>Ga0326514_10002375_pt1 | contig 11989 bp, 4 predicted proteins | sample 3_2548_0518_D_FD_203653 | JGI IMG/M metagenome (GOLD analysis project Ga0326514, IMG submission 203653) | Bovine rumen microbial communities from UC Davis, California, United States - 3_2548_0518 | ecosystem: Host-associated > Mammals > Digestive system > Stomach > Rumen | place: USA: California... | reverse complement strand
AAGCCACGGTATTCGCTGGTGCCATAGACTGCGCCAAAGACGGTGCGAATCTTGAGACCCTTGAGCGGGGTGAGTTCAGCGTATGCATTAGCATTGAACGATGTGCTGCGTGACTCATTGTTCGAGTTGAGCACCATCGCTGCGTATGGGTTGCCATCACCATTGTACCAGTCTGAATTTGAAGTGTCGTTATAAGGCACGTCGTAAGGGTTGTTATCGCTGTAGATAGGATGGATTGGCGAAACGCCGAAAGCTCCACGCAGGGTATTGTTGTAGGCATTGCCTACGCTGATGCCATTGGAGATGCGATATACGAATGATACCTGCTCACCGACCTTGAGGAGATCCTCATTGCCGCGCTTCAGCACCTTGTGGTCCGAATTGATACGGAAGTTGTAGCGCTCGTAGTTCGAGACATCCTTGCCACCTGCGATACCTTCCTGGTTCATATAAGCCATTGACATCGCATAGTTCGACATCTGGTTGCCACCAGTGATACCCAAGCTGTAGCTCGAAGTCTGTGCATTGTCCTTGAACATGGCATCCACCCAATCAGTGTCGTAGATGTTGCCGTTCTCATCGCGGATTGCCGTATAGCTGCTCCAGTCGTAAGCGCCGCTGCCTGAGTTGAGGTTCTGCTCATCCATGATGATCATATACTCCTCGGCATTGAGCATGTGAGCCTTGCGTGCTACGCTCTGCCAGCCCCAATAGGCATCGAAGCTGATGACTGACTTGCCCTCGCGTCCGCTCTTGGTAGTGATGAGCACAACGCCGTTGGCAGCCTGTGCACCATAGATGGCTGCAGAAGCTGCATCCTTGAGCACGTCGATGCTCTCGATGTCGGCAGGGTTGAGGGTTGAGATGTCACCACCCACACCATCGATAAGGTAGAGCGGGCCACTGTTGCCCACGGTACCCAGACCACGGATCTGCACCTTCATGCTCGAACCAGGCTGGCCCGAAGTCGAGGTGATGTTGACACCAGGGGTCTGACCCTGCATAGCCTGCAATGGGTTGTTGGTGTTGAGTTTCTGGATGTCCTCGCCCTTCACCTGAGCCGTAGCACCGGTGAGGAGCTTCTTCTTCTGGACGCCGTAACCTACTACGACGACCTCTTCGAGTGCCTCGTTGTCCTCCTCAAGAACTACGTTGAGTCTTGAGCCAGTCACCTTCACCTCCTTGGTCTCGAAGCCGATGTAACTGAAGACAAGGGTCTGGCCAACACCTGCACTGATGGAGTAATTGCCATCAATGTCGGTAATTGTACCAACAGTAGTGCCCTTCACAATGATGTTGGCGCCGATGATCGTTTCGCCATCCGTTTGTGAGGTCACCACACCCGAGACTGTGATCTGCCCGCTTTGGGCCCATGCCATGGCCGATGATAACAGCAATGTTACCAACGTCACAAGACAGTAATCAAAGAATCTTTTTCTCATGGGAATGATAAGTAATTGTTATTATAGATTGTGTTAAATGATGATTTTGCGTGTTTGGAAAGTAATATGTGCGCGTGTAATGCAGGGCAAAGATATGATATTTATACGAAAGGCATAGGTACAAAATGTTTCGAAAATGCCCGAAAATGTTTTTGGGCAACATTTTCGGGCATTCTATAATCGATTTTCGGGTATTCACATGGGACAAAAGGACTCATTGAAGAGACTTCTTGTACTCTGTCGGCGTCTTTCCATACTCCTGCTTGAAGTTTTCGGTGAAGGTCTTGAGCGTATTGTAGCCCACCTGATAGGCCACCTCACTCACCTGCAACTGGCTGCGTTCGAGCAGGGCCTTGGCACGCTTCATGCGCATCGTACGGACAAAGTCGAGCGGACTCTTGCCGGTCAATGCCATGAGCTTCTTGTAGAGCTGGCTGCGGCTCATTCCCACCTCAGAGGCCAGCTGCTCGACACCGAAGTTGGCATCCTGCAGATTGTCATTCACCACGTCGATAGCCTTCTGCAGAAGCTTCTCATCGAGTGAGGTTATCGTGATCTCACGAGGTGAGATATCAGGCTGGGACTGGAAACTCTGGTGGCTGCGCTGAGCCCATTCGATGAACTTGGCAATACGCAGGCGCAGACGATCCACATTGAACGGCTTGGTGAGATAGTCATCGGCACCCTGCTGCAATCCCTCAAGCACCGACTGGTCTGCGGCACGGGCTGTCAAAAGGATGACAGGGATATGGCTGAACCGGATATCCGACTTGATGCGATTGCAGAGCTCCAGACCGCTGATGCCCGGCATCATGACGTCTGATACCACGAGGGTGATATTCTCCCTATCGAGCACCTGTAGTGCCTCTTCGCCACTGTAGGCACAGAAAATACGGTAATCATCCGACAGGCTCTCCTCGATGAAATGACACAGATCCTGATTGTCATCTACCACGAGGACTGCATACTTACCATCCACAGGCAGATTGTCATATACGGGCAATGTTTCCTGCTGCGTTGCTTCAGTGCTCTGCGGCTGGACAATTGCCTCAACTGTCTCATTGGCCTTGAATGGCAGGGTAAAGCAGAAGACTGCGCCCTGTGGCTTGTTGTCCTCGACCCATAGCTTGCCATTGTGAAGTTCGACAAACTGTCGGGCAATGTGCAGGCCAATGCCGCTTCCTGGCTTCGGATTATTGCCACTCGACTGATAGAAGAGCTCGAAGATACGCTGCTTCTCTTCATCGGCAACACCTGGCCCCTGGTCTGATACCGAGACCTTGAGCATATTTTCGGCATCACTCGCCTGCTCTACCTTCACATTGACTTCGCTGCCATCTGGTGAATGCTTGAAAGCATTGGAGATGAGGTTGTAAAGTATCTTTCGGAGCTTGTCTTCGTCAAAGGTCATCATCACAGGCGACGTTGGCATCTGGATACCGAACTTGATATTACGATCCCTTGCTACGTCGTAATACCCGTCACACTGCTGACGAATGAATGTCAATACGTCCTGTGGCTGGCCCAATCGGAGCTTTTCGGCACCCACATCGAGTTTGCGGAAGTCGAGCAGCGTGGTGATTTCGTTGAGCAGTTCCTCGGCATTCTTGTGCATGTTCTTGAGGCGATGGTTCACATTGTCGGGGAGCTTCTCCTTGAGCAACTGTTCGAGTGGCGAAATGATGAGGGTCAAAGGCGTACGCAGGTCATGACTGATGTTTGTGAAGAGCTGCAGCTTCATCTCAGCAAGACGGCTCTGGTGCTCACGTATCAGCTGCTTCCTCTCGGCCAATGCCTTGCGACGTTGCCAATTGCGTGTTATGAAGACGAGGAAGGTGCCCAGGGCCAAAAGGCTTGCAATATAGATCATCCACATCCAGCGCGAATTCCACCAGGGGGGCGACACCTTGAGACGCAGCTTCTGCACCTCGCTCCACTCGCCTCTGAGTCCGCGTGCCTTGAGTTCCACATCGCAGGTGCCCTGTGGCAGGGAAAGGAGGGTGATGCTGTTGGTGTTGGTTTCTACCCAATCATTGTGCAACGATGTGACACGATAGGCATAGCGTGTATCCGATGCGTTGACAGGATTGCCGGTGTAGAAGGTGAAGGTCAATGGATGGTCATCGTACTTGAGATGCATCAATTGCTCTTCCATGAGCACACTATCGCCCAACAGGATCGTTGAGAAGCGTGGATGAACCTCCTCCCTCTCCTCGCTCAATATACTGTGGCTATTCACCTCGCTATAGCCCTCTGAACCTCCGAAGAGAACCAGTCCCTGTCGGGTGATGGCTTCGGCAGATGGATTGAAGATGGTGCCTCCTGTATCGTCGGAAGTGAGGAAATTGCGGACATTGAAAGCCCATTGGTCACCGGCATCCTTGGCACCCTGTATCATGTACAAACCGGATACCGAACTTACCCAAAGATTGTGCTGGGCATCCTTTCCGATGGCCAATACCGTGCCATTGAGTCCTTCGTTGCGCGACAACAGGTACAAGGTATCTGCCTGGACATCCCATGCAGTGATTCCCTTGCGATGGGTCATCCAGACGAGTGAGAGATAGTCATCAGGCAGGAGGTTCGAGACCTGGAAGGAATGGAAGGGCTCTTGTCCCTCCCTGACACTCAGCATGCGCTGACCTTCCCCAGTCTTGAGATCCTGTATCCAAAGTCCATAAAAGGTGGCGAGGATGATGCGGTCCCTCTCGGCATCGTAGCAGATCGATTGTCCGAGCAGGTCGCTGCCTCCTTCTCCTTTATATATATGTGAGGTTTCGCTCCTTGGGTCAAAACAATAGAATGAACCGAAAGCCGAACAGACCCAAAGTCGCCCCTCCGAATCGATGGCCATACGCTGCACGCCATCGTGGGGCAGCTTGCCGCTCTGGGCATCATAATGCTTCACCTGGCCTCGTGCATCGACCCGATAGATACCCCTGTCATAGGTACTTACCCAAAGCTGTCCCTGCTGATCCTGTCGAAGGTCTGTCACGGTGAGGTTCGGGATTTGGGTGAGTTGGGTCAATCTGCCCTCCGGAGTCTCATGCCAGAGTCCATGGCCATCGGTGCCAATCCACCGGCTGTCGTCGTCCGCAGCGAGCAGCGCAGTCACTTCGCCACATTGGGCCGCACGGTTGCTCAATAGGTCCAGCTCAGGCTGGCAGAACGAGATGCCTGTACGGAAATAGCCTAACCAAAGGGTATGGTGGCTATCCGCCAGCATCGTATTGATATTGTCAGACGACAGGCTGTTCGGCACATTGGCTCGATGGGTCATGTGACTGATCTTGCCGGTCTTCGGGTCAAAAAGGAAGAGTCCGCGATGGTCGGTGGCAATCCACACGCCATACTTCTCATCCTCCATGATGGAACGGATGGCATTCTGTCCCGCAAAGCCTTCCTGGGGCAGATGGATGCGCTCCCAAGTCATGCTCTGGGGATTGCGGTGGATGATAGTCTCCGAAAACAGGGAATAGATCCAGAGTCCTCCCTTCAGGTCAACGTAGCAATCGGCAAGCATCAGCGATTCGGAACTTCCTCCGAGGGTGGGCAGATCGATGTCGAGAATCTCCTCCTGCCAGACATAGTGTCGCTGGCTGAAGGTACGCAGCACCCTGCCATCGAGGATATAGAGCATGCCGTCGAAGGCATGTACCGAAATGCGGTGATTGCTGGCACTCGATAATCCTGGGGTGGCATAGGCGCTGAGCTGCCTTGTGGCGAAGTCATAATGGCATATCGAATCCTCGGTGACACGCCACAGGTTGCCCTGGGGACCTACGTGAATCAGATACTGCTTCCGGGTGCCCATGCCCAGGCTGTCGAGATAATCATCTGCATCAATGAGCCTGCGCTGCGGGGTCAGCACCACATAGCTCGAGGCTTCCGAAGTGGATATCCACAGATGATGCGTGGCATCCTCCTGCAGTCCTTCGGCAGTCTGTTCGTCGGGGAGATGCGAAGGTGAATGCTCATCCAAGAGGCTCAACCCATAGCCATCATAGCGATACAGGCCATTGCTGGTGGCAATCCACAGATAGCCTTCGAAGTCCTCCAAGAGCGCATTGACGGTCGAACCATAGAGCTGGCGTGTCTTCTCGGGATGCCTGAACGAATACACCTCAGCCTTCGCCATTGGGCCAATGACGAAGCACAGTATCAGTAATAATATGTAGCGCTTGTAACGCATGCGGTTACTTCTTCAGGTCTTCCTTCACGAACTCCATCACCTGCTCGGCAATGGCCTTCATGCCAGCCTGGCTGGGATGTCCCCACTGCTTGTCGATGTCATGCAGCTCGATGAGGGGCAATCCGTAGTGACGACAGATGACGCGCATCGACTCCGAATGCTCGGGCTTGAGCTCGGTGTTGAGGATGAAGTAGATGCGTGCCATGGGGTAGTTCTGCTTGATGACGCTGCAGAGACGTGCCATGGCAGGACGGAAGAACCACAGGTCATCATCGGTCCAGTTGGCCCACTTGTAGTCTCCCACCAGTTCTCCGGTCCATGAGTCATTGGTGATACAGCACGAGAGGATGATGTCAGGGTTGCCGAGATTCTCGACACGGGTATTGAACGAGCGTGGCTTGTAGTTGTCATAGTTGTAGCCCGCATAGCCCACTGTCGAACCGCTGTACGAGTTGTTCATCTCGAACTTCCATCCCATCTGGTCAATGACCTGCCACCACCAGGTCTGCTCGACGCGTACCACGTCGTTCTCCTTCTGGCGATGGGGACTGTCTGCCGGATAGTACCACGGCTCATTGGTGTCGGGGGTCAAATAGCCCTCGAAAGTGGAATAACTGTCACCGAAGATGGTGACGCGCAAGCTGTCCTGCGCCTCTGCTGCCCAGGCGAGTGAGGCAATGCAGAGGGTCAAAAATAATCGTCTCATAGATATTGTTATTATTGTCTAGAGGGTCTAGATGCTCTAGATAGTCTAGATGCTCTAGAAGTTCTAGATAGTCTAGATATTCTAGATTAGAATTCCCAGCTCTGCCCATCCAGCGACCTCACTCTGAGCTTGCCAGGGGTCTTGCGATGATTTACGACGTCGAGCTGAGTGACTTTGCCGTCCTTCCACTCCATGTTGAGTTCGTAGCCTCCACGCAGGCGCACGCCGCGCAGATGTCCTTCCTTCTTCCACTGCTCGGGCAATGCAGGCAGGACGATAGCCTCACTCTCGTTGTTGCTGATCCAACGACTCTGCACCAGCATCTCCATGACACCCGCTGTGCCACCGAAGTTGCCATCTATCTGGAACGGGGCATGGGCATCGAAGAGGTTGGGATAGGTGCCTCCTCCATGACGCCTGTCATTACCCTTGTATTCCTGGGGATGCACGAAAGTCATCAGCTTGCGGAAGATGTGATAGGCACCCTGGGCATCACGCAGTCGGGCATAGAGATTGACTCTCCATCCCGAACTCCAGCCTGTGGTGCGGTCTCCCTTGATCTCGAGGGTCTTGGCACAGGCCTTGGCCAGTTCCGGAGTAGCTTCCAACGAGATATGATGTCCCGGATAGAGTCCGAAGAGATGTGACTGGTGACGATGATGCGGATCCTTGTCCTCCCAATCGAAGTACCATTCCTGCAGGTTGCCCTTGGCACCGATCTTGTAAGGCATGAGCTTCTCCAGGGTCTTGTTGACCTGCTCGAGGAAGGCTGTATCGCCCTTGGTGGCATCGTTGCCATAGAGCACATTGGCAGCACACTGCACATCGGTGAGCAGTTCGCGTACCATGGCCATATCGGCAGCGCCTCCATAGAATGTGGCACCCTCGAAGCCGTCTGCCAGCTTGTATTCGTTCTCAGGGGTGGTCGAAGGGGAGGTCATCAGATGTCCGTCCTTCTCGACGAGCCACTTCATCAGGAACCTTGCCGCAGCCTTCATCACAGGGTAGGCCTTGGCGAGGAACTTGCGGTCTCCTGTAAACATATAGTGTTCCCAAAGGTGGGTCGATACCCAGGCACCACCCAGAGGCCAGCAGCACCACATCGGGCTCTCCTTCTGATAGCCCACGGGGTTGGTCATGCACCAGATGTCGCTGTTGTGGCATACTACCCAGGCAGGCACACAATGTTCCTCGGTGTCCTTGATGCCATAGTAATTCTGCGCCGTGATGGCACCGCTCTTGGGCAGGCGCTGGATCCAGGTCAGCATGGAGTTGTGCATCTCGGGCAATGCTCCTACTTCGGCAGGCCAATAGTTCTCCTCAACGTTGATGTTCACCGTGTAGTTGCAGCTCCAGGGTGGGGTCATGTGCTCGTTCCAGAGACCCTGCAGATTGGCAGGCACACCCTCGGTACGGCTTGAGGCAATGAGCAGGTAGCGACCATATTGGAAATAGAGTTCCTCAAGGTCGGGGTTGAAATAGTTCAGATCATCGTTGAGCAGCAGCTGCCTGTCGGTATCGAGCGAAAGGATGGAGTCGGCGGTCTGACCCAGGTCGAGGCTCACGCGACGGAAGAGGCGCTGGTAATCCTCGATGTGACGCGACTGCAGATCATAATAGTCCTGTGCCATGGCCTTGTCGAGGCGCTGGGCCACTGCAGTGCGATAGTCGCGACCTTCGGTGGCAGGATTCTTGTAGGGACCGTTGTAGCTGGTCACATTGGTGATGAGCAATACGGCTTCGTCGCAACCCGAGAGCACCAGTGCCGTGTCGCCCTCCATCTTCACACAGCCGGCAGGCGCCTGGATGCGCAGTTCGGTGCGGAAATGGATGCCACGGTTCGCGTCGTAATGGAACCAGTCCTTGCTGCCCTTTTCGGGCTTGGTGCTGTAGGCCGCATAGCCTTCGGTGTAGATCTTGTCGTGCTCCACACTGGTCACGCTGCCGGGCTGGGGGCAGGACAGACGGATGCGCTGGTTCAATGAGGTCTTGTAGGACTTCAGCTTCACCACGATGACCGAATCAGGTGCCGAAACGAAGCTCTCGCGCTCCACACTGCTCCCATCGGGCATCTGATAGGTGACCTCCGAGAGGGCTGTAGTCAGGTCGAGGGTACGATGATAGGCGCTGTAATCCTCGCCTGCCTTCAGGTCGGTGAGGTGCAGGCTGCCGAGGGGCTGGTAGATTTCGCTGTTGTGTCCCTCGATCTTCATGTTCTCCTTTTCTGCGCCCCGATAGTCCTCCTTGTCGAGCAGGGCGCGCACCTTGGACAGATTCCTGTAGGCATTGGGGGTCCAAGGCACCAGATCGGGTTCTCCGGTCCAGAAGGTAATGTCATTAAGTGAAATGCGTTCTTCTGCAACGCCTCCATAGACCAGTGCTCCGAGTTGTCCGTTGCCCAAAGGCAGGCTCTCCTCGAAGTATTGCGCCGGATGGCTGTAATGCAGGATCAATTTGTTTTCGACAGCAGGCTCCACTTTCTCACATGCTGTCAAGCCAAGCAGACTGACTAAGGCTAAATAGGTTACTTGATATTTCATGAGTATGGATAATATAGATGTTAACGCTGCAAATATACAACATTTTTCATACAAGTCCAATTTTTCACGTGATTTTCACACAATTTTTTCACTTTTATACAACCTTTTTTGGAAGTTATCCGAAATTTGAGTACTTTTGTCCCCAACAAACTTTTTATAAAATGAGATTCAAAGCACTATCCATCATGGCACTACTCAGTGCACTCACCCTCTCCTGCACTGACAAGGGAGAGAAGAGCCCGAGCGGAAATCCTCTGCTCGAAGAACCTACCGCCAAGTATGGCATCGTCGATTATGATCGCATCACACCTGAGCACTTCAGCCAGGCCATCGAGCTGGGTATGGAGGAGCAGATGAAGGAGGTGAAGGACATCTGCGACAATCCCGAGGAACCCACATTCCAGAACACCATTGCTGCCCTTGACCAGAGCGGACAGTTGCTCAATAAGGCTGTCCTCATCTTCGGTGACCTCACCTCGAGCAACTCCACCCCCGAACTCGAGGCCCTTGACACCAAGTATTCGCCGGCATTGACCGCCCATTCGGATGGCATCTACCTCAATCCGAAGCTTTTCGCCCGTGTCAAGACCGTCTATGACAAGCACTACAAGATGGGCATCGAGCAGCCCGAAGTCGAGAAGGAGATCCTCAACCACGAGCAGATGTCAGTGCTCCGCAAGACCTACGAGGCCTTTGCCAAGCGCGGTGCCGAGCTCAATGAGGAGCAGAAGGCACAGCTTCGCGAACTCAACTCCCGCATCAGCACCCTGCAGACCAAGTTCAGCCAGAACCTCATGCACGAAACCAACAACACCTACGTCACTGTCGACACCCGTGAGGAGCTCAACGGTCTGCCTGAGGCCAATATCCAGGCGGCTGCCGAGATGGCACGCCAGCAGGGAAAGGAGGGCAAGTACATGTTCAATATGCAGCGCCCATCCTGCAACCCCGTGCTCCAGTACTGCACCAATCGCGAACTGCGTCACAAGGTCTATGATGCCTACTACAATCGTGGCAATCAGGGCAACGAGTGGGACAACAAGGCCATCTGCGCCGAACTCGTCAAGCTGCGTCTCCAGCGTGCCAAGCTCCTGGGCTACAAGAACTGCGCCGAGCAGATCCTGAAGTACCGCATGGCCGAAAACCAGGAGAATGTCTACGACCTGCTCAATGCCGTGTGGGGTCCCGCTGTCCAGAAGGCCAACGAGGAACTTGCCGACATCCGTGTCGAGATGAAGAAGGACGGCCTGACCTGCGAGCCTGAGGGCTGGGACTACATGTTCTACTCCAGCCGCGCCAAGGCTGCCAAATATGCCATCGATGAGGCCAAGGTAGCCGAATACTTCGAAATCAACAACATCCTCAAGGGCATCTTCTATGTGGCCGAAAAGCTCCACGGACTGACCTTCAAGGAGATCACCGGACAGGTGCCTACCTACAGCAAGGAGACCCAGACCTGGGAGGTATACGACCGCGACAAGAAGCTCGTCGCCATCTTCTACAATGACTATTATCCACGCGATGGCAAGGGTGCCGGTGCCTGGATGACCGACCTGCGTCCACAGTCCTACGTCCGCGATTCTTTGGGCAATGAGGTGCGCCAGATACCGATCACCATCAATGTCTGCAACATGACCCGTCCGAATGCCGAAGGCGCTGCCCTCCAGAGCATCGACAATGTGACCACCATGTTCCACGAGTTCGGACACGCCATGCACTTCATGCTCCACGATGTGCACTACAACGCCACCTATGACGTTGAGTCGGATTACGTCGAACTCCCCTCTCAGCTCAACGAGCATTGGGCTACCGAGCCTGAGGTGCTCAAGGTCTATGCCAAGCACTACAAGACCGGTGAAGTCATCCCAATGGAACTCGTCAAGAAGCTCGACGAGAGCAGCAAGTACGGACAGGGCTTCGCTACTGTCGAGTATCTCGCAGCCTCACTCGTCGACATGGACCTACACACTCTCACCGAAGTGCCTGAGGACCTCGACGTCATCGAGTTCGAGAACAAGAAGCTCGCCGAGCGCGGCATCCCTCGCCAGATCCTCCCACGCTACCGTGTGACCAACTTCAGCCACACCATGGGCGGAGGATACACCGCAGGCTACTACAGCTACCTCTGGTCTGAGGTGCTCGACTGCGACGCCTTCGAGGCATTCAAGGAGACCGGCGACATCTTCAATTCCGACCTCGCCCTGCACTATCGCAAGTCCTGCCTCGAGCCAGGCGGCATCGACAGTGGCCTCAAGATGTACACCAACTTCCGTGGCCGCAAGCCCGACATCGACGCCCTGCTCCGCAACCGTGGTCTCAGCGCCGCCGCCTGCCGCTAAGCGGATAGTCTAGCCCCGCAATAGCAAGGGCCGAAAGTCGGGGTGACTTTCGGCCCTTCTTGTCCTTGTCGCGGCCATTCTTGGCCGCCCCCTTTCATCGTCTCTTCAGCAGAATGCGCGCCGATCTGATCAGCTCAGGCACGACAAACACCGGCGACGTGATCAGCAATATCACTCCCCAGTCCTCCATGCTCATGCGATCCACCTCGAAGAAGTCCGGCAGCAGGTTGATGATGATGAACTGTCCCGCCAGGATGATGAAGGCCACGAGCACGAAGCCCGGGCTATAGGTCTGCCTGAAGCGCTCGCGGTCGGTGAAGAAGTGGTACACCTCCTGCAGCACGCTGCCATCGGTGCGGAAGTAGCGCGCATTGAAGAGGTTCCAGAACTGCAGGATCACGAAGAACGTGAAGAAGATGCCGTGCTCGTAGGCCGAAAGGGCTACCTTGCCCTCGTGTCCCTTGAAGAAGCCCTTGAAGTAGATTGCCAGGGCATCGAGGTTGAAGAGGTCCTTGACATGGTGCAGTTCCGTGTGGTAGAGCAGTTGCCAAAGGCCCACCAGTACCACAAAGAAGCCCAGTCCCCACGCAGCGATGCGCCAGCCCATCTGGAAGTTGACGATATGCGCCCTGGGCGAACGCGGCTTGTCGTGCAGCACACGCTGGTCGGCAGGGAGCGACGACAGGGCACCTGCGGCAAAGGTATCCATGATGAGGTTGATCCAGAGCATCTGTGTCACATTGAGCGGAGAGTCGATGCCCATGATGGCA
>Ga0326514_10002374_pt1 | contig 11990 bp, 9 predicted proteins | sample 3_2548_0518_D_FD_203653 | JGI IMG/M metagenome (GOLD analysis project Ga0326514, IMG submission 203653) | Bovine rumen microbial communities from UC Davis, California, United States - 3_2548_0518 | ecosystem: Host-associated > Mammals > Digestive system > Stomach > Rumen | place: USA: California... | reverse complement strand
AGGGAAGCCAGCTGGCCAACGCGCTGGAAATTGTTGATACTATTGCGCGGCAGAAACCGTCATTTATCAGTGTGACCTACGGAGCTGGCGGTTCCAACGCCGGAGAAGCGGTTGCTGTTGCCGCGGAGGTACACAACTGCGGTGTGCCTTCCATGGCTCACCTGACCTGCATCAACGCGGATGAGCAGAGAATTGAAACTGTGCTGGGCAAGCTGCGGGATAAGGGCATAGATAATATTCTGGCGCTGCGTGGCGACTTGCCGGACGGGATGACACTGGAGCATGCAGAGTACAAACATGCCAGCGATTTGGCAAAGAAAATCAAATTTTTTGGGGATTTCTGCGTTGGCGGCGCCTGCTACCCGGAAGGTCACCCTGAAAGCACTGGACTGAACGATGATATTGAAAAACTGAAAATTAAAGTAGACAGCGGCGTGGAGTTTCTGGTGACCCAGATGTTCTTCGACAATGATGTGATGTACAATTATATGTACCGGCTGCTGGCCCACGGTATTACGGTGCCGGTGGTGCCGGGTGTCATGCCTGTCACCAATGCGAAGCAGATTCAGCATATCTGTAAGCTGAGCGGTACCAAGTTGCCGTTGCGTTTCCGGGCTATTGTGGAAAAGTACGGGGATGATCCGGAGGCGATGAAGCAGGCGGGGATCAACTATGCCACGGCCCAGGTGCTGGATCTTCTGGCCAACGGGTTTATGGACGTGCACATCTATACCATGAACAGGCCGGAGATTATTGGCGGAATATTGTCTAATCTTTCCAGCATTGTAAAATAATTTTCCTGCAACATAACGTTTAATACTATGTCAGATGTAATGATTTCATTCAACAAAAAAGAAGCTCTTCGCTACTTCCGTGCGCAGAGTGATGATAAATCTGCGGATACGTTACTGGATGCAGCATATCAGAAACTGAAAAGTGAACTGCAGCCCAGGTTTACGATGAAACGGTTTGAATGTCGTATCGAAAGCGAAGAGGAGGGTACTGTTCCTTCCCTTGTATTGCTGGACAATGGTACGGTATTCCACAGTAAGGACCTGGCCCGGTATGTGGGAAAAGCAAGGGAACTGTTCCTGTTTGGGGCGACGCTGGGGAGCGGGGTGGATATTGCATTGCGGCGTATGGCGCTGACCAGCGTAGCGGAGGCCGGGGCCGGCCAGGCTGTGGCAGCTGCGCTTATCGAAACATACTGCGATGACTGCTGTGAGGAACTTCGGAAACGCCTTCCGGAAGGAAAGCATTTAAAATGGCGTTTTTCCCCCGGTTACGGGGACTGGTCCCTGGAGGAACAGAAAATACTGTTCCCGGTGTTGGGATGCGCCCACGCCATTGGTCTTACGTTAACAGAAAGCTGTATGATGGCGCCAGTGAAATCCGTGACAGCTGTGATGGCGGTTACGGAAGACCCGGAAAGCAACGGGATTGAAGAAACACTGGAAGCAACAGATAGAGAAGAGAGTGCTTGGGTAGAGTTTAACTGTAATCAAAGGGCAATGGAAAGGCAAAATCTTTTTTCAAATTCTAAGAATAAATGTCTGCGATGCAGTAAAACAGACTGCGAGTTCAGGAAAAAATAGCTTGTAACGTTGTAATCCAATCCGTGAGCTATTGTCACCTAATGAAGAATTAACAAACAATTCCTTACTAATCCTGTGAGGAGGAATCAGTATGTCTGTCCTTGATTATTTAGGCAAAGAGATTTTATATTTTGACGGCGCCATGGGTACGCGCCTGCAGGCTGCCGGCTTAAAGCCCGGTGAACTGCCGGAGGTGTGGAACATTACCCGCGGTGACGTTGTGGCGGATATTCATGCCAGTTATGTCCGTGCCGGCGCCAATATTTTAAAATCCAACACGTTCGGCGCCAATGCGCTGAAGATGCAGGGATCTGGTTATTCTGTGGAAAACGTGGTGCTGGCAGCTTTCGAAAATGCGAGGCGGGCGTTTGCTTCCGTTCCGGAAATGCCGGAAGAAAAAAAGTTCGCCGCCCTGGATCTGGGTCCAACCGGTAAACTGCTGGCACCTTACGGAGACCTGCAGTTTGAAGAGGCGGTCTCATTGTACGCAGAAATTGTACGTGCCGGCGTGAAAGCAGGAGCAGACCTGGTTTTGATTGAAACCATGAGCGATACCTATGAGGCCAGGTCAGCCATCCTCGCTGCAAAGGAAAACAGCAGTCTGCCTGTCTTCGTAACATTTACGTTTGATAAGGACGGCAAGCTGCTGAATGGTGCCGATGTGGAAACGGCTGTGCTGATGGCTGACGGATTAGGGGTAGATGCCGTGGGATTTAACTGCGGTCTGGGACCTGACCTTGTTGCGAAACTGCTGCCCCGTGCCCGCCGCGTTACCGCTCTGCCCATCATCGCTAACCCTAATGCTGGGCTGCCGGTGGAAAAGGACGGGAAAACAGTGTTCTCTTCCGGACCGGAAGAGTTTGCGGATTATATGCTTGATGTGTACCGGGAAGGCGGCACGGTGCTGGGAGGCTGCTGCGGCACGGATCCTGGCTATATCCGCCTTGTGGCTGAGCGGACTAAAGGCATGAAACCGGTTTCCTGGAACGAAACAGCGGTGACAAAAAATGCGGAAAAGGGAGATTCCGTAACCGCCGTCACCGGTTATGGCGCGCCGGTGTATTTTGGTAAGGAACCGGTGCTGATCGGGGAACGGATTAACCCTACGGGCAAACCGGCATTAAAAGAAGCCCTGCGTAACGGGGATATGGATTATATCTGCCGCCTGGGGCTGGAACAGCTGGATAACGGGGCCCACGTTTTGGATGTGAACACAGGCCTGCCCGGTTTAAATGAAGCAGAAACCCTGTGCAAGGCAGTGACTTCCCTGCAGGCAATCACACCGGCGCCGCTGGAAATTGACACCTCAAACTATGAAGCCATGGAACGGGCGTTGCGTTTATACAATGGCAAGCCCCTGCTGAACTCTGTTAACGGCAAACCGGAATCTATGGAGAAGGTATTTCCCCTGGCCAAAAAGTACGGCGCAGCTGTAGTTGGCCTTTGCCTGGATGAAAGCGGTATCCCTGATACGGCAGAAGGCCGTCTGGCCATTGCTGATAAAATTATACAAACTGCAGCGGAATACGGCATCAAAGCAAAAGATATCATTATTGATCCGCTGGCCCTGACGGTGAGCACTGACAGCCGCAATTCCGCTATTGATCTGGCGGTGATCAAAGCCCTGAAAACAAAAGGTATCCACACTGTCATGGGGGTATCCAACATTTCTTTCGGACTGCCTAACCGGGATGCAGTGAACAGCGCTTTCTTCGCCATGTCTCTGGCTGCGGGGCTTTCCTCTGCCATCATGAACCCGCAGAGCGAGCGCATGATGGAAGCTTATCACGCCTATTGTGCCCTCAGCGGGGCCGATAAAGGCTGTAAGGAATTTGTAGCCCGTTATGCCGATGCGCCAAAAACAAAAACAGCAGCAGTTGTTTCTGAGTACAGTCTGTACGATGCTATCGTGAAAGGGCTGACGGACCGGAGCGGAAGCGCCGCTAAGAAACTGCTGGGAGAAAACAAAACGCCGCTGGAGATTATCAACGGGTTTATTATTCCGGCGTTGAATACCGTAGGCGAGGGCTTCGGTAAAAAAACGCTGTTCCTGCCCCAGCTGTTAATGGCTGCGGATGCGGCCAAAGCAGCTTTTGACGAACTGAAAAAGCAAATGCAGAAGGGCAGGCAGACCGATGAGGTCCAGGGTGATACCATTGTACTGGCAGTAGTGAAAGGTGATATCCACGATATTGGGAAAAACATCGTAAAGGTACTGTGGGAGAATTACGGCTATCATGTAGTTGATCTGGGAAAAGACGTGTCTCCCGAAACGGTCGTGGAGGCGGTAGAAAAACATCAGGCGCGGCTGGTCGGCCTCACAGCCCTGATGACTACTACCGTTGCCGCTATGGAAGATACGATCAACGCGCTACGCAGGAAAACAGACACAAATATCCTGGTGGGGGGCGCCGTCATGACACAGGAATATGCAGGCAGCATTGGCGCGGATGGTTATGCGCCGGACGCAGTGGCTGCCGTCAATTATGCAAACCGGATATTTAAAAAGTGACGGAAGTTTTTGTGTCCTTCCACAATGGACAAGTATGTAATGCATTTTTCGGAATGTATCTGCGTGGGAGAACTTTTTTTGTCAAAAAAGGACAACGAACGATATTGGATGTTTCATTAAATGAAAAAAACAGCAAATCACAGAATTTGTAAATGTAATATTACAGTTTCACGAATGTTGCCTTAAGGAAGGAAAAATGCTATAATACTGACATCGCAAAAGAGACGCTGAATAAAGCTGGTATATTTTGGACGGTTTTTCAGGGTCTCCCGGATAGTTATCCAAAGTTGAAGGAGGAGTATTTTGTATGAAAATGAAGAAATTTGTATCTGCTTTTCTGGCGTCTGCGGTAGCCCTGAGCCTGGTGGCCGGCTGCGGCGGCGGAGATAAAAAGAAAGCTGAAGAGAAAAAACCGGCGGCTGCCGGCGCAGTAAAAGTCGGCGTGTTCCTGCCCCTGACCGGTGACAACGCTGCCGGCGGTGAACTGGAACTCCGCGGTATCAAACTGGCTAACAAGCTGCATCCTGAAATCAACGGCAAAAAGATTGAACTGGTTATTGCCGATAACAAATCCGACAAAGCGGAAGCTGCAAACGTAGCAGCGCGCTTAATTGAAAAAGACAAGGTTAAAGTAATCCTGGGTACCTACGGTTCTTCCCTGGCGATGGCAGCCGGTAACATCGTAAAAGACAGCAAGGTTCCGGCTATCGGCACCAGCTGCACCAACCCCCAGGTTACCAAAGGTAACGACTATTACTTCCGCGCCTGCTTTATCGATCCGTTCCAGGGTACCGTTATGGCTAACTATGCTTTCAAGAAAGGCGCAAAGAAAGTTGCCATCGTACAGGAAGTGTCCAATGACTACTCTGTAGGTCTGGCAAAATTCTTCAAAGAAGCCTTTGAAAAACTGGCCGGCGCAGGCAGCGTAGTTGAAATTGCCAACTATCAGACTGGCGACAAAGACTTCAGCGCGCAGCTCACCAACCTGAAAGCCAAGAACCCGGATGCTATCTTCGCACCCGGCAATTTCACCGAATCCGCCCTGCTGATTAAACAGGCCCGCCAGCTGGGTATCAAAGCCCCCTTCCTGGGCGGCGACACCTGGGAAACCCAGGACTTTGTCAATGTTGGCAGCAAGGAAGTTGACGGCGTGGCTTTCTCCAGCGCATTTGACAGCACCAAGGCTGCGACTCCGGAGGCCAAGAAATTCCTGGAAGCCTATGCCAAGGAATACAAAGGTGAACAGCCTGGCGGTCTGACAGCCCTGGCATACGACTCCTACCTGATCGCCCTGAACGCCATGCAGAAAGCCGGCGTAGATGACAGCGTGAAGATCCGTGAAGCCATTGCGGCTACCAAAGACCTGGAAACCACTACCGGCAAGACCACGCTGAACGCTGACGGCGATCCCATCAAGTCCGCGGTTATCAAGACTGTTAAAGATGGCAAATTTAGCTTCATTGACATGGTTAACCCTGAAGATCTGAAAGCAAAATAATCAGTTCGCTTACAAATTTATCAGTTTAATTCCCGTTTTTGCCCTGCTTCCCTCCCCGCGGGGGAAGCAGGTATTTTTGAGTACACCGGTTCCGCGTGCCTGCGTTTCGGCGTCAGACAGTCATTTGTGTGAACCGGCGTACCGTTCTGTTTGAGGTGGCAACATATATGGAGCTTTTTCAAGCTATAACCAACATGACTGCGGTAAGTTTTGCCCAGCATATGGTGAACGGTATTTCTCTGGGCAGCCTGTATGCCCTTATCGCCATCGGTTATACCATGGTGTACGGCATCCTGCTGATGATTAATTTCGCCCATGCGGATATCGTCATGATGGCCTGTTATTTTGCCTTGTTCGGCATTACGACATTCCATATTCCCTGGTATCTTACCTTTATCTTAACAATTGCTGCTACAGCCCTGCTTGGGGTGATCATAGAACGTTCAGCCTACCGTCCCCTGCGGGACGCGCCGAAAAACTCCGTGCTGATCTCGGCTATCGGCGCCTCTTTCCTGCTGGAGAATCTGGCTAACTATCTTTTCAGCGGACGTCCCCTGCATTTTCCGGACATTCCTTTTCTGTCCAGTATGATTGATCTCAATGGCATCCAGGTCCAGGCTATCTGCCTGTTTATTCCGGTCGTAACATTGGCCTGCCTGTTCCTGTTGCTGCACATCGTCAACCATACCAAGACCGGCATGGCCATGCGGGCTGTGTCCAAGGACTATGAAATTGCCCGGGTCATGGGTGTCAACATCGACAACATCATCTCCATCACCTTTGCCATAGGCTCTGCCCTGGCTGCTATCGGCGCCATTATGTGGGGTATCCGTTACCCGGGTATTACCCCGTATCTGGGTGTCATGCCGGGCCTGAAATGCTTCATTGCAGCGGTGGTGGGCGGTATCGGTAACATCAAAGGCGCAGTTATCGGCGGCTTCATCCTGGGTTTGGGCGAAATTCTGATAGTGGCTTTCTTCCCCCAGTTCTCCGGCTACCGGGACGCCTTTGCTTTCATCATGCTGCTTTTGATTTTATTCTATAAACCCACCGGGTTATTAGGCGAGAAAATGACGGAGAAGGTGTAATCATGAATAACAAACGAAATATCATGCTCACCATTGCCGCCCTCGTCATTCTTTTCGGTGTGGCATGCTTTGTTCAGGCGGAAGTTAACTCCTATGTGCGGCGGATTATCAATCTGTGCCTCGTTTACGCCATCATCGGGCTGTCCATGAACGTGACCAACGGGTTTGCCGGTCAGTTCTCTCTGGGCCAGGCCGGTTTTATGGCCATCGGCGCCTATATGGTTGGCATCTTCACGGTGCCAGTGGAACTGCGGGCGGACGTATTTTACGCCGTCCCCATGAACCCCCACCTTGTCAATGTGTATATGCCCCTGTGGATGGCACTGATTTTAGGCGGCGTGCTGGCGGCCTTTGTGGCCGGCATCATCGGTACCCCGGTCTTACGGCTCAGGGGTGACTATCTGGCTATTGCCACACTGGGATTTTCTGAGATCATCCGCATCGTTATCACCAACGCAACCAGCATTACCAATGGGGCTCTGGGCATCAAGAACATCCCGCCCCTGAACGATGTACGGTACATTTTTATGGCCGCAGCCATCTCCTATGTGCTTATCACGTTGTTGCTGAACTCTTCCTACGGACGGGCTTTCAAGGCTATCCGGGAAGATGAGATTGCGGCGGAAGCCATGGGTATCAGCCTGTTCTATCATAAGAACCTGGCCTTTATGGTCAGTGCTTTCTTTGCCGGCATCGGCGGTGGTCTGTACGGCGCTCTGCTGGGTACCGTAGATCCCAAAAACTTCTTATTTACATTAACTTACAATTTCCTGCTGATCATCGTGCTGGGCGGTATGGGTTCCGTCACCGGAAGTATGTTCGGCGCCATCATCGTCACTGCGGGCCTGGAATACCTGCGTCTTTTTGACGAACCGATGGAGCTTATGGGCATAGCTATCCCCCTGTTCCGTCCGGGCCTGCGCATGGTGGTGTTCTCCATCCTGCTGATGGTCTGCGTACTGTTCTGGCGTCGCGGCATCATGGGCACCAACGAACTGACCTGGGAAAAAATCATCAGCTTTGTGAAGCACCCGCTGTCAGGCTTCCGTAAAAAGGGGGTGCAGGGTAAATGATCCGGACTGTATTGCGTACCGAGCATGTAACCATGCAGTTTGGCGGCGTTATTGCCGTCAATGATTTAAACATTGTAGTCAAAGAGCACGAAATCATTGCCCTTATAGGTCCTAACGGCGCCGGCAAGACCACGGCCTTTAACGATATCACCGGCGTGTACACGCCTACCAAAGGGCGCGTCATCTATTCCCCGGCAGAAGGAAAAGAAATTGACATCACCGGAAGGAAACCCAGCGAGATTGCACAGCTGGGCATTGCCCGCACCTTCCAGAATATCCGTCTGTTTAAAGACCTGAGCGTGTATGAGAATGTGCTTATTGCCAAGCATCTGCATCTGGAATCCAATTTCCTGGCAGCCACGTTCCGCCTGCCCGGCTACAAAAAAGAAGAAGAAGCCATGCGGGCCGATGTGGAACGTTTATTAAAAGAAGTAAACCTGTGGGACGTGCGGAATGAAAAAGCCAGCAGCCTGCCTTACGGCAAGCAGCGGTATCTGGAAATTGTAAGAGCTCTGGCCACGGAGCCGAAACTTCTGTTGCTGGACGAACCGGCAGCAGGCATGAACCCGAAAGAAACAGCAGAACTGACAGAATTTATCCGTCAGATTCGTGACCGTTTCAACCTGACCATCTTCATGATAGAACACCATATGGACCTGGTCATGGAGATTTCCGACCGCATCTATGTACTGGACTTCGGCACCACTATCGCTACCGGCGACCCGGCTGCCATCCAGAACAACGAGCGGGTCATCAAGGCGTACTTAGGGGAGGATGAAGATGCTTAAAGTCAGAGACCTGGTTGTGGCCTACGGCGGCATTGAAGCCCTGAAAGGCATCTCCGTAGACGTTCCCGACGGGCAGATCGTTACCCTCATTGGCGCCAACGGGGCAGGAAAGAGTACTCTGCTGCGTACCATCATGGGGCTGGTGAAACCCCGGAGCGGCAGTGTGGAGTATAATGAAGAAAACATAAAAGGCCTGAACAGCCAGCACATCGTGTCCCGCGGTATTACCCTGGTGCCGGAAGGGCGGCGGGTGTTCCCCAACCTCACCGTGCTGGAAAACCTGCGCATCGGTGCCTACCTGCGCAAGGATGAAGAGGGCATCGCCAAGGATATCAAACGTATTTATGAACTGTTCCCCCGGTTGGAAGAACGGAACTGGCAGATGGCCGGTACCCTGTCCGGCGGCGAGCAGCAGATGCTGGCTTTGGGACGCGCCCTCATGAGCCGACCCAAACTGATTATGATGGATGAGCCATCCTTAGGCCTGGCGCCCCTGGTCATCAAAGATATCTTCAATATCATCCGGCGCATCAACGAAAGCGGTACCACGGTGCTGCTGGTAGAACAGAACGCAAACATGGCTCTTAAGGTTGCCCACCATGCCTATGTGCTGGAAACGGGACGCATCAAGACCGAAGGAAGCGGCAGGGAACTGTTGGAAAACGAAGAAATCAAAGAGGCGTATCTGGGGAAAAAGAAGAAATAAATTATTGTGTGGCTGAAGTAAAAACGCGCAGCTTGCAAACAGAAAATGCAGCTGCGCTTTTTTAATTGGAGGTTTTCTTTAATTATAGTTTTTTACATAAAAATTTGGTAAAATACTAATCACAGAGATCTATTTGTTGAGAGAATTATACAGTTATTAAAGATTGAAAGAGTCTATGAATTATATATTTCGCTTTTTTAGTGTCCATCGTCGCGCGATTCTGCTGGTTTTATATATGAGTTTCATTGCCGCGCTCTGGTATCTGCCGGGCGTGTTCCATCCCAAATCCGTGGACGATGTCCGTCAATGGGTGACGGGGTTCGGTGTGTGGGGGCCGGCGGCGTATATTCTGTTGTATACCGTGCGGCCATTGCTGCTGTTTCCCAGCCTTATACTGAATGTGGCGGCGGGAATCCTGTTTCCGCCGGTAACCGGAATCCCCTGCCTGACTGCAGGCGGGTTAGGCAGCGCGATCCTGCTGTTTTACATGGCCCGTTCGGGTATAGGCAGTGAATTTCTGGATTTGCACGGCGGTAAATGGGGCAGCCGTATCCATCATTATCTTTCGGACAGTACGAAAAATTTCCAGCGCATGCTGTGGCTGCGTACGGTGCCATTGTTCCCCTACGATGTAATCAGCCTGGTGGCGGGCTGTACAAAGATGCGCTTTATAACCTTTGCTGTTACCACGCTGCTGGGCATACTGCCGGGCGCGGTGGCTTACAATGTATTAGGGGATGCCCTGGGGGGGAATTCCGGTCTCGCATTTTCCGTGTGCCTGCTGACTATTGCGTTCGGGATCCCGTTGGCCTTTTGGTATTTTGGCGGGGAAAGAAAAGTCTTAAAATCAGCGGAACAGAAAGACAAGTAGTTTTCTGAGGTGCTGTATCGGTATACATAAATAAAGGGAATTGTGTTATGGGGGCGTAACATGCAAAACAATGTAGAAACGGAAATCAAATTATTAATTGCCAAAAAACATGTAAAGACGCTGACGGCTTCTTCGCTGGTTGCCAAAAAGACAAAAAAAGGAAGTCACAAAACGGTAAAGCTGGTTAATATTTATTTTGATACCCGTGACCTGTTGCTGCAGCAGGCGGGCATTGCATACCGTGTGCGGCAGAACGGGAAGAAATATGAAGCGACCGTCAAGCTGGGCCGGTCTGAGGCAGGGGGCCTTTCCGCCCGCCAGGAATACAACGTGGCCGTGAAAAATGCCAAACCGGACCTCTCTGTGTTTAATGACAGCGGTCTGCAGGTGGATTTTGATGCTCTTCTGGGAACGGCTCAGATTGAAAAACTGTTTACCGTGCGGGTGAAACGGGAAATCCGTCTTCTGCAGATTACCAGGGAAACCCTGGTAGAGATGGCCATCGACCAGGGTTTCATCTCGGCCGGAGGAAAGAAGGAAACCATTGACGAAGTTGAGCTGGAGCTAAAGGAAGGTTCTCTGGCCGACCTTTTGGCCTATACTGCAAAGATTGCTGCGGAAGTACCGGTGTTTACAGAGTCCCGGAGCAAATATGCAAGGGGGCTGGCTCTTCTGGATAAGCTGGAGCCGGAGGGAACCTCTCCGTTGAAGGATATTGACTGGGATAAGGATTATTGCGAAGAATATAAAAAACAGTTTTACCAGTATGGAACAGCTGTCATGGAAGAACAGAACGTGTTTGCTGACTGCGGTAAGCTTCAGACAGAAGCAGACCGTATCTTCCTGCCTTATTTTGAACGGATGCAGGAAGCTTTATACTGGTTGCAGTCGGTGATGGACGGCAGCGCGGGGATGCAGGCCAACCTGCAGGGGGCGTTGCGTCCTTTGTACCGGCTTCGGGATACCAAGGTTCTGCTGCGGCGCTGGAAAACTTTGTTCAAGCTGGCTGACGGACGTCTCGGCGCTGACAAGGTTACGCGTATTCTGGAAAACCGCGTGGAAGATATTGGCGAAGAGATCCGGCTTCAGGTGGAACGGGGAACCTATTCAGGCATTGTCTTTTCCCTGTGGTCAGCTATGGAAAGCGCCGGCTGGAAAGCGGAAGAATATCTGCAGGCTGGGCAGCTGCTGCAGGTGCGTGTGAAAGATATTCTGGATAAAATTGAAGACGCAATGCACAGGGAAAAAGAAACAGAAGCAGAAAAGGCCGGCGCTATTGCGGTTGGAAATCATCCACAGGAGAAAAAGGGAAGGAAGATCCCCCTGAAAGAACCCGGCTATGTAACCGTGACCCGCCTGGGCAAGGAATTTCATTATCTGGCGGCAGCCAATGAAATCAGCAAACTCTCTGACCTGAGCAAAGAAAGCAGAAAGAAGCTGGAGAAGCTGGGGGAAGCCATAGAGGAACTCTTTGGCGTCAACAGCATGGGTCAGTCCGTTCCGGCAGAACTGCTGAAGGCAAATACGGTGCTGGCAGCGCGGCAGGGCGGTTACCTCTTAGGCGATTTGGCCGCAGAGCAGTTAATGGCCCGCAAAGCCGTGAACAAGGCGTTTGCAAAATGGTTGAAGACAGTGAAAATGTAGTTTGTGTTTTGCTCTAGTCTTTCCCTTGCCTCATATTTTTGTGAACAATTTGCAAAAAGAAAACAAAAAAGAAAAAACCATTTGACTTTTTGACTTTATGTAATTATAATAACATTAGGCAAATGAAAAGAGCCCCCGGTATTGGGAGCTCTTGTCCATGCCTTTTATTTTGGGAACACGTTAGCACTCCTGCTGAGAGACTGCTAACAAAATAC
>Ga0326514_10002372_pt1 | contig 11999 bp, 26 predicted proteins | sample 3_2548_0518_D_FD_203653 | JGI IMG/M metagenome (GOLD analysis project Ga0326514, IMG submission 203653) | Bovine rumen microbial communities from UC Davis, California, United States - 3_2548_0518 | ecosystem: Host-associated > Mammals > Digestive system > Stomach > Rumen | place: USA... | reverse complement strand
ATTTTGATTGCGCTATGCTGATGCGCTTTATGAAAGAAATCATTGAGCAAAAACGGCAGCATTACATTGAGCAGTACACGGTAAACGATGTTTCTTTTGATGTAATTAGTGCTGCATTGGAAAAGCTCATTGAAACATCTCTTGTCATTGTTTATGACGATAACGAGAACTTGCTTGATTATCAGGATGTTGTTAAGAGGAGCTTAGAACCGCTCAGAGCTAGCGCAAAAAAGAAAGCAAAAGAGCGTTGGGATTATGCAGAAGCGCATAAAACAAGCACTGATGCAAACTATGTTTCTCTCAGTAATGCGATTGTTGAAAAAGCTGTGGTTGACTATGAACGTGCTTTATCTGGTGCTGGTTATGGAGAACATAGCGCAAGTTGGGTAATTTCTTCTGTTGAACGCTACGCAAAAGAGCAGTCAAACGAGATTAACACGATTGATCTTAATGCAGTGCTTTCCAGGATTAAGAGAGAATACAACGGTAAATACATCTCTCTTGCAGTAGATAATGCCTATTCCATTAAGCGCGAATGGGACTATTTCTCAAAGAAGAATATAGGCCGGGAAGAAATGCTCAAGAAAGCGCATTACAAATGCCCTGTCTGCGGGAACGTATTGAGAGGAAAGAAGCTTTCTGGTGACGGTTACATTGTTGAATGCTCTGGCTGCTACTGCTTTAAAAATGTTTCTGAAAAAGAATATGCGAAGTCAAAAGAGAAAGCAGAAGCAGAAAAAGAGCGCAAAAAAGAGGGCAAAGAAAAATGAAATGCCCTTGTAAAGAGTGTCGGGATCTTGGCTTCAATTATTTCGGTTGTCATTCTAAATGCGAGAAATATTTAGAGTTTGACAGGAAAAACGTAGAACGCCGTGAAAGTCATTTGAAAGAGAACGTGATAAATGATTATTTCGCCGCTCTTGGCAAAGTCCTGGAGAGTAACCCAAGCCCGACTTTTAAGTTTTTAAGACCGAATTTTAACGGAAAGAGATTACCATGAGTAAAACGAATATCTTTGATTGGTCTGTTGTTCTTGAAAATCTCTATGATTTGATGCTCAATTATGAACATGCCCAACTGTATGATGTTCCAGCTTATAAAGAATGCTTTGACCTGGAATGCAGATATAGCAACGGAGAGCGAACGCAAGAGCTTTACACAGCTATTCAGAAAGTGTGCGGTGAAGCATGACAAAGCTTTGTAAAGATTGTGAGTATTTTCATATTGTTATGCTTCCACTTCGCTCTGGCGGTGCTATTTGGGATTTAGGTCAAGCAGAATGCAAGAAATATAATCTGGTTGTCGATTTCGCAAATAAAGCAAAGTTGAACAAACTAACTTGCATAGGAGATAAAGCATGAGAAAGAAGAAACGTCCTGGCGTGATTCAGATTGAAGTAGATGAACAAGACTTCGGTACTATATGCGTTTGCGCTGTGCGCTATGCAATGGGCAGAATGACCTATATGCCGTATCTTGTGCAGTCGTTTGTCAAAGATCATCTAAGCGAAATCTGCGGGAAATCACTTGGAGTCATGATTGATGATTGTGACTTTCAGCGGAGAATGAACAATTATGGTGATGAGAAGATTGATAAACCAGGCTGGCTGAAGTATGAGCAAATGCTTATTGAAGAGCGTGACAGAAGAAACAAAGAGCTGGTGGATAGCTAAATGATAGAAGAAATTGGTATTATGGCTCTTTGGGGAATAATTACTTTCTTGATGCTCGTTAATGGATCAATAAGTCTTGAATATGCTTATATTGGGATGAGCATGATGTTAGCCGCTGGGCTTTTACACAAGGAGGAATGAGCATGAACGTATTGGTAGCTTGCGAAGAAAGCCAAGAAGTGTGCAAGGCGTTTCGTGCGCGTGGGCATAATGCTTTTTCTTGTGACATTCAAGAGTGCAGTGGTGGACATCCTGAGTGGCATATTCAAGGCGATGTGTTGCCGTTGCTCAACGGGAATTGCACGTTCCAGACCGCTGACACACACACACACACAAGAGGGCAAGTGGGATCTGATTATCGCACATCCGCCTTGTACCTACATAAGCAACGCCGGGGTTCGCTTTCTCTATCCGGGTGGCAATGGAATTCTAAACGAGGAGCGCCTGAAGAAGGGCATAAAGGCAACGCATTTTTTTCTGCGCTTTCTTTATGCTGACTGCGAAAGGATTGCAATTGAGAATCCTATACCGACAAGGGTCTATTGTCTGCCACCGTATACGCAGATAATTCAGCCGTGGATGTTTGGGCATCCGGTGCAGAAAAAAACTTGTCTGTGGCTCAAAGGATTGCCACCTCTGATGGCAACGGAAATATGCGAGGAACGACAGTCGAGCAAAATTCCGGGGAACTGGTTTAATCATGGCGGGAAAGAACGACAAAAAAATCGGGCTAAAACTTTTCCCGGCATAGCAAAAGCAATGGCTGAACAATGGGGATAGGAGGAATGAGCATGGGAATCATGTTAGGAAATTTAACGCTTAAACAAATTGAAGACAGAACTGGCATTAAACTTTCTGCGGAAGACAGAGTGGAACTGAACGGAATGCGTCAGGAGAAAGCAGAAAACATAGCGTCTGGGAAGTGGCATTGCTTTGATTTGCCTTTCATGATCGTGTGCGGCGACAAGCCGACAGCAGAAAAAATGTTCAAGATTTTGTCTGCTTATGATTGGTCAAAAGTAAAACAGGCACTACAGATTTCGTGGGAGAGGTGAGCATGGCTATTCTGATCAAAGGCATGGAGATGCCGAAAAACTGCGCAGGATGCTTTCTCAGAGTTGGACAGTGTTCAAAGAGAATATACATGGAAAACAGGCCTTCTGACTGCCCCCTCATCGAAGTCCCTGAACCGCATGGACGGCTTGGGGATCTGGATAAGCTGTTGATGCGGATAAACCACGAGGTCATGGAAGCGTATATGGACGGGGTTTGCTATGGAGTGCACCCAAACCAAGAGTATTTGTACTTGTTAGGCGAAATCATAGATGACGCTCACACCATCATCCCAGCGACAGAGGAGGGCTGAGTGATGATTGTTTTTAACGGCATGGATTTGATAGGCCTTGTGATTATGGCTGCGCTTCTTGTTATCTGCGGCATTATCCTTGTTATTGATCGCATAGCATACGCTGTGAAGAAGCGCCAGCAAAAGCGAATAAACGATGCGTTCAAAGAGGATGGCTGAGTGATGGACGAATACATAGACCGTGATGCGTTTCTTGAACAGCAACGTGCATGGTATTGCAAGGACTGTAACAGACGAAAGAACAGCAAAGGAAAGACCGTCTATGAGATCGGAGAAGCTCCGTGTAGAGCATGTGATATTGGAACTATGCTGGACGCTGTTGAGGACTATCCCGCTGCCGACGTTCGGTCTGTGGTGCTTTGCCGGGATTGCAAGTGGTGTCACGCCGGGTACTGCGAAAAGTACGATGACCTGATTCCGTTTGGCTGTGCGAATAAACCGTGGGAAGATTGGTTCTGCGCTGACGGCAAGAAAAAGGAGGAAAGCTGATGTATGAAGAGCTTGTAAAGCGACTGCGATCTCATAACGGATGGGCGCTAAATAAAACGCTTGATGATGCCGCCGATGCAATAGAGAAACTTGTTAAAATCTGTAACTCCATCCTTTCAAAATACGAAGAAGCAGCAGGAACTGTTATTTGGGAATATAGTGGACACATTGACAAGGATATTGATGAGTTGCACAAAGAAATTGAGTGCTACAAAGCGCAGATTAACGGTGATGCAAAGCCGCTGAAGGAGGAATGAGTGTGACAGTCAGAGAAGCAATAAAGCTGTTTTCTTACGGGCAGGAATTTTATATCAAAGGCGCGTATAGCGGGAAACTATACCATAAATCATACGAAAACAAAAAAGAGCATCTTGAAAAGTATTTGGATGAGCGAGTTTCCGAAAATCCTTTTTTCACGGATCTTTATACGCCAAAGAAAAAATATGGGACAGCATACACTTATCCTGTTATTGGAATTTGGATGAGAGACTACTACATTTGCCACCCAGAAGAGCTGTTGAAGGAAAATGAGCATGGCTAATTGGAGAAATTGTGAGAACTGCAAAGACCAGGAATGCTATCAGTTTATGAAAGAACGAGGAATTGTCACGGAAGAAATCTGTGACGATTGGGAACCTCTTCCATGCAAATACTGTCATGGTTCTCTTTCTGTTCTCCGCTATCACAATGGAAGACCATATAGACATTGTGCTTCATGCAACTTTGAATTTTATGAGGATGTGTAGAAATGGCATATGTAAATAAACAGCACTTCTCAATTAAAACCGTTGACGGAAACCGTTATGACATTAAGGGGCAAGTTCCATTAGGAATGAAAAAGCTTAATCGTGATTGGCTTTACTTTACAACGGATGACGGTAAAACAAAGTATATCAATGCTGAAAACATTGTCAGTCTCACAGAATGGGAGGAAAAAGATTAATGGAAGTGTTCATTCCTGGGCAAGAACCGATAGAGATTCTTGATTCTGGTGACAGAACGGAGTTTTCAAGTGGAGCTGTTCGGGATCTGCATGAAGGCAAAGGCCGTTTTGACCTTCTCCCCATGTGCGTATTACTTCGACTAGCAAAGCATTATGAACGTGGTGCAGTGAAGTATGCAGAAAGAAATTGGGAAAAGGGCATCCCAGCTCATAGCTTTGCAGACAGCGCAATGCGGCACATTGTGAAGTATATGGACGGTTACACAGATGAAGACCACCTTATAGCTGCTATCTGGAATCTCTGCGGCCTTGCCTGGACAGAGGAAAAGAAACCGGAATATATGGACATTCCGTCAAGACTTGCAGCCTATGAAGAAGAAAAAAGTAAATCCTAGAAAGCAGCCTGTTAGTAAATCTGATATAGAACGCGCAAAAACAGATTCGTTAGCTCTTGCTCTTGCAATCTTCTTGACTGTCATGAAAGACAAGTTTGACTTTAACCAGGAGCAAATGCAGATAGCAAGAAGCGGTTTTTACAAGCTTGCTAGCGAGATTAATGAAGGTCGTATAACGTTCAAAGATTTAATAACAGTGCTATGGGAAGAAGACGGAATAGAGATTCTTGATAATGGAAAATACGTCTATTAAAAGCAGAGCATTCAACTGTGATTGTCTCCCAGCTATGAAAGAATTTCCTGACGGGTTCTTTGACCTGGCTGTTGTTGATCCACCTTACGGAGATGGAAACGGAGAGTTCAAGAGAACAGATAAATCTCGTTTCGGCGGCAACTTTGACAAATACAAGCCAGTTGACAGAACAGGCCGCAGTTGGTCAAAGAAATACGGAACTGCAATCATAGAATGGGACAAAGCCCCAACGCAAGAATACTTTCAAGAGCTGTTCAGGATTAGTCAAAATATTGTCATATGGGGGGGTAATTATTTCAGTCTTCCTCCTACCAGATGTTTTCTAATCTGGAAGAAGCTAACTATTAGCGAAACATTCTCTATGGCAATGGCAGAATATGCCTGGACTAATTTTAACGACAACGCGAAAGTGTTTGAATTTGCCCCGCAAGGAAACAAAGAAAAACGTTTCCATCCTACACAGAAGCCTATAGAGCTATATGACTGGATTTTCCGGTTATACGCAAAGCCAGGTATGAAGGTGTTAGATACTCATATGGGAAGCGGTTCAAGCAGAATAGCGGCCTACAATGCAAATCTTGATTATTGGGGATATGAGATAAGCCCTGAATATTTCAAGCTTGAAGAAGAGCGTTTCTTGAACCATGCAGCGCAACAGAATATGTTTTTGATGGAGGGGGAATGAATGGCAAGAGCAAGTGTTTGTTTCACTGGTAAGAGAGCAACAACGCAGAATCCATCATTGAGAAAGAATGATTATCTGTATTTGATGCGGACTATCAGGAAAGAAACAGAAAAGCAGCGTACAAAGAAAGCAGAAAAGGAGGTATGACTTACGGGGGAATGCGTCATTATTTATGGCAAATCAGGAACCGGAAAAAGCAGAAGCTTGAAAGATTTCGGAGAAGATGAAATTTTCTTTGTGAACACTGTCAACAAGCGTTTGCCGATTCCAAAGAAATTCAAGTATGAATACAAGAGTGATAAGCCTGAGAACGTCAAAGCATACTTGAAGCACATGCCAGAGAAGGGCGTGAAAACTGCTGTCATTGATGATTTCGGTTATCAGCAGACAGCGCGGTTTATGCGCGACCACAGAAAGAAAGAAGGTGGTTCGCAGTTTGATCTTTACAACACGATAGCGGACGAGGCTTACGGTCTTATCATGTTTGTAAAGAATGAGCTTCCAGATGATTGCATTGTTTATCTTATCATGCACGAAGAAAGCAATGATTATGGAGATACAAAGCTAAAGACAATCGGCAAGCTGCTTGACCAAAAAGTTTGCGTAGAAGGGATGGTAACTATTTGTCTCAGGGCCATGAAAGAAGGGACGGACAAATACTTTTTCAGAACGCAATCTGACGGCCAGGATATTAGCAAATCTCCCGAAGAAATGTTTGAGCTGAAGATAGACAATAATCTAAAAGCAGTAGACAAGCGTATCAGGGAGTATTGGAGGTTTGATGATGATATATCCACTTGATAAACAGATAGAGTTCTTTCTTGATACTCTGTATAACCCAGAAACGGGCGAACTTCTGGACGGAGTAACAGAAGAAAACATAGAGAAGCAGCTTGAACAGCTTGCTATTGACTTTGACGTTAAGATTGATTCTCTTGCTTCTGAAATCAAGAACTTGAAAGCAGAAGCGGCAGATATTAAAGAAGAGAAGATGAAGCTTGCTAAACGTCAAAGCCAAGTGGAGAACCGCATGGAGAGAACAAAACGCTTTCTTGCTTATCTTCTTCACGGGGATAAATGGAAGAACGGGAAGCATTCAGTTAGCTATTTGACTTCCAAAGAGACTGTGATTGACAATCAAGAAGACTTTGTGAAGTGGGCAAATGTAAACTTCCCTTCTCTGCTGAAATACACAGCACCTGAACCGATTCGCTCAGAGATCAAGAAAGCAATCAATGACGGTCTTGACGTTTCTTTTGCTCATCTTGAACCGAAGCGCAATATTCAAATCAGATAATCATTTTAAGGAGGACATATAAATGAAAGCATACAATGGATTTAAGGCCCAGGAGCAGAGCGGAAGCCGCGAGAAGCTTCCTGCAGGAGGTTACGTTTGCAGCATCATCAATGCAAAGGTAGAAGAATACAAGGACAAGAGCGGCAATGCGTTTGAAGTCCTGATCCTTGCTATTGATGTTTGCGAAGGTGACTATTCCGGTTTCTGGAAGAAAGACTATGACGGGAATACCGCAGATGACAAGAAGTGGCGCGGTACATTCCGTATTAACTGCCCCAGGGATGATGGTACGGAGAAAGACGGTTGGACTAAGAACACGTTCAACAACTTTGTTTGGGCCATTGAAGAAAGCAATCCTGGTTATCAGTGGGCCTGGGATGAGAAAACGCTTAAGGGCAAAAAGCTGGGCGTGATCTATCGTGACAAAGAATGGGAGTACAACGGTTATACCGGATGGACAACGGAAGCTGGTGGAGCTACCAGCATTGAGAAGATCCGCAACCAGACTTTCAAAGCTCTGAAGCCGAAACCGCTTAAGAACAGCAGCAGCGGCAGCACAGGGGCTGTCAATAACTCCCCCTATACGGAAGTAACGGACGATCCTGAAGACCTTCCCTTCTAATCTATGCACCCGGCAGAAGTTGAGCAAGCCTTAACTAGTATGGTGTGTCTTGTAGATACAAGGGAGCAAGACACACCACTTCTCCGGGCAAGGCTTAATAGAATTGGAGTCCCTTACATAAGACAGAAGCTATTAAGCGGAGACTATAGCGCAAAGTTTCAATTACCGGATAGTTCCTGGTATCAAATTAAAGTTGCTATAGAACGCAAAATGAACATTACAGAACTATGCGGCTGCTACTGCCAGCAAAGAGAACGCTATGAGAAAGAGTTTATAAGGGCCGCAGAAGCTAATATAAAGCTTTACATGCTCATAGAAGACGCGACCTGGGAAAATATATATGCTGGTAGATACATGTCAAGAATGCGCTCTAGTGCGCTTGTAGCAAGTATTATGACCTGGCTTGCACGTTTCAACTGCTGCTTGATATTCTGCAAAGCAGAAACAAGCGGCAAACTGATTCATGATATTCTGTATTATGAAGCAAGGGAACAACTTTTAAGAATGGAAGAGTTAAACGATGGGAGTTATTGCAGACAATGATTACTTAGATAATCCACTTAACTATCTCTTATCTGTCGGCGTAACTCTTGATTTGCTGGAAAAATACCAGAGGAACACAAACATTAAAACAGAAGAAATAGCGTTTGTTGTTCACTCTGGTATTACTCAGGGCAAGACAATACAAGAAATCTTTTCCGATGATGCAGAGAAATATCCTGACATTTATGAAGAGCTGATGGAGATTAAGCCGCACAGAAGCTACCATATCAAGCTTGCTTCAGAGTTTGGAGATGACAAAACCAGGTTTCTTTGGTTTCCTTATGTTCCGATTGGAGACTATACAGTTCTAATGGCTCCTGGCGGCACTGGTAAAACATATTTCATTTGTGGTCTAGTGGCAGCTATCAGCAAGGGAGAACAACTTCCATATGATATGAAGCCGCAGAACGGGCCGCAGAACGCTTTGATAATATCCGCAGAAGACAAGGGAGAACTGTTGAAGCGAAGATTACTTGCATCCGGTGCAGATTTAGACAGGGTCGGCATTCTTGATTGTATGGAATCAGAAGGGCTAAACTTTACAAGCGGCTATAATGATTTCAAAGCAGTTATTATGTCATTCCACCCGGCATTGGTTGTAATTGATCCATGGCATGGTTTCCTCGGTGCTGATATTGATATAAACCGTGTAAACGCTGTCAGACCATGTTTTCAGAAACTTGCTAATCTTGCTAAAGAATGCGAATGCGGAATGATTTTGATTTCCCATGTCAACAAGAGAGCGCAAGGCGAAAACATAAACAACGCTGCAACTGGTTCAACAGACTTTGTTAACGCTGCTAGATCCGCTCTGTATTGTATCTTTGATGAAGAAGACAATAATAGCAGAATTATCATTCACTCCAAAACAAACTATGCTGCTTATGGGCCTAGCGTCAAATTCAAGATCAATGAAAATGGCGGTGTAGAATGGAACGGGTTTAGTGATATAGACAGAAACACAATGGAGCAAGCAGCGCGACTGAAGAAAACTGCCGCAGAAGTGGCGAAGATGAACAGTGAAAAAGTGTTTGTCAATGAAGCATTAATCAGGGCTTTACTTGATGCAGTACAGAAAGATACAAAGTTTCTCTATGATGATTTCAAAGATCAATATGGAGATAATATTTTCGGTCAATCTCAGCCAAAGAAAGCCCTGGATGATATTAAAGAAGCTATGTATAAAAAAGGCTTTGTTATCGACTCTGGAAAGCAAGTCAGAAAGAACGGCAAAGTTGGAAGAGGGTTTTCTATACAGAAGATTTCAGAAGCCGCAGAAGAAGCAGAAACAAGCGCAGAAAGAAATTATTCTTTTGATACTACTGTTTCAAGCTCTGAAGAACTTCCGTTCTGAAGGTGTTCTAAATGGCTTATACGCTGGATGAAATACGTTTAGCTGCATTCAACATGCAGCCACTAGAAAAACCAAAGGATTATGAATCTTTCTTGTATGGTGGATTGAAGTATGTTTATGAATGGTTCAAGCTCCATCCAGAAGACAAAGAAGTATGTAACAAACTAGCCAATGATTATATCTTTAATTACTACTGTGACCAGTACAGAGAGCAACAGAAAGAAACGGAGGTGAAGTAATGGCAGAAGGAGAGCAGAAGCCGCGCAGAAAAGGAAAGCCGAAGGGAGCGAAAGACCTCGTTCCCAGGAAGAAAAGAGCAAATCTAGAAGGGACTGCAAAAGCCGCAAAAGCTCTAGAACAGTTGCCGCCTGGAGAAAATACAAAGTATGTTAATCATCTAATGAAAATAACTGCTTTAGGCCAGGGAACTAATAAGAAAGATGTAAACATGCTTGCAAATAAGTTTTCTGAATATCTCAAAATATGCAGTGAAGACGATGTTAAAATCGGAAACATGTCTGCATATTTAGCAATGGGAATCACTAGAGAAGAGGCTTATCAATGGGAGCATAGAATAAGCGGTACAGAAGAACATAAGAAGTTAATCCAGCTTGTAAAAGCAATCTGTGCTTCTTATCGTGAGGCCGCTATGAATGACGGCAAATTAAACGCAATAGTTGGTATCTTTTGGCAAAAATGCTATGATGGACTCAATGAAGAAACAGAAGTCCTCTCCCCCACTGCTTTAGCTTCAGCAGCAAGAGAAGACCTGGATGCAGAAACAATTAAAGAAAAGTATTCCGAATTGCCAGAGTAAAACAGAATAGCGCAGAAGCCGCAGAAAGCCACAGGAAAAATTATTTTCTTGTGGCTTTTGCTTTATCCGTTCAAAGCTGGTTCAAAGCTGGTTCAAGCTGTCTGAAGCTTTTTTGCCGCTTCACTTCCGTCAAATCTGATTTTGAAAAGCTTCTTTTCTGCTGCTGCAATTTGATTTTCAAGCGCGAGGATCTGTTTATAATACTTCTGCTGATTCTTTCCACCAATAACAGCCTGCTCCGCTTCATCTTCTGCAATATCAAGAAGGGCGTATAATCTTTGTAAGCGGTTTACAATCTGCTCCTCGTCTTTCTCTGCCTGGAGGACTTTGTAAGCAAGGTTTCTTTTCCGGTCTTCCGCTTTCTCTGCTTCTCTTGTGCGCGTTCCTGCGGCTCTCTCCGCTTTCTTTCCCGCTGCTGGTATCTCCGCATTACTAGAGCTATTATTTTTAATCCTGCGGCATTTCTGAACGCTGTTCATTCTCTTGATATGCTGCTTTGCTTTCTTCATCATAACACCCAGGATATAAAGAGCAATAATAACAAAAGCTGCTGTCATGGTTTTTAATCTCCCTTCTCTTTCTCCGCTTCAATCAGAAGCCTCAAGGCTTTCTTAATTTCTGTTCCTCGGTTCTTCCCTTCCAGATATTCTATAATATCTGAATCTGTGCTTTTTTGAAGCCTAACAGAAAATAACAAAGTGTTTTCTTTCATCCAGGCTTTGTGCGCTGCTGAATCTGCCATATTAACAAGCTCCTTTACTTTTTCTTTGATTTTACCATAGCTTGTCAATGTTTCCCCGTCAAGCCGTTAGGACAGCTTTAGAACACTTTATAATGCTTCAGACAAGAAATTATATTCCTCTGGTATATTCCCGCTCTGCCAGTTCTTAAACACTCTGAAAGCTCTTTCTTTGTCTCTGGTGTAAAGCTCCTGCAAGAAGAACTTTCCTAGCTCCCGCTTTTCCTGGTCTTTATAAGGGTGTAAATATATAGCGTGTTCAAGCTGTGAATCATTGAGCATTTCAAGCATAAATTTGACCTCTTCCATGCTCTCCTGGATCTCCTCCGCTTCCGCTCTCTCTTTCTCTGCTTTCTGCTCTGCCAGCTTTTCAACCCAGGGAGCGACAGAGATTGAGACAATCTGACCGGAAGTTGTAAAGCGTTCAAGATATGCTGCAAATTTTCCATTAGCTCCTGCCGGGTCATAACTCCTGATTAGATTAATCAAGCCACCGTTATTGTCTCCGAGGTCATATCTGTCTGTATATTCTTTTTCTTCTCCGGTCTTTTCATCTGTATAGAATATAGTGTATTTTGTCTTGAAATAACCATCCTCGGAGGGCAGGTCATAATGGGCCAGGATTGTATCAGCAGCCATTACAGAAAGTTTCAATTCATCATCTTTAAAGCTATAGAATGCAGGATGCTCTGACCAGTGAATTAAAACAACAGGCTGTCCTTCAATGATTGGATATTGCTTTCTAATATCATCAATGTAAACCCTTCCTGCGCTCTGCTCTGCAATGATCCTGGCTCTCTTCTCTTCCGCTTCTGCTTCAGCTT
>Ga0326514_10002371_pt1 | contig 12003 bp, 9 predicted proteins | sample 3_2548_0518_D_FD_203653 | JGI IMG/M metagenome (GOLD analysis project Ga0326514, IMG submission 203653) | Bovine rumen microbial communities from UC Davis, California, United States - 3_2548_0518 | ecosystem: Host-associated > Mammals > Digestive system > Stomach > Rumen | place: USA: California... | reverse complement strand
CTGACCTATCTCATTCTGGGCACCTGCTACTTCGTGGGTGTGAAAGGCATGCTGATGGTGATGCTCGTCGTGGCTGCCATCTCGATTTATGCCATGACGCTGGGCCCCGTCACCTGGACGCTGCTGGCTGAGATTTTCCCCAACCACCTGCGTGGCGTGGCTATGGCCACCTGTACGTTTGCCCTGTGGGTGGGTTGTTGCACCCTCACCTTCTCGTTCCCCTCGATGAATGCGGCATTGGGCAGCAGCGGCACGTTTTGGATCTATAGTGCCATCTGCCTCTGCGCCTTCGTGTTCCTGTGGCGCCGTTGTCCGGAGACAAAAGGCAAGAGCCTGGAGCAGCTCGAACAGGAACTGGTGAGCGAGAAGTAATCAACAATAGAGTAATTTCGTAAAAAGACATAAGACGATGGTAAAAGCTTGGAAAGAAATAGTGACCATTCCCACCTATGAGGTGGGCAAGCCCGAGAAGAACCCGATGTTCCTGGAGAAACGTGTCTATCAGGGGTCGAGTGGTGTGGTGTATCCCTATCCCGTCATCGAGACGATGAGCGACGAGAAGGTGGACAAGGACTATCTGGCCATTTGGCTGGAGAACGAGTATATCATAGTGATGGTATTGCCCGAGCTGGGCGGCCGTGTGCAGATGGCCTACGACAAGATTGCCCGGCGCCACTTCGTGTACTACAACCACGTCATCAAGCCTGCCTTGGTGGGCTTGGCCGGTCCCTGGATCAGCGGCGGCATCGAGTTCAACTGGCCGCAGCATCACCGTCCGTCCACCTACATGCCAGTCGACACCACCATCGAGCACAATGCCGACGGTAGTGTCACGGTGTGGGTCAGCGAGATGGAGAAGATGTTCCATCAGAAGGGCATGGCGGGCTTCACGCTGCGACCCGGTTGCGCCTACCTCGAGATCAAGGGCCGTCTCTACAACCGTACCGATGTGCCGCAGACCTTCCTTTGGTGGGCCAACCCCGCCGTGGAGGTGAACGACCAATACCAGAGTGTTTTCCCGCCCGACATCAATGCCGTGTTCGACCATGGCAAGCGGGCCGTATCGTCGTTCCCCATCGCCACGGGTACCTATTACAAGATGGACTACTCGGCAGGTGTCGACATATCGAACTATAAGAACATTGCCGTGCCCACCAGTTACATGGGCGTCAACTCGCGCTTCAACTTCGAGGGCGGCTACGAGAACGACACCCATGCCGGCATGCTGCATGTGGCCAGCCACCACTATTCGCCAGGCAAGAAACAATGGACATGGGGCAACGGTGACTTCGGCCGCGCCTGGGACCGCAACCTGACAGACGAGATAGTTGAGAACGGAGAGTTGAGAACGGAGAGGTATGATATGCCTCAGAGCTCGAGCGCAGAATTGTGCGACTCTTCTCAAGCAGAAAAAGCAAATCATACCTCTCAACTCTCAACTCTCAGCTCTCAACTTAGACGCGGTTTTCGTCCTTACATCGAGCTGATGGCGGGTGTCTATACCGAGAACCAGCCCGACTTCACGTGGCTGATGCCTTACGAAGAGAAGCAGTTCGTGCAGTATTTCATGCCCTACCGTGAACTGGGCGTGGTGAAGGAAGCCTCGAAAGACCTCATCTTCAACATCAACGAGGTGGGCGACGGCAAGGTGGAGTTCAAGGTGTTTGCCACCTCAAAGCAGGATGTCTGCATTATTCTTCGCAATGATAACGGCGAGGTGTATTATAAAAAGGAGATAACACTCTCGCCCGAGCATGTGCTGACAGAGACCGTCGACGTGAAGGGTGCTCGCTTCAACCAGCTTACCTTCGACATCGTGAAAACCTTCGTCTACGGCCAGCGCACCGTGCTCAGCTGGCATGCCGAGGCCGATGAGATTCGTCCCATTCCCGATAGTGCCGAGGCTGCCTTGCTGCCCAGTCAGGTGAAGACCAACGAACAGCTCTACCTCACGGGCCTGCATCTCGAGCAGTACCGCCATGCCACATGGAGTCCTGTCGACTACTACGAGGAGGCATTGCGCCGCGACCCCGACGACATTCGTTGTCTGAATGCTCTGGGACTGTGGTACATTCGTAAAGGGCGTTTCCAGCAAGCTGAAGCATATCTCTGCAAAGCTGTAAAGCTACTCCAGAAGCGCAATCCTAATCCCTACGACGGCGAGCCCATCTATAACCTCGGCCTGGCGCTGAAGTACCAGGGCAAGACCGCCGAGGCCTACGAGCGTTTCTGGAAGGCCACTTGGAACAAGGCCTGGGCCGATGCTGGCTATTTCGAGGCTGCGAAGATCAGCGTGTTGCAGGGCCGTTACGAGGATGCCCTCGACGAGCTCGACCGCTGTCTCATCAGCAACTGGCACAACCACAAGGCCCGCGCCCTGAAGACGGCCGTCCTGCGCAAACTCGACAAGAAAGAAGAGGCACTGGCACTCATCGACGAGTCGCTGCGGTTCGACCAGTTCAACTACGGCTGCCGCTACGAGCAGTATTTGCTGACGGGCGAGCAGGCCGCGCTCGACGAGCTGAAGCAGCTCATGCGCCATTCATCTGACAATTACGACGAGATAGCCCTTGACTACTGTGCCGCCGGACTCAACGACGAGGCCCGCGCCCTCTGGCAGATTGCCATCGGCGAGCATGCCACATCGCCCATGACCTACTATTACCTGGGGCGCTACGACGAAGCCGAGCAGGCCGACTCAGCCTACTGCTTCCCTAACCGTCCTGAGGCTGTCATCGCCCTGGAGGCTGCCAAGCAGCAGAATCCGACAGGCAGCAAGGCTCCTTATTATCTGGGTTGCCTCTACTATGCCGCCCGCCAGTACGACCTGGCCATCGACAATTGGGAGTGCTCTGCCCAACTCGACCCCGCATTCCCCACCGTATGGCGCAACCTCGCCCTGGCCCGTTTCAACAAGCAGAACCGTCAGCAGGAGGCTCTCGAATATATGGAGCGGGCGTTCCACCTCGACGAGAACGACGAGCGCATCCTTATGGAGCTCGACCAGCTGTACAAGCGGCTGCACCATCCGCATGAGGAGCGGCTGGCTTTCCTCCAGCAGTATCCTCATCTCATCGAGCGCCGCGACGACCTTGTGCTCGAAGAAATCACACTGCTCAACCAGACGGGCCGCTATGCCGAGGCCATGCAGAAACTCGACGCCCACACCTTCCACCCATGGGAGGGAGGCGAAGGCAAGGTGCCCGCACAGTATCAGTTGTCGCGCCTTGAGATAGCCAAGCAGTTGCTGCAAAAAGACCCGAAGGATGCCTGCGCAAAGCGGTTGCTCGAGGAGTGTCTGGTATACCCCCATCATCTCGGCGAGGGTAAGCTCTATGGTGCACAAGACAACGATTTCCTCTACTTCCTTGGGCGTTATGAAGAGGGCACGCAGGGTCCCACCGAGCCCGCTGCCGCCATGTATTACAACGATGCCAAGCCCGACAAGATCTTCTACGCCGGACTCTGCTATCGCAAGTTAGGTCAGGAGGATAAGGCCCGCAGCCTGTTCAACAAGCTCATCAACTACGGCAAACAGCACATCTTCGAGCATCAGATCATGGACTACTTCGCCGTCTCGCTGCCCGACCTGCTCATCTGGGACGACTCGCTCGACACGAAGAACGAGATACACTGCAAATACATGCTCGCCCTCGGCTATTATGGAATGGGAGATAAGGAGAAGGCTCTCAAATATCTCGCAGAGGTCGAGGCCCTTGACAACAACCACCAGGGCATTCTGCAGCTACGAACCTTCATTGACACCAACTTGTAGAGAAAAAGCATTCGTAAATGAAGAAAGCATCTTGTCTCATCATGGGCCTGCTCAGTCTGATAATGACTGCGCAGGCTCAGACCGATGTATCGCTTGACGGAGAATGGCAGTTGACTGTCCGTGGTAAGGACTACCATGTGCAGGTCCCTCACACCTACAACTTGATGGACAGTCTTGAGGACTATGCCGGAGAAGCCGTTTACCGCAGGCTGTTGCCCATCTCTCCCGACATGAAAGGCAAGACGGTGCGGCTCTGTTTCGAGGCGGTCTACCACGATGCCATTGTCTATGTGAATGGCCAAAAGGTTGGCGAACATCTCAACAAGGGCTATACCCCCTTCTCGATGGACATCACAAAGGCACTATTGTTTGGCTGCGACAACACTCTGGAAGTCAAGGTCTCTAATACCTATACTGATAAGGCATTTCCTTATATGCGCCATTTCGACTGGGCCAATGATGGGGGCATCTACCGCAGCGTGAGGCTGCATGTAAGTGGCCAGCAGACGCTGCGCTACGTCCATGTAACGCCATCACTCAATGGAAAAGCACGCTTCGACATCCGGCTTTGGGAAGATCGTGTCAACAAGATCAAGGGCAGGCTGACTGTCAGGAACCGTCAGTCGGGAGATACCGTCTTTGATTCAGACCTCATGCTTGCCAAGAGAAAGGCAAGCCACCACTACTCTGCGACCATCACCATCGCAAATCCACAACTGTGGCATTTTGACCATCCTAATCTCTACGACTTCACGTTCAGCATTCCAGGCAGCGATGCGCTGAGTGACCACTTCGGCTTCCGTGAGTTCAAGGTAGAAGGGCGGCAGTTCGTACTCAATGGCGAGCCAGTACGCCTGCCTGGTATAGAAAGCATGTCTGGCAGCCATCCCCTCTACGGTATGGCGGAACCAGCCGACTATATCGGAAAGACTGTCAGGATGATGAAGGATCTGAATACCACCATCACGCGTTTCCATTGGGTTCAGGACCAACAGATGCTAAACCTGATGGACGAGACAGGCATCCTCTGTCAGGAGGAACTCTCATGGTGGCAGCAGCCCAGGAAGGAACTCTCGCCTGAGTTGCGGCAAACGGCAAAAGAAGCACTTGAGGAGATGATAGAAGCCCACTACAACCACCCCTGTATCTATGGCTGGGGTATCTCCAACGAGGTGCGCGACAACCATGCGGAACTGCAACTGCTTGGCGACTACGTCAGACGGCTGGATGCCACACGACTGGTGGATGCGCTCTGTAACCACACCTTTGAGACCCTCGAGAACGATCCCTCACTGGTGCTTGACATCCCGACGTGGAACGACTATACAGGCTCGTGGCATGGCAAAAATCGCGAGGAACTACCCGCACGTCTTCATCGTATCAGGGATGCCATTGGTCAGCGTCCCCTCTTCATTACCGAGGCGGGACTCTGCGAACCAGCCCATGTGGGCGGCGACACAAGGCGTATAGACGATATGCTCTACCACATTAAGGAATGGCAGAAGGCAGACTTTGTGTGTGGATACATATACTTCTGTCTGCAAGACTACCGTACGCAGATGGGTGAGGAAGGACTTGGCAAATGGCGCATCCGCCGGCACGGTGTCACCAAGGTCGACCTCACGCCGAAGCCCTCTTTCTACGTACTGCGCCAGCTGATGTCGCCCATTGATATCCTAAAGGTGAGTCCAGCCAACGCACAGAAGAAAGGAGGGCTTGCCGGACAGTATGACACCGATGACACAAACCGAGATGTGGAGATTGTACTTCAGGTCAAAAACAGCATTCCATCTTATACCCTTCGAGGCTATACCTTAAAATATAGAGACGGTGACGGCCGTGAATATAGCCTCGCCCTACCCGACATGCAGCCCAGCGAAAGTTACATGTTCGTACTGAAGAACATCAACGCCCAGTATGCCTTTGAAGTGCACCGCCCAGGCGGATACTGCGTCATCGCATACTAACCAATGCTGCCGGAACGATTTCATATAGGTAAGATACTATTCGTAGATGGAAAAGCATGAGGCTGTAGCACAACTGCCGCAGCTCGGGCAAAAGGCTGTCGGAAAGCAGGTCGATAGCGGAGAAGAGCAGGGATCCTTTGCGCAGTTTGCTGTTGCCCAATGTTCAGCGAAAGTGAAACATCAAAGCCCCACACAAAAACTTCTTCATATTTTTGGTTAGTGGTTAGTGTTTTTTCGCATGCAAAGATATGGAGAAATATGTAACAAGGATATAGGCTTTTTTTCTTATGGACGAATTTTTGTTTTTGCTTTCCTGTATTCCGTAGGCGACATGCCCATGGCCTTCGAGAAGAGGCGTGAGAAGTAGAGCGAGTCTTCTATGCCTACCTTATAGCAAATCTGGTTTATCTTGAGATCGGTTTTCTTTAGCAACTCGCAGGCATGCTGCACTTTCAGCTGGTTGAAATAGGCGAGCGGACTCAGTCCGGTTTTCTTTTTAAACACAGTAGAGAAATGGCTTTGCGAGTAGCCCACATAGCGCAGCACATCATCCATGGTAATGCGGTTCTCAATGTTTTCTTGCATGAAATGGATGGCAGCCTCTGTGATTTCTATCGTGCCCCGCCCACGGCAGCTATCGTTGGCGCTGCGGAACTGCTGCAGGTATCGCATCGAAGCCAGAAAGTGGTGCAGCAGGCTCGAGGCATAGCGCAAGTCCTCCATGTCGGTGCCCCGGTAGAGGGTTGAGAGTATCTCTTCGAAGATGTCGATGCGCTCCTTGATGCGCGAGTTGACGGCGATGTTGATGTCTTGTGGCAGGTTGGCTCCCCCGTGGTCCCTATGGCCCGTCTGCCACGCTTTGTCTATACCATCGCCGACACCATCTCCTTCGGTGTATCCCTCTATAACACCACTGCCGACACCATCACCACCGTCAGCTACTCGCTCCACAATGGACAGCAATGCCTCTTCCTGGGTCTCTGCCGTGTGGGCGACCAGATGCAGTTCCCGCCCATTGCCGTCGGAGATCCGGCGAAGCTCACCCTCCGTCTGCAGACCGGCAGAACCGTCTGACCGTTGAAGGTGCCAACGGGTTTGAGAGTCTCGCCCGACACATCAGAAGTGCGGTACAGGCGGCACGTGAGGGGTGCACGGTCGGAGAGGCGAATGGTGAAGGGCTGCAGCGATTCGCTGTAGTTGATAACGACAGCCACCCACCGTCCATCAGCATTGCGGATGGTCGGAAACCAAGGTGATAATCGGAGCCTGATTGTCAACTGCGGGGTAGTCCTCATCGTCGCTGCCACACGAAAACAGTCCTCCTGCCAAAAGGGGAAGGAGAAATGCTGGCAGCCAGCTTTTGATTAGATGGTTAGTTTTGTTGAACATAATAAAAATTGTTATAATAATGAAATGATACTATTCGTAGATGGAGTTGGCGTTGGTCTTCTGTTCGGAGGCATGCTCTAAGAGCAGACTGCGAAGGTCATCCTCGGAGATGGAGTTGGCGGGATGGAACTCGCTGCTCATCATGTAATGCATGAGACTGTAGCGCAGCTGCCGCAGCTCGGGCAACTGGCCGTCGGTCAGCAGGTCGATGCTAGAGAAGAGCAAGGAGCCTTTGCCCACCTTGGCCTCAAAGACTTGAGCCAGCCGGCGGTTGTTTACGAAGTTGTCGACACTCTCTACAATGGGCGTGACAGGGGCAATGGAGTCAAGCACCAACACCCGGCTGCGTTTCACCAGTCGCCACCACTGCCAGTCGCTGTGCGCGTCGGTGGGGAAGTGGCTCAATGCCGGGTGGCGTGGGTCGCAGAGCAGGCCCATGGTTCCGGCTTGCCGGGGGAAGTGGACGGGACTCCAGAATACGGGCAGGAACTTTCCCTCGAGTCCCCTGATCGTTGCTGTTTGGGGCGAGAAGAGCACTTTCTTTCCTTTCCTCAAGGCTTTTGCGGCTTCGTCGATGTCGGCAGTCACCACGAGTTGCTTGCTGGCAGGCATGGTCACCTCGGGATAGACCCAGATGCTCCAGCGGTTGCGCCAGGGGGTGCTGTCGATGGATACGATGAACTCTAGACGCTGTGCTCGCTCCACCTTATTCAGTGATATGCTCACCTGCCGGCCCGTTCCCTGTGAGTAGATATGGCCGAAGGGGCTGGTGAGTTGCCAGCTGACGGTCTTGCCGTCGACTGGGGTGGGACCGTAGTTGGCGATGTCAATCTGGGCGGTAAATGTCTCATCGGACTGCCAGACGGCTTTCTCGAACTGGGCGAGAGGCACCACGGGTGCACAGAACTCGCGGAAACGCTGTGGCTCGATGAGCCCTTTGGAATCCCAGAAGGCATCGAGCAGACCGACAAGGGCTGTTCCCTGACCGGGGAAGTCGTGCAGGTCGAGCAGTTGGAATCCACTCTGTTGCGGGGTCTTCATGGCCCGTTCTATCTCTTCCTTGTAGAGGATGGCAGCCAGCCGGCCGGAGGCCTGCAGATAGTCGCCGGCCTTGTCGATAAGTCCTTTCCGTTGCAGATCGTTGCGAATGGCCTTGAAATTCAGTGGGTCGAGCACACCAGTGTATTTCTCTATCTCGTTGATGTTGGGATAGACGCTGTACTGACCTATCTCGTGAGAGATGAGCGGAACAGTGATGTTTCGAGCCGCTTCGCGATAGTCGCTTTTGAAGTCGGGTACCCGCTCGTCGAACACACCTTGTCCGCGCACCCATCCGTTGTCTGTCCATTGGGTGATGAAGATGTCGTCTTCGGGTTCCTGGTGTGTGCCGTGCCCTTTCTCGAAGGTGAAGGTCGACGTTACGTACAGGTGGCGCGGGTCTTGCGATTTCATGTAGTGCGTCAGCTTGTTCAGAAAGTCGAAGTCGGGTTGTAGCTCATTGCCGCAGCTGATGATGCACAGCGAGGGGTGGTTTCCATAGTGGCGGATGATGTTGTCGAACTCGTTGTAGAGGAACCGTGCTGTGGCACTGTCTTTGTTGACCGTCAACGACCAGTTGGGCAGTTCTACCTGACAGTAGAAGCCCATTTTGTCAGCCACGCGAAAGGCTGCTTCTGGCGGGCACCACGAGTGGAATCGCAGGTGGTTGAGACCGTACTCACGAGCTATGGTAAACACCTTCATCCAACCACGCTCATCGGTGGGGGGCGTACCTGTCAGCGGGAAGATGCAGCACTCCAGCGTTCCGCGCAGGAAGGTGGGCTGACCGTTGATGAGTAGTCGATTGCCCTGTGCCTTGAAACTACGCATGCCGAAGGTGACGGTCTTTGAGGCGAGTGGGGCGTGGGAGGCTGCCAGCGGTGTCACGGTGAAGGCGTAGAGGTGGGGTTGGAACTCGCTCCAAAGCCGCATGTCGCTGATGGGCAATAAGTATTCGTCGGGTCCTGTTTTCACGGGTTTGACCGTTCTTCCGTCGAGCATGAAAAGGAGCGTTGGTTCCTTCTTCGTTACGTTGGTTTTCACTTTGACGATGGCCTGCTGGTGGTCGATGTCGGGGTATACCTGTACATCGCTGATAAAGGGCTGGATGTTCAGCTCCATGCGTCCGAGCACACCATTCCACATGATTTGAGTGTCGTTGGTGTAAGAGTGGGCCAGGTTGTCGACCGATATATCGTGCAGTTTGCTGTTGTCGATGGTCAGTGTGAGCGTGTGTCTGCCCTCGGTCAGACCGTCGTTGATGAGAAAGTGGTGTGGAGCCACCAGACTCTCTTGCATCTGCCCGATGTCGCGGCCGTCGATAGCCAGCCGACTGCGCCACATCACCCGCTCGAAAAGCAACTGCAACGGCTGGGCTGCCATCTCATGGGTAATGTATATATCGCGTTGATAGATGGCTGTGCCAATGAACGAGTGTTTGCGAGTCAGTCGCGACAGCTGTGGCTTCTGCAGCATAGGCTCCAGCGAGTTCGCTTCGCCGATACTGGCATCGTCGAGGGTACCTGGCAGCACAACTTTCATGGCGTCACTCTGTTTGCCATTTTGCAGAAGGTTCACCTTCCATTCTCCGCTGAGGTCAATAGATAGTTGTGCCGTCGCGGTCAGCGACAGCAGAAGCATCAAAGACCCACATAAAAACTTCTTCATATCTTTGGTTATTGTTAGTGTTTATTCCGCGTGCAAAGATATAAAGAAGTAGTTAATGAGGATATAGACTTTTTTCTTTTTTTTATGGACGATTTTTTGTTTCTGCTTTCCTGTATTCCGTAGGCGACATGCCTATGATCTTCGAGAAGAGGCGCGAGAAGTAGAGCGAGTCTTCTATGCCTACCTTATAGCAAATTTGATTCATCTTGAGGTCGGTTTTCTTTAGCAACTCGCAGGCATGCTGCACTTTCAGCTGGTTGAAATAGGCGAGCGGACTCAGTCCGGTTTTCTTTTTAAACACAGTAGAGAAATGACTTTGCGAGTAGCCCACATAGCGCAGCACATCATCCATGGTAATGCGGTTCTCAATGTTTTCTTGCATGAAATGGATGGCAGCCTCTGTGATTTCTATCGTGCCCCGCCCACGGCAGCTATCGTTGGCGCTGCGGAACTGCTGCAGGTATCGCATCGAAGCCAGAAAGTGGTGCAGCAGGCTCGAGGCATAGCGCAAGTCCTCCATGTCGGTGCCCCGGTAGAGGGTTGAGAGTATCTCTTCGAAGATGTCGATGCGCTCCTTGATGCGCGAGTTGACGGCGATGTTGATGTCTTGTGGCAGTGTGGCTCCCTCGGCATAGATATGGGCGTGGTTGCCGCGGAAATGCAGCCAGTAGATGGTCCACTGGTCGCCTTCGGTGGTGCCATACTCATGGGGCTTGCCTGCCGGAAGGATGAAATATTGGTTTTTCCTGACCTCATGGCGCTTCCCGTCGAGCACGTAGTAGCCTGAGCCCTCGACGCAGTAGATGAGTACATACTGGTCGATGGCTTGATGGCGGATGCGATGGTGATGCTCGGCAAGGGGATAGAACCCGATGTCGGTAACGAACAGGCTTGATGTCAGCGCGTCGTTTTCTTGTCGCTCAACCAGCACCGGTGGCAGTACCACGGAACGCTCGCCTTGAAATCCATCTTTCTTATTAATCATTTATATTTTGTGGTCTTCATCGTGGCGAATTTTTCGAAGGGCAAGGGAACGGCTGTATTATCCAGTTCCTTGCTTCTCACATCCACAGGACGTGAGCTCTTGCCGATCTTCACCCAATCCTCGCGAAAGCTGGGGTTTGTCAGTATGTAAACGTAGCCAGGTTCTTTGTTGCTCATATAACTTGTATACTTATTTATTATGGTGCAAATTTACAAAAAAAATAGAAGAATAAAACTGCTTTCGCACAAAAAACAATAGAAATTCCAGATTTTATATGAAACCAATTGTTTTATTTGATGAATTACAGTAGTTTTATTTGGTAGAATCAAAAGAAAGATGTATCTTTGCAACGCGAGAAGTTATGTTTACAGACGTTGAACATAAGTTTGTCGACCATGAACATATATTCAAAGGCGTTGAACATAAGTTTTCGGAACATGAATATAAAATCTATAGAATAGAAAAGAAAAAAAGTAGAATAATCATCAAAAAACAGAATAGATATGGCAAATTTCGTATTACAGGAACTTCCGGAGGAGATGAGTGAGGGCAAGAAAGTGGTTTTCCCAAAGATGCAGACCTACTCGCTGCACGACTATGAGACTGTTATCAAACACATGCGTCCCTACGCAGGAAACATTAGCGACGGACTGATCCGGGCTGTCTTTGATGCGCTGGTATCGACGATGCAGAGTTGGATGCCTTTGGGGCATAGTATCAAGATCGACGGGCTGGGGGTATTCTCTCTGTCCTTAGGGTTCGATACCTCTACACCTTCGGAAAAAGACATTTCACAGAAGCAGGATGGCGAGGACCCCAAAACGAAATACAGGCATGTTTGTATTAAGGGCATCAATTTCAAACCTGATGCAGAGTTGCTGAAGGAGATGAACAAGCAAACGACATTCGACCGCGTCAGTACAGATGTGGTCGTTCCAAAGAAGTGCAAGTACAGTCGTGAAGAGCGTATGGCAAAGGCCAAGACCATTATCGAAAAGTATGGCTACATGACACTTACGGACTATGCTCTGGCAACTGAGCAGTCCAGAGCAGCAGCCTCGAATGACCTCAAGCGACTGGTGGCAGATGCTGATTCTGGCATCACCACTCGCGGAAGTCATTCGCATAAAGTTTGGATTGCAACGAAATAAAAAAGAGGTGCAGACGATGAATCTGCACCT
>Ga0326514_10002370_pt1 | contig 12005 bp, 9 predicted proteins | sample 3_2548_0518_D_FD_203653 | JGI IMG/M metagenome (GOLD analysis project Ga0326514, IMG submission 203653) | Bovine rumen microbial communities from UC Davis, California, United States - 3_2548_0518 | ecosystem: Host-associated > Mammals > Digestive system > Stomach > Rumen | place: USA: California... | reverse complement strand
CCTCGTAAGGTGCCACCCCTACCCCTTCGGCTTTAAGATAAGCCTCAACCTCGGAGGTAAGCTTCACCTTATTTATATATAAGGTTACAGCTTTGGATGAAATAAGCAGATAAGCGACAAACACGGGATTGCAATGCACATCGGTGCCACGCAGATTCAGTGTCCAGGCGATATCGTCGAGGGCCGACATCAGCATACCATCGGCATGTTTTTCGCGCAAGGCCTTGCGGATACGGGCAATCTTTTCATGACAGCTCTCACCAGCATACTGCAATGGAAAAATCTCGACAACATGCTCTGGGATAACAGGGCGATCGGTCCAGATCTGTGCCAACGGATCGAGATTAGTACGCAGCGTGATGCCACCCTGCTGACGCAGATCGGCTATCAGCTCCTTCACAGCATTCACCGACGAGCACCAGCCATCGAGTGCCACTTCGGCCCCTGCTGCACACTCCTTGCCTATCCACTCAGCGATGGTAGGCGTTCCGGGCATCTTCAGTTTCATCAGTTGGAACTCGGTGCCACGCAACTGCTCCTCGGCAGCAATAAAGTAGCGCGAATCGGTCCACAGCGCCGCCGACGTCAGCGTGACAACAGCCGTACCAGCCGAGCCGTTAAAACCACTGATAAACTCGCGCCCTTTCCAATGATCGGGCACGTATTCGCCCTGATGAGGGTCGGTACTTGGAAAGATAAACGCAGCGAGATGTTCACGTTTCATCACCTCGCGAAGAGCTTCAATTCGTTGATTCACAGTCATCATCATCGTGTTTTGTAATTTCGAGATTACAAAGGTACGAAATAACTGGCAGAAAATCACACGATTAACACAGATTAATAATAAAAAAACGCTTTATATGAGTCTTTTTTCGTAACTTTGCAGCACTTTAAAAATAACAATAAAAAAAATACAATTATGGCTTTTTTAACTAACGAGAAATTGGTGATTGTTGGTGCCGGTGGTATGATCGGTTCTAACATGGTACAGAGTGTACTGATGCTGGGCTTGACTCCCAACATTTGTTTGTATGATATCTATGAGCCAGGTGTTCATGGCGTTTACGACGAGATGTGCCACTGCGCTTTCCCTGGTGCTAACATCTCTTATACTGTAGATCCAAAGGAGGCTTTCACAGGCGCTAAGTACATCATTTCTTCAGGTGGTGCTCCACGTAAGGAGGGTATGACCCGTGAGGACCTGCTGAAGGGTAACTGCAAGATTGCTGCTGAGTTTGGTGAGAACATCAAGAAGTACTGCCCAGACGTTAAGCACGTTGTAGTTATCTTCAACCCCGCTGACGTAACAGCTCTGACAGCTCTGATTCACTCAGGTTTGAAGCCCAACCAGCTGACATCACTGGCCGCTCTCGACTCTACCCGTCTGCAGCAGCAGCTGGCTCAGGAGTTCGGCGTACAGCAGGACAAGGTTACTAACGCTTACACTTACGGTGGTCACGGTGAGCAGATGGCAGTATTCGCCAGCAAGGCTCTCATCGACGGCAAGCCTCTCTCTGAGCTTTCACTCTCTGAGGAGCGTTGGGCTGAGATCAAGCACATGACAACTCAGGGTGGTAGCAACATCATCAAGCTCCGTGGCCGTTCTTCATTCCAGAGCCCCGCTTATCAGGCTGTAAAGATGATCGAGGGTGCTATGGGTGGTGAGCCTTTCAAGTGGCCTGCTGGTTGCTATGTAAACGCTTACGGCTTCAAGAACGTGATGATGGCTATGCCTACCGTTATCGACAAGGACGGTGTTCACTTCACACAGCCCGAGGGTACTGCTGAGGAGATGGCTGCTCTCCAGGCTTCTTACGAGCACCTGCAGAAGATGCGCGACGAGATTATCTCTCTGGGCATCATCCCTGCCGTTGAGGATTGGGGTAAGGACAATGCAAACCTCTAATTAATTTTTCATAGAAGGAGCAGTATGGCGCACCATGCTGCTCCTTTTTTTTGTGTGTTTTCATGGATATCGAGCAACTTTTTCTTTACTATTATAAACCATTATGTCTCTACGCACTACACTATGTTGGCGATGCCGACGTGGTGGAGGACTTGGTGCAGGAATGTTTTGTGAAACTGATAGAGAAGCCTACTGCCGTCATTGATAAGGCTTATCTCTATGCCACCGTCAGGAATGCCTGCATAGACCATATCCGCAAGGGGAACCCCTTAAAAACCGACATCACACCCACCGACCTCGAAGGCACCATCACCGATGAAGAAGCAGCTGAGCGAAGCCTACATGAAGCTGAACTATGGACAGCCATCGACGCACTGCCAGAACGTTGCCGCATGATATTCCTGATGGCCAAGCGCGACGGGATGACCTATCATGAGATAGCCCAAGAGCTCGGCATTAGCGAGAAAACCGTAGAACACCAGATCAGCAAAGCCATCAGACAACTGCGCAAGAAGTCGGCCGACTACTTCTATCTTCTTAACTTTGTTTAACAAGCTTCACATGGGGGGATATCAACTTTTCGCCGTTATAGCAGAAAAACAAGAATCCAAATGAAAAAGTTAATCATGACACTCATGCTGTTCATCACAGCATTGACAGCAGGCGCACAAAGCGCCACTTCCAGCATCAAGCAGCAGATGGAACGCTTGCACCAGACGGCTGGGGTGAACTTTGTGTACGATGCGAGTCTGAACGTCGGTCAGCCCTACCACGGCCCCGAACTGAAAGGACTCACCCTGTCGAAAGCGCTTAAGACTCTATTCGAAGGTTCAGGCATCAGCTACCAGAAGAACAACAAGTATGTGATGCTGTTTAAGGAGCCAGCCAAGCAAACAGTGAAGCGCTTCACGCTGAGCGGCCATGTCAGAGACTCTATCGGCGAGACACTCATCAACGCTACCGTTTACGACCTGACCACCCACCAAGGTACCACCACCAACGAGTATGGCTACTACTCGCTCACCCTGCCCGAGGGCGAGCATCTGTTGCGCATCTCCTATATCGGCTATACGGAGCAGACCGTGAAGACAGTACTCTATAAGAGCCACACCATAGATTTTACGCTTCATGAGAACATGCGACTGAGCGAGGTGGTTGTGACTGGCGACCTGAACAGTCAGGTGCTTGGCACACAAATGGGCAAGCGCTCGCTGTCGCAGACTGACATCAAAACAGAGTTCTCACTCTTCTCCTCGCCCGATGTGGTAAAGACCATCCAGCGCATCAGCGGTGTGCAGGAAGGTGTAGAACTGGCATCTGGCCTCTATGTGCATGGCGGTAATAACGATGAGAACCTCTTCCTGCTCGACGGCTCTCCACTCTATCAGATTAACCACTCGATGGGTCTGTTCTCATCGTTTAATGCCGACATGGTGAAGAACGTTGATTTCTATAAAAGCGGTTTCCCTGCCCGATTCGGAGGCCGACTCTCATCGGTGGTCGATGTACGCACCAATGATGGCAACATGCAGGAATGGCATGGCTCGTATCGCATAGGATTATTAGATGGCGGGGTACAGTTCGACGGTCCACTGAAGAGGAACAAGACCTCACTGAACATCGGACTGCGCCGCTCGTGGTTCGACTTGCTGTCGGAACCGGCCTTCTTCTTGCAAAGAAGGATCTCGAAAGAAGAAAAAATAGGTGTCAACTACAACTTCCACGACCTGAACGCCAAACTCACCCACATCGTCAACGAACGCTCACGGTTGAGTCTGAGCCTGTATTCCGGGCGTGATGCCCTCAGTACTGACTACAAGGCAGACTGGGAGATGCACGATGGCGGTACGGACTTTGAGCAAACCAAGAACCGATTGAGATGGGGTAATCTGAACGCTGCCCTGAACTGGAACTACCAGCCATCACACCAGATCATGACCAACCTGACGGCTATCTATACCCACAACAGAGCCAACATCCTGCGGCGCGACGACTATCGTTATGCCTCCAGCAGCACAGATCCTATAGAGAAGACCCATCATGAGACGGAAACACGTTCTACCATCGATGATATAGGTTATCGCGCCGAGGTCGACTTCCGTCCTTCGCCCCGTCATCACATCCGCTTGGGCAACAACTATACGCTCCACCTGTTCCGTCCGCAGACCAAGAGCTTGGTCAATTATAATGCGGGAGTGGAAGAGAACGACACCATCAGCAAGCACAGTAGCAACCATCACACCTCGCATGAGTTAAATCTCTATGCCGAGGATCAGGTGACGCTCAACCAGCGCTGGAGTCTGAACGGCGGAATAAACCTGTCGGCATTCATCACACCAGGTAAGATATTCCTGAACATCGACCCACGTGTAGCTGTAAAATATCAGATCACCCCATCACTCTCGGCCAAGGCCAGCTACACCATGATGACGCAGTATGTGCACAAAATCACCAACTCGTTCTTAGAGATGCCAACCGACTACTGGGTGCCTACTACTGCCAGGCTCCATCCCATGCGCTCAAACCAATGGGCCATTGGTCTCTATGCCCAGATGGGAAAGAGATGGACAGCCTCGGTCGAAGGCTATTACAAGACGACCAACCACCTGCTGCAATACTCGAGTTGGACCGGTCTGCAGCCTCCAGCCGTATCATGGGAGACGGAGGTGATCGACGGCAAAGGAAGATTCTATGGTTTCGAGGCCGATATCAACTATCGCACCCCGAAAATACAACTCAGCGCTGCCTACACGTTATCATGGAATAAGCGGAAGTTTGATAACTTCTATCCTGACTGGTACTACGACAAGTTTGACAACCGGCATAAGCTGAACCTGACAGGACGATTCAAGCTCAGCAAGAAGACAGAGATGTATGCCGCTTGGACACTGCATAGCGGCAACAAGATAACCGTGCCTACCCAATACGCTGAGCTGGCACCGCTGCCTGTCATCAAGACACCAGGAACGCAGACCATGTTCTCAGGCGATGGTGATTGCCAGGCCCAGGGATTCATCTATGAACACCCCAACAACGCCTCGCTACCACTTTACCACCGTCTCGACATGGGATTCAACTTCTATCACACCACAAAGCACGGTCACCAGCGCATCTGGAATCTGTCGCTCTACAACGCCTACAGTCACTTCAACACCATGTGGACAGAGTCCGAGGTGAAAAACGACGGTTCTCTCCGTATCAAATCGAAAGGTTATATCCCCATCGTCCCATCATTCAGTTACACCATCAAATTCTAAGTAAGCATGAAACAGAATCATATCATCACATCTCTTGTAGCAGTACTCATCACACTGTCGTTCCAGGCCTGTAGGGATGAATTTGACATGTCACAGATAGATAAGTCCAGGAAACTGAGCGTCAGCTGCTACCCCTCGACAGCCGACACCACCTGGATATGGGTCTCACGCACAATCCCCGTGGACAAGCAATCCACGGTGCATCAGGATTTTAGTATTGGCAATGCCTCTATTATATATCAGGTGAACGGACAGCCACGCGAGGTTTGCGAGAAGGAACCGGGACTATACTATACATGCAGCCCCCAGAAGGTGGGCGACAAGGTAACAATCGAGGTATCAGCCAACGGTTTTGAGAGGGTGACATCCGAAGCCACCGTTCCCAACGCTATCCCTATCAGGTTAGAAGGTCTGAAGAAGATCACCACCTATAATCACGACTTAGACAGATTCGCTACCTACGACCAGTTGACTGCCACCTTTAGCGACCCGGAAGCCACCACCGACTTCTATGCGGTGAGGGTGCGCGCCATCAATTACAAAGGCTTGGTATATGGGGTGGCCGATCCCGTTTATGATGAGAACGGCCATATCGACCACTACCAAACACAATGGTCACTGGGGGATTCAAGAGGTACCTACGCCAACTATCTGCGCTACAAGGAGATGTATCCTAACGCCGAATGGCATGTGGAGCTGCAGGATTCTGTCTATAGCTACCCCACCATCAGCGTAGATGACGAGCCACTACTGAACCCACTGAGCGAGTTCGAAGAAAACTTCGGCTTCAACAACAGATTCTTCAGACAGTTCTACATCTTCAGCGATGCCACCATCAACGGTCAGACATATACCCTGCACCTGAACATCCCCAAAAACTACTGGCTGGGGAAATATCAATTCATGACGCGCTTGCAAGTGCAGTTATACCACATCTCGCCCGAACTTTACCGATACGCGAAAGCACTCAACGATGCAGAAAACAACGAATGGGCACAAGGAGGATTCTCGATTCTCAGACCCACACCTTCGAACATCGTCAATGGTGTAGGCATCATGGGAGGATACCATACAACGGAGACTACATGGATAACCAAGACATATGAATAAACCTATGAAAGAGATCAAAGACAAATCACTCGAATTCGTGCTGCACCACTATCAGCACGGCAAATTCGACACCCAGAAAGCACTGCGTAAGGTAGCGCCAGCAAAGGTGATTCCTTTATGGCGCAAGGTGGCTGTGGCCGCCTCGTTCACGCTTCTGCTACTGGCTGGGGCTTATGCTGCCTTTACCACCGGCTTCCTTTCACCCGCCGAGGAGCCTGTCAAGGGCGAGCAGCCTGCTGCCACCACCACGGTTGCACGGGCACCACAACACTTCCACTTCGACAACACACCGCTGCCTGAGGTGCTGAAGACATTAGGTGATCATTATCAGGTGACCCTGACTGCCGACAAGACCGACAAGCACTTGACAGCCGACTTCGACTCTGACAATCTGGAACAGACCATCGAGATGATAGAACATGTTTTAGAGGTAAAAATTACCGTTTCTAAAAAATAATGTTTATCTTTGCAACCAGATATGGCATTGATTAAGAGTTATAGAGGTTTGGCACCCAAGTGGGGCAAGGACTGTTATTTTAGCGAGAACGCTACGATAGTAGGCGATGTAACGATGGGCGATGAATGCTCGGTGTGGTTTAATGCGGTGGTGCGCGGCGATGTGGCTCCTATCACCATCGGCAACTGTACCAATATCCAGGATGGCAGTTGTGTACACGTGACCCACGAGACGGGGCCCACGCATATTGGCAACTATGTCACCATCGGGCATAACGTCACCGTGCATGCCTGCACCATCCACGACAATGCCTTGATTGGTATGGGTTCTACCCTGCTCGACGGTTGCGAGATAGGCGAAGGAGCCATCGTGGCTGCTGGTGCCCTGGTACTGCAGAACACCAAGATTCCTGCTGGCGAGATTTGGGGAGGCGTGCCTGCCAAATATATCAAGCCCGTACGCCCAGGCCAAACCGATAATGCCAAACACTATGTGGCCTACTCCAAATTCTATCTGGAGGAGGGTGAAACAGAACCTACAAAATTTTAAGTATCTACCTCAACGTAGCCACCACATATTCACTCTGGGTACCAATGCGGAACTTGCCACCCCAGATGCCTATGCCCGATGAGACATAGTATTGGGTGTTGCCACGCTGATGGCTACCCCACGAGCATTCGTAGATACGATCGGTAATCCAAGAGATGGGCCATACCTGTCCACGATGAGTGTGGCCACTTAACTGAAAGTCAACACCTGCCGCCTCGGCACGGTCCAGATTGTAAGGCTGGTGATCGAGCACGATGGTGTAGTGTTGGGTGTTGGGGAATAGGTGACGGGTGTTGGTTATTAGTTCTTTGATAGGTTTGCGGCGCATGTTGGTACGATCGTCGCGACCAATAATCACAATACTGCTATCGATAACGGCTGCCTCATCTACCAACAAGTGGATACCGGCATCCTTATAAAACTGCTGTGCCTCGGGCACACCAGCATAAAACTCATGATTGCCCAAGCAGGCATAGACAGGTGCCTGCAAGCGACGGAACTCCTCGGCCATCTGCTCCTCGATAACCGGACGCATGCTGCCATCGATGATATCACCAGCAATCAGGATAAAGTCGGGATTCTCAGCATTCATCATATCCACCCAGCGCGCCAGCTCCTTGCGGGGATTGTGATAGCCGATATGCAAATCGCTCGCCATCACAATCTTAGATTCCTTAGCGAGTGGTTTTGCCGACTTTAAGTCGAGGGCAACACGCTCCTTATGATGATAATGCAGATTGCCATATACAAACACACCCAGCATCAGCACCAAGATGCCAATGGCAGTGTAGCCATTATGATAGAGGAATGATTTGGGTACCAGACGCACCAACCGGCCCAAGTCGAGTACCAGGAAAATCATCACCAGATAAAGCAACACCATCAATGAGGATGTACCAATCTCGTAAGCCCAACGAGCCGTCCATAAAGGCAAGCTATCAAAGGCACGACGGAAATTCAAGAATAGCATCACAAAACTCAGTACGCCTATAGCGATAATAAGCGACTTGAGCCAAGCCTGCACAGGCAGCATCACCCAGATGTGCCAAGCCAGATAGCCGATAGCCAAGAATGGTAATAACAGGAATAGTATCATCCACATAGTTTTCATGCGTTACAAAAAATTACAGAGCGACAGACGAGAGCACCTTCTGCGTGGCACCCGACTGGCCCTTTACAAAATGACCAGCCTTTTGGCCCTGCTCCTGCAGATAGACAGCATCAGAAGCCAAACGGTCCATCTGAGCAGCAAACTCCTCGTAGTTATGAATCTCCAGACCACCACTGATCTTCAATCCCTGAGCCTCCTGGAACTTCTGATTGTTTGGACCAAAGAAAACGGGCACATCCCAAACAGCAGCTTCCAACAGATTATGGATACCAACACCGAAACCTCCACCGACATAGGCAACCTGGCCATAGTGATAGATGCTCGACAACAATCCGAAGCAGTTGATGATCAGCACGTCGGCATCAGCCAGATCAGTCTGACTTATCTGCTGTTCTGCAGTGGTATAGCGAACCACTTTTCGTCCTTCCAGTAGTTTTTCTATTTGCTGTAAGTGGTCTTCGCCAATCACATGGGGAGCGATGATGAGTTTCCAGTTCTTGTGGGCATTAAAATACTTGATAAAGATCTCCTCATCGGGAGGCCACGACGAACCTGCCACGAACACCAGAGGAGCATCCTTCACGAATGCCTCAACAACAGGCAGTTGCTTGGCAGCCTCCTTGATCTGCAAGACACGGTCGAAACGGGTATCACCCACCACAGTTGTATTGGTGATACCAATCTTAGCCAGCAGTTCCCTGCTCATCTCATTCTGCACAAAGAAATGCGTGAAGCAGTTAAGCACGCGACCATACTGGCGGCCATACCACTTAAAGAACACCTGCTCCGGACGGAAGATGCTCGACACGCTATAGACAGGCACACCACGATGCTTCAGGATGTGCAGGTAGTTATACCAGAACTCGTACTTGATGAAGAAAGCCATCACCGGTCTGACCGTGCGCAGGAATCGGCGAGCGTTAGTTATTGTGTCGAGTGGCAGATAGGTGATGATGTCGGCTCCCTCGTAGTTCTTGCGCACCTCATAACCTGAGGGCGAGAAGAAAGTCAGCAGAATCTTGTACTCAGGATGCTCCTTACGCAACTGCTCCATCAGGGGGCGTCCCTGTTCGAACTCTCCCAGCGAAGCAGCATGGAACCACACGTACTTAGCATTAGGATCTACCTTTTCGCGCAGAATCTTAAATGCCTCACGTTCACCACGCCACATTTTACGTACCTTCTCATTGAAGCAGCTATAAATAGCCACTCCAAGAAGATACATATATATTACGAGATTATACATCAGCCCAATACTTCGATAGCACGCTTCATTCTGGCAATCGTCTCTTCCTTACCCAGGAAGGCAGAGATATCAAACATGCCAGGACCCTTACCCTCGCCAACGAGAGTGAGGCGCCATGCATTCATCACATTACCCAGTTTATACTCTTTCTGCTCAACCCAAGCGTGAACAATCTGCTCCTGATTCTCGAGTGAGAAGTCGTCGATACCCTCCAACACACCAATCAGTTCGGTCATCACCTGAGCACTATCTTCCTTCCAACGCTTCTTGGCTGTCTTCTCATCATAGGCCGTAGGAGCCACGAAGAAGAACGAGCAGAGTGGCCACAACTCGTGAACAAACGATACACGATCCTTCATCATCGCAGTCACTTTCAGAATGCGCTCAGACGTTTCATTAGGACAATGTTCCTTCACGATAGGCTCGAAGAGAGCAGCAATCTCCTCGTTGCTCTTCTTGAGGATATACTCGTGGTTGAACCAAACAGCCTTTTCGAAAGCAAACTTGGCACCAGCCTTTGAGCACTTAGAGATATCGAACAGAGGTACTAACTCGTCGAGCGAGAAGATTTCCTGCTCAGTACCAGGGTTCCAACCCAGCAAAGCCAGGAAGTTGATGACAGCCTCGGGGAAATAGCCATCCTCACGATAGCCACGAGAGGTCTCGCCACTCTTAGGATCCTTCCACAGCAATGGGAACACAGGGAATCCCAGACGATCGCCATCACGCTTCGACAGTTTTCCCTTACCATCGGGCTTAAGCAGCAATGGCAGGTGAGCAAACTGAGGCATGGTATCCTCCCAACCAAAAGCACGATACAACATCACATGCAGAGGTGCAGAAGGCAACCACTCCTCACCACGAATAACGTGAGAGATCTCCATCAGGTGGTCGTCCACAATATTAGCCAGATGATAAGTAGGCAACTCGTCAGCACTCTTATAGAGCACCTTATCGTCGCAGATATCACTCTTCACACGCACCTCACCACGGATAAGGTCGTTGACAAGAATCTCCTGACCAGCCTCAACCTTGAAGCGAACCACATACTGCTTACCCTCGGCAATCAGTTTTTCAACCTCTTCCTTAGGCATCGTCAACGAGTTACGCATCTGACTACGGGTATGACAGTCGTACTGGAAGTTCTGAATCTCAGCACGCTTAGCCTCCAACTCCTCAGGGGTATCAAAAGCAATATATGCCTTGTCGGCATCGAGCAGCTGCTTAACGTATTTCTTATAAATATCACGACGTTCGCTCTGGCGATAAGGACCTTTGTCGCCACCAAAGCTAACACCTTCATCAAACTTGATACCGAGCCACTTAAACGACTCGATGATATACTCCTCGGCACCAGGTACGAAACGGTTACTATCGGTATCCTCGATACGGAAAACCAGATCGCCACCATGCTGCTTGGCAAACAGGTAGTTATACAATGCTGTGCGCACACCACCAATGTGCAAAGCACCCGTTGGACTGGGTGCAAAACGTACTCTTACTCTTCTTTCTGACATAATCAATTAAAATTTGTGTGCAAAGTTACAAAATAATTAAGAATTAATAATTAAGAATTAAGAAAAATAGCTATCTTTGCAGCAAAATCATTCATTATGAGTAGTTTTAACATCAAAAACGACCTAACATGGCGTGATTTTCTCACCCGTTTGGGTCTGATAATCATCACTGTTGCCATCATCGTGTGGATGATGCCACGCAGCAGTCAGCACAATTTCAAGATTGAAAAAGGCCGCCCTTGGATATATACCGACCTGAAAGCGCCGTTCGACTTTCCTATCTATAAGAGCGATGAAGCGATAAGGGCTGAGCGCGACAGCATCATGAAACAATACGAGCCGTATTACATCATGAACAGCGAAATCGTGGGCAAACAGGTACGCCAATTCTCAAAAGACTACTCAAATGGTATTCCTGGCTTGCACAACGATTACATCAGCATCATTGCCAACCGCCTGCATCGTCTTTACGAACAGGGCATCATGAGCAATTCCGACTATGCCAAAATCAGTAAGGACACCTCACGTTTTGTACGTATCGTTAGTGGCAAGAATGCCACCAGCCAACAAATCAGTCGGGTTTATTCGGTGGTTTCAGCCTACGAGCAACTGTTTCAGGACCAGACCCTGGCCAAGCATCGCGAAGTGCTCCAGAAATGTAATCTCAACGATTATATCACTCCCAACCTCACCTACGACAAAGAACGAAGCGAAGCCAGCTTGAACGATCTGCAAAACAGCATCCCTCTGGCCAGCGGACTGGTTCAGCGAGGCGAGAAGATTATCGACCGTGGCGATATTGTAGATGGTAAGACCTACAACAAACTGTTGTCGTTCCAGAAAGAGATGGAG
>Ga0326514_10002369_pt1 | contig 12006 bp, 8 predicted proteins | sample 3_2548_0518_D_FD_203653 | JGI IMG/M metagenome (GOLD analysis project Ga0326514, IMG submission 203653) | Bovine rumen microbial communities from UC Davis, California, United States - 3_2548_0518 | ecosystem: Host-associated > Mammals > Digestive system > Stomach > Rumen | place: USA: California... | reverse complement strand
AGGACAAGGATGACGAGAACTACTACCACCATGTTGTGCAGTTGATGGACATCAAAAAGAAAAAAGTATTCTATGACAAGCTCACCTATATTTACCTGGAGATGCCCAAATTCAAGAAGACTGAGGACGAGCTTGTGGGCCTCACCGACAAGTGGCTCTATGCCTTGAAGAACCTGCCCCGCCTGCTGGAGCGCCCTAAGGCTCTGCAGGAGCGGATATTCTCCAAATTCTTCGAAGTGGCTGAGGTTGCAGCCCTGTCAAAGGAGGAGTATGCCAAGTATTGGGAAAGCGAGAAGGTGTTCTACGACAATCAGGGTGCCTTCATGACAGCCGACCAGAAAGGCTACAATCGTGGTGTAGTCGAAGGTCGTGCTGAAGGCGAGGCAAAAGGTCGTGCTGAAGGCGAGGCGAAAGGCCGTGCCGAAGAAAAAAAGGATAATGCGCGCAAGATGAAGGCTGACGGTATGGCTACAGACTTGATATCCAAGTACACTGGCCTCAGTGTCGAGGAAATCGAACAATTATAATTAAGGTTTATCTCAAACACTCCCTGTTGTTAATATGATGATTTGACATACTGGGGCTAACCAGCCAAGTCAAAACGGGCTCCTGATTATTTTCCATATGTACCATGCCGACAATAATAGACCCAGCAATGGGGCTATAACGGATGCCTCAGCCCCAAAGGATCCACCTGTAAGCCAATCTGGACCAATAACAGTTGACTTCAAGAGGGAAACACCTGCATTGTTACCAGATACACTAAATCCAAAAATATTGCCTTGCGTGAAGTTCCAAGCCCAATGGATGCCGATGGGTAGCCATAATGTCTCAGAATATTTATATGCTGCGCCAAGAAGGAGTCCTGCTTCTACAGCGATGGCCAACGATGACCACAGGGTTGCAGAAGGCTCGGAAATATGAATGAGACCAAAAATCACCGATGATACAATTAGAGCTGCCACATAACCCCATTTCTCGTCTATCCAGCGGAAAAGCACACCTCGGAACATAATTTCTTCCCCAGTACCCACAAGTAGGAAAAGAAAGAATGCTGAAACGATGTGCATCGGCTTGTCTGTCATGCTATCGATACGGTAGCTGCCGAAAAGCATCATTATTAATACTACAATAGAAAAGAAAGCGAATCCGATTCCAAGACCTTTTGCCGTATCTTGCGCAAAACGGTTGAGAGGAATATCCTGAGCCTTATGTTTTTCAAACCATTTTACGAACAGTGCATAAAGCCCTATCATAGCAGCGGAAAATGCCACTCCAACTGGCCACTGCACCCATTGATTTCCGATAACCATGAACACTGCCTGGGCAATGGAATACATTAGCATGGAGAGTACTAAACTGACAAGGAGCAGTAGCCCCCATTTCCAGACTGGCATTGATTTAATTGTAGAATGTGTCATAATTGTAGAATGTGTCATAAAAATCCAATTATCTAAAAGAAGTCATCGTCCCTCTTGCTGCTACAGGGCTTCGATATACTCGTATAGCTTGCGGTAGAAGGGGTGGCGCGTCATTGTGGAGGCATCGCCGAGGATGATGAGCTTCATGCGGGCACGGGTGATGGCCACGTTCATGCGGCGCAGGTCGCGCAGGAATCCTATCTGCCCCTCATCGTTGGCTCGCACGAGGGAGATGAGGATGATGTCGCGCTCCTGTCCCTGGAATCCATCGACGGTATTCACGCTGATGAGGCTTCGGAAGGGCTTGAAGAACTCGCGCTTCTTCAGCAGGCGGCGCAGATACTGCACCTGTGCCCTGTAGGGCGAGATGATGCCCACGTCGAGCCGTTCCTCCAGGATGCGCTGCTTGCCAATCTTCTTGAAGTACTCCTCAAGGGCCATCAGCGTCAGTTCGGCCTCCGCACGGTTGATGCGTCCGAAACTCTCGCCAACGAATTCTTCCTTGAATAATGAGGAATGAGAAATGGGAATATCAGTGCTTGTCTGGTAATCATCATTTCTCATTTCTAATTCCTCATTCCTCATTTCACTCGTGTCTATCCATGTCATTGGGATGTCGAGGTCGAGGATGGAGCGGAACTTCACCTCTGGGGCCGATTCCACCTGATTGCCATAGAACCAGTCGGAGGAGAAACGCATAATCTCCTCATTCATACGGTATTGCATCTTCAGCAGGGTGACCACCTCGGGCTTGTTCTCCACGATGCGCTCCATCAGCGTCTTGCCCAAGCCGGCCTTGAGGGCGGCATAGCTCTTGACGGTTGGGGGCAGCTGACAGTGGTCGCCGGCCAGGATGACCCTCGACACGCGGCGCATCGGAATCCAACAGGCTGCTTCGAGGGCTTGAGCGGCCTCGTCGATGAACAGGGTGCCGAACTTCTGGCCTTCTAGCAGCCGGTTGCTGCTGCCCACGAGGGTGCAGGCGATGACACGGGCCTCGCCGAAGAGCTGGGCGTTGATGCGGAGTTCGAGTTCCGTGGCGCGTTCCTTGAGCCGCTCCATCTTCTGATGGTACTTCTCATCGCCCCGTTTGCGGTGGCTGCGCAGGTCGCGGATGGCCTTGCGGATGGCCCAGAGCAGTTCGTAGTCGGGGTGGCTCTCAAAGCGGCGCTCGTAGGTGAAGGAGAGCATCTTGTCGTTGACGCGGGTGGGATTGCCAATGCGCAGCACGTTGATGCCGCGGTCTACCAGCTTCTCTGAAATCCAGTCCACCGCCATGTTGCTCTGTGCGCAGACGAGCACCTGGCTCTCTCGCCTAAGGGTCTCGTGGATAGCCTCCACAAGGGTTGTGGTCTTGCCAGTGCCTGGAGGCCCGTGAACAATGGCCACGTCCTTGGCCCTCAGCACCTTGTTGACCGCCTCTTCCTGAGTCTTGTTCAGATAGGGGAAGTGGATGGGGGCAAAGGTGAAGGTCTCGGCCTTCATCCTGGGGGTATAGAAAAGGTCGCGCAGGTAGGCGAGCCTGCCCTTGGCGCTGATGGCCCTGTCGAGGGCATCGAACATCGTCTTGTAGCTGGTCTCGTCGAAGAAGAGCTGTATGCCCACATTCTCAGCCCCTTGAACATCGATGAGCTGTCCGTTGTCGGGCACCGCCACCACCATGCGGTTGCCATCCACGTAGCTGACCGTTGCAGTGAAGTTAAACCAACGGACTTTTCCCTCATTGACACTGAAGAAGGCCACGGGCCGTCCGAACTCGAAGTTGTGCTCTATCTCATCGTCCTCGCCCTGGCGGAACACTTCCACGCAGAGCTGGTTGAGGGAGTTGTAGTAGCTCTTGCCTAAGTGTGTGGGATACCAGGCATCGCCGCGTTTCACCTTCCGCTGCAGCCCTATCTCTTCGGTCTGCTTGCGGTAGGCTTCCTTTTCGGCTGCATACTCCATCTGGAGCAGCAGTTTCTGTCGTGTCAGTGCTTGTACTGGTTGTTCCATTCTGCATTTAGTTGGTGAAGCATGGTTGTACTCTCGCCGCCTGAGGAGCCTGTGTGCTGGATGGCGATGCCTCCGAAGGGGTTGGGCTGTATGGTGGCTGTGAGGTCTACGGTGTGTGGGAGGTCCGGTTCTGACGGTTTGGGGGTGGTCGTCTCTACATGGGCTGTCAGGAGGCTGCCCTTCACCGTGAGGACGATGGAGCACCCCGTGCGGTAGCAGGTAGAGGAAACCGGATTGGTGAGGGGACTGATGGTGCCGTTCTCATATTTCACCAGCAGGAAGTCTACTGCCTTGGCATACTTTGTGGTGCGGATGATGCGCAGTCCGTAGCCCGTGAGCGTCTTGGTGTCGAATTTCAGGCATACATCCATATACTGTCCTGTAGCCGAGCCAAAGCCCTGGCCTGCCGTCTTGGTGGGATCCACCAAGAGTGTCAGCTGCATGTCGCCGTAGGTTCCTTCCACAGGTGTGTACATCAGTCGGGCGCCTCGCTGCTCTTGCAGCAGTCCCTTGCCTACGGCCCCGTTGAATCCCTCGTCATATTTCCACATCGGGCGTGTGGAGTCGAAGTCCCAGGGGTAGTCTGCTGTATCGGAGGGCTTGTAGCCGTCGACAGTCCAGAAGCCAGGCAGGATGTAGGGCTGCCACTCGCAAGGAAAGTCGTGGAAGTCGGTGTGGATGGCATACGTTTGTGATAGATCTTCAGCGGTAAGTGTTGTTCCCGTTGATACCGAAATGGTATTGCCGTGAAGGCTCCGCTGATGCTTGGGACGGATGTCGGCTTGTAGACTGTAGCCTGTCAGTCCGCGTTGTAGTTCCACCTGTCTGACGGGCTGGTCGTGACTGTCGGCGATAGGGATGCGAAGCGTGTCTTTCAGCGCGTACCAAGTGATGTCCGACTCGTCTCTTCTCCCTCCCAGGTCAAGTTCGTAGTCTAAGCGAGCAATACCTTTGCTGACGGAAATAACTGGCTGGCGAACAAATTGGGGAGCTGGCAGCAGGCTGGATATTACTTCCAGTTCGCAGGCAGCCACAAACCCTTCCGGCGTATAGGTCTCAATGCAAAATCTTGCGGTTTCATCGGTGTTGTTTGTAGGGATGACTACGATGGAATCGCCTTTTTTGGGCAGCAGCGTGATATATTGCTCATAGCCTTTCTCGATGCGCCAATGGGGCGTGGGAGCATACAGGCAGAGCGTGTCCTGACCTGTGAGCAACGTGGCTTTGTGCTTGCTGACAGGCAGGAAGGGGATGGAGTCATGGCTCAGGTGTGAGAGCCTGACGGTATTCTCTGGCTGACGGTTCCCTATATAATAAGGTGTGCCGTTGAGGGTGAAGTTCTGCTGGTAGCATCGCAGCCATTTCTGCGGATAGGCTGTCCAGCCGATGTAGATGCTGTCTGAGGGGGCATGGTAGCGGCAGTCAATCAGCGTCAGCGGCCCTCCCTGTTTACAGAAGTACATCTCGCGATTGTCGCTCTTGACATAGAAGTCGCAGTCGATAAACATCGCGCCTCTGCCGAACGTGCTCCAGAAAGGCTTCTGGCCATAGAGGTCAATGCTACAATGGCGGTAGACGGCTGTGCCGTTCATGGCATCGTCTGTGCATTCGAAATGACAGTCTTCGTAATAGGACCTCATCGCACCGTTCAGGGGATTCAGGTTCAGGCGGCTGATGAAGCGCACGTTCTTGGCACTCATAGTTTTTCCATGCACATAGCCCACATGGGCCTGGGTGATGGCTTCACTTCTTTTGGGTTTTGACAGCTGAGGCTTCAAGGGGTAGTCGAGGTCTACATTACAGTAGTTGCCCATTGTGAGGTTCTCCACCCGAAGGGAGTCGCACCAGATGTCGAACATGGTGAAATTACCGATGGCTCCTTGCGTCTGTCCCCGTTGCGAGGCCATGACGATATGCGTTGGATTGGGATTCAGACCGATGAAATGGATGTTTTTGGCCCTGATGACACAACCGAAAGGCTCTCTCCCGTTTTCACCCCTGACCACTTTGGGCGAGTCTGGATTGTCCACCCAATAGACGCCAGGGGCGATATAGAGCGTGCAACTGTCACCCAAATGAGCGACAGCCTTTTGGAAGTTTTTGAAGGCGTATGGATAACTTGGCGACTCTTCTAAATCGCTGTTCAGGTATAGGTGGTGCTTGTCGAGTCGGATCAGTTTTCCGTCATAGACAATCCGGTTGCCCTCGAAGGCAATGGGGTGTAATGGATCGAGCGACTGGGCATGGGAAGACAGGAGCATCGAAAAAAGGAGGCATAGTAATAGTCCCTGCTTCATCATCCCTGACTTTCGCCTATTCATTCCTGGTCTTTTCCTTGTAGATCACTTTATTGGCACCGCTGGTGATGCGGAGAGCCTCAGGATGCTCCTTGATGAATGAGTCGATATGGCGGACACGCTTCTCGGTCAGGATCTCGTCCACGGCAATAAGGATGCCAGTTTCTTCCACGTCGCCGAAACCATAGTTGATGGCTGTGCCGAAGAGCTTCATCGTGGGCGAGAGGTTCATATAGGCATTCACGAGTGGCGGTATGTTGTAGCCCAGCTTTCGTATCTCCTGGTTCAGGATGCGGTAGTCGCTGCGGAAGTCTTCCTCACAGAAGAGGGCTTCCAGTTGCTTGGTGTCTTCTTCTATTTTGAGCGGTTTCATCGGTATGATGAGGTGCTCCTTGTCGTCAAAGTGCTTTTTGAGGAAATAGAGAATCATGTCGCGCCCTTTGCGGATGTAGGAAGGATACATGGTCATCTTTCCGAAGAAGTATCTGACGTTGGGCATGATCACGGTCAATGCTCCCAGACCGTCCCAGAGGTTGTCTAAGGCGAAGAGACTCTTGGACCCCATGCGCGTTGACTGGTAGGGGAGCGATACGAAGGAACGCCCCAGCTCCATGGTGTAAGGCATGTATTCCTTGAGGAATTTCTCCGAGAAGTGGAACATGTGGCTCGTTGCGAGTTTCGGTTGCCCCTTCTCGTCCATTTCCCAGCAGCTGCCTTCAAGATAGCGGTAGCCTCCTATGATGTCGCAAGCCTCAGGGTTCCAGACGATGAGCTGCTTGTAGCAGTTCTCACAAGTGTCAAACTCATCGATGTCCATCGACTTCCCCGTGCCGCCTCCTGCTTCGCGGAAGGCAATCTCACGCAGACGCCCGATCTCCTTCATCACGTTGGGGGCGTTGTGGGCCGTGACGATGTAGATTTCGTTATGGCTCTTGTTGGTCATGCGAAGTTGCAGTTCAGGCTTGAGCTCACTCTTGAGCACCTCTTTGCTGATGGGTTGGATAATCTCTTGTTCCATGTTTTCTGTTGCTGGGTTGTTTGAGTCCTATAGTTCGTATACTTTTTCGCGCACATATTGTGCCCACTCCTTTGGTGTCTTGCTCTTGTCGAAGGTCTGCCAGGGGATAGGCTTTCCGAAGGCCACGCGGAAAGTGCTATGCACATTTTTGTACATTTCATCGACAAGGAAGAGCATGGCCAGATTGAAGGGCAGGTATTTGTCGGAGAAGTTGGCCAGTCGGTAGAAGAATTTGCTGTTCTGCCCGCCGAAGTGGATGGGTACCACGTCGCGCTTGTATTCCACGCTTTTGGAGATGAAAGTCTTTTTCCAGGGGATGTCGCTGATAATTCCATTCTGCTTTCTTGAACAAAGTCCTGCAGGGAACATCAGTATGTGGTTGTCGCTTTGGAAACCCGCCTCCACCATTGCTGGGAAGTTGCGGCCTTGCTTACCCGTCTTGTTGATGGGAATGCAGAGCGGGGCAAGTCCTGGAAGGTTCATGAGCAGGTCGTTCACGAGATAGCGGTACTTTTCGTTGTAGCGCCTGCCGATAATGGTTCCCAGTGCCACACCGTCCATTCCTCCAAGCGGGTGGTTGCTAACAAACGTGTAGAGTTTCCCGTCGTTGGGGTCAGGCAGGAGGTCCTCGCCTTCGACTTCCAGCTTGATGTCCAGATACTTGGCAGTTGCCTCCAGCCAGTCGGTGCCAACCTTGTCACGATTGTCCCACAAGAAGGCGTTTACATCGTCTTGATGGGCAATGCGCTTGAGCCAGTTGATAAGAAACCCAGGGACGAATTTAGCCTTCGGCCCCATCTTCTGTTTGAGAATATGATCGATGTCAATCGTCTTTTCTGTTACTGTTGTCATTATGAATGTGCTTTAACGAGCTGCAAAAATAGCACAAAAGTTTCAATTATGGGAAAAATTTGATGAAAATATTCTTTTTTGACAGGAATTTAGCTTTTTTTCAGTCATTTTGTATCATTAATCCCCCTAAATTCGTGACATTATTGCTATCCTGGAGGGTGAAAAGCAAGAAATGGCAAAAAGCGGGCGAAACGTTAAAAAAGCTAAACGGTGGGGAATTATTTCAGTAAAGTGGGGGAAAATGGTGGGGAATTGTATAACTTTGCCCCCAAATTGCAATTAATAAGGAACGTATGCGATTTTTAGGAAACATAGAAGCTAAGACTGACTCAAAGGGTAGGGCCTTTCTGCCAGCTGTCTTCCGCAAGGTGCTCCAGGCATCGGGCGAGGAGACGTTGGTGCTGCGCAAGGATATCTTCCAGCAGTGCCTTGTGCTGTTTCCTGAAAGCGTGTGGAATGAGCGTGTAGACAGGCTGAAGTCGCAGCTCAAACTATGGAAGCCTGCCCATCAGCAGATTCTGCGGCAGTTTGTGGCAGAGGCTGAGGTGGTGACGCTCGATGGTAGTGGAAGGCTGCTCATCTCGAAACGGCTGCAGCAGGTGGCGGGTATCGGTCAGGAGTTGCAGTTTATCGGTGTTGACGACACCATAGAGATCTGGTCGCCCCAGCTGTTGAAGGCATCGTTGAAGAGCGATGAGGAGTTTGGAGCGGCATTTGAAGAAATGATGGATAGTGAAGAGGTAAAAGTGAATAGTGAAAAGTGAATAATTTGCTACCGCTTTTGAAAGGTAAAAGTAAAGAGTGATGACGGAAGGAACTTATCACAGACCTGTGCTCCTGATGGAGAGCGTGGACGGACTTGACATCAAGCCCGATGGTAGGTATGTGGATGTGACTTTCGGCGGTGGCGGCCACAGCCGTGAAATCCTCAGCAGATTAGGCCCCGATGGGCGTCTCTTCGGCATGGATCAGGATGGGGATGCGGAGAAAAACCTGCCTGAAGACGGGAGGCTGACCTTTGTGAGGAGCAACTTCAGATGGATAGCCAACTGGATGCGCTACTACGATGTGGAACAGCTGGATGGGGTGATAGCCGACTTGGGTGTGTCGAGTCATCACTTGGATGATGAAAGCCGCGGGTTCTCCTTCCGTTGGGATGCACCACTGGACATGCGGATGAACCAAAGGGCTGGAATGACGGCGGCTGACATCGTGAATGACTATGAGGAGGGCAGGCTTGCCGACATACTCTATCTCTATGGCGAACTGAAAAACAGCCGGAGGATAGCTTCGGCCATCGTCAAGCAGCGATCGCAAGGCGGCATAAGGACGACTGGCGACCTGCTGAGGGCAGTTGAGGGCTTGCTGGCTAAGGAGCGCGAGAAGAAGGATGCCGCCCGCCTGTTTCAGGCGCTCAGGATAGAGGTGAACCACGAGATGGAGGCTTTAGCCGACATGCTCCGTGGGGCTGAGAAGCTATTGCGGCCTGGGGGAAGGCTGGTGGTGATTACGTATCACTCGCTGGAAGACCGGATGGTGAAGAACTTCATCAAGGCGGGCAATGCTGAAGGCAAAGTGAAGCAGGACTTCTTCGGACGGTCGGAGGCTCCGCTGAGGGCTGTGAACAACAAGGTGGTGACGCCTTCGGAAAAGGAACTGGCAGAGAATCCGAGAAGCAGGAGCGCGAAACTGAGAATAGGAGAAAAAATGAGGAATGAGAAATGAGGAATGATGATTACCTCATACGCTCCATAGGGAGTAGGGCCAAAGGGTGCTGGCTGACACCAGTAGGCAAATAATAAAATCACTAAATCGCAAATAAATCGTAAATTGTAAATCGTCAAATCGTAAATATCAGTGATGACGGAAGAGGAAATGAAGGAAGAGGCCAAAAGGGCCATAGAGAAAATAAGCCGGACGGCGAGGGAGGAAGACCCGAAGCTGACACCAGCGACGACGCTGAGGGCCATCCTTGGCGGTGACTTCCTGACGGCAGAGATGGTGAGACGGCAGATATGGCTGATTCTGCTCGTGGTGTTCTTCGTGGTGACCTATGTGGCCTTCAGATACCAGTGCCAGCAGGATATGATCACTATCGACAAGAAAGAGCAGGAACTGCTGGATGCGAAGTATAAGGCGCTGTCGAGCACGAGCACGCTTACGGAGAAATGCCGCGAGAGTCATGTGCTGGATGCGCTTAGGCATAACAAGGACAGCGTGCTTCATAGGCCGGAACAGCCGGCGTACGTAATCGAAATTAATTAGTAATGAGTAATTATCGAAATTAGTAATGAGTAAGTTCAGCAGTGACAAGGTGATGCCGAGATACTATTTTATCATCGCCGCCATGACGGTGGTGGGGTTGATTATTGTGGGTAAGGCTGCCTATATCATGACTGCAGAGAAGGACTACTGGACGAAAGTGGCATCGAGGCTGAAACGGGACAGCGTGATTGTGAAGCCCGCAAGGGGTAATATCCTCAGTTGCGATGGACAGCTGATGGCCAGCAGTATTCCGGAATATAAGGTGTATATGGACTTTCAGGCCGGCGGCAATGACAGCACCGACTGCGCGAGGCGTGACTCTACATGGGAGGCCGATATAGACTCAATCAGTAATGAACTGGGCGAGATATTCCCAGCCAGGACGGCTGAGGAGCACAAGAGTCACTTGGAGGCTGGACGCTCGAAGGTGATGAAGAATGGTAGGAAGGGGGCGCGCCACTGGGCTGTGTGGCCAAGGAGGATAGACTATAACACGTTTTGTGAGTTGCGACAGTTGCCCATCTTCCGAGAGCCGCCCGGCAAGGGAGGATTCCACTGGGAGAAGTTCAACGCCCGCAGGCGTCCGTTTGGCTCATTGGCTCAGCGCACGGTGGGCGATATGTATGGGGCGAAGGACACGGCCAAATACGGGCTGGAGCTGTCGTATGACTCCATCTTGAGGGGCAGGAACGGGTTGATGCACCGCAGGAAGGTGCTCAACAAGTATCTGGACATACCGGTGCTGATGCCTGAGGACGGAGCCGATATCGTAACTACAATCGACGTAAGCATGCAGGACCTGGCCGAAAGGGCCGTGGTGGACGAGCTGAAGGAGATAGGCGGCGAGATGGGGGTGGCGATACTCATGGAGGTGAAGACGGGCGACGTGAAGGCTATCGTGAATATGGAACGCCATTATGACGGCGCGGGCAATGAATACTATGCCGAGACGGTGAACAATGCCATCAGCTATCGGTGTGAGCCTGGGTCGGTGTTCAAGGTGGCCTCCTTCTTGGTGGCCCTGGACGATGGGGTGATACCCAACGACACGAACTACGTGATACACACGGGCAGTGGCGTGATGGAGATGCACGGACGGATGATGAAGGACCACAACTGGCGGCGTGGCGGCTATCAGGACATCAACGTGGCCAGGGCCCTGGAGGTGAGTTCGAACATAGGCGTGAGCTATGTGATAGACAAGTTCTACGGGCAGAATCCTGCCAAATATGTGAAGGGACTCTACCGTGTGGGCATCCATGAAGATCTGAAATTGCCCCTGGTGGGCTATCGCACGCCGCAGATACGCATGCCCGACACGAAGACCAAGGACCGGGCGAAGTACTGGAGTAAGACCACGCTGCCCTGGATGAGCATAGGCTACGAGACGCAGATAGCACCGATCAACACGGTGGCCTTCTATAACGCCATCGCCAACAACGGAAGGATGATGCAGCCAAGGTTTGTGAAGCAGGTGGTGAAGGATGGAGAAGTGGTGAAGGAGTTTCCACCCGTGGTGCTGAAGGACCGGATAGCCAGGCCGCAGGCCATCAGGACGATGCAGACGATACTGGAGCACGTGGTGAGTCAGGGCCTGGGCAGGAAGGCTGGGTCGAAGCTGTTCAAGGTGGCTGGCAAGACTGGCACGGCGCAGGTGGCCGACCAGTATGGTGGCTATCATTCGGGCACGACCCGCTATTGGCTGTCGTTTGCCGGCTATTTCCCAGCCGACAATCCCCGCTACTCGTGTATCGTGTGTCTGAAGAAGTCTGGACTGCCAGCTTCAGGAGGCGGAATGAGCGGCGTGGTGTTCCACCATATAGCAGAGGGCGTGATGGCCCAGCACCTGAAGCGCAGCGTGGACGATGTGCGCGATGGGCATGAGAACGAACCGCCCCAGGTGATGGACGGCGACGATGAAGCAGCCAGGTATGTGCTGGCCAAGATGAACCTGAAGGGACAGACGGCTGGCGGCGAGAGACGGGCTGTAGCAGGCGATGACGTGGTGCCTGACCTGACGGGCATGGGTGCGAGAGATGCCGTGTATCAGCTTGAGAGAAGAGGCGTTAGGGCCATTGTCAAGGGTCGGGGCAGCGTGAGAAGCCAAGGCATCAAGGCCGGCACGGCAGTGAGACAGGGCATGGCGTGTGAGATCGTATTG
>Ga0326514_10002368_pt1 | contig 12008 bp, 12 predicted proteins | sample 3_2548_0518_D_FD_203653 | JGI IMG/M metagenome (GOLD analysis project Ga0326514, IMG submission 203653) | Bovine rumen microbial communities from UC Davis, California, United States - 3_2548_0518 | ecosystem: Host-associated > Mammals > Digestive system > Stomach > Rumen | place: USA... | reverse complement strand
CGCGCGTCAGAACGGAAAGACCACACTGGGATGCGTGATCGCTCTGTTCTTCCTTTATCAGCTGGAAGTCGGGCTGGTACTCGGTACGGCCCAGGATGTCAGCAACGCGGAAGACACCTGGCGGGCCTGTGTCGACATGGCAAAGGAAAATGAGGATCTTGCGGATGCCATAAAGCATGTGTGGTACACCAATGGCTCCAAACGTCTGCAGCTGACAGGTGGACGTGATTACCGAGTCAGAGCTTCCAACAGGAAAGCGGGCCGTGGTAAGTCTGCAGACCTTGTCCTGTTGGATGAGCTTCGGGAACACCAGACATGGGACGCGTGGGCGGCACTTTCCAAGACAGGAATGGCAAGAAAAAATTCATTGATGTGGTGTATGAGCAATGCCGGGGACGGTACTTCTGTTGTCCTTCGGCATTTTCGTATGCGTGCCCATGCTCAGCTTGGAGATCCGGATGGCGTGGTTCGTGATCTTGGAGAGTCAGAACCTGCAGCGGATGATTCAGCAGACGGATCTGCCCTTGGAATCTTTGAATGGTCTGCGCCGCCTGACGCGGATCCGGGAGACATCAACGCGTGGATCCAGTCGAATCCTTCACTGGGATACACCATAGAGCTTGCGGCACTGAAAGCAGCCTATGCTGATGATCCTCCGGACGTATTCAAGACAGAATGCCTTTGTCAGTGGGTGACATCAACAGTAACGCCACCATTCCCTGTGGATGCATGGGATGCAGGCAAGGACGAAAACAGCAGGATCCCGAAAGAGAATCCTGTCTGGTTTGGAATAGATATATCTTCCGACCGTACACATGCAAGTATTGCGGCATGTGGAAAGAGGGATGATGATACATGGCATGTGGAGCTGGTTGAATACAGATCCGGCACCGGCTGGCTGGTCGGATGGATCAGAAAAGCGGCTCCCAAATACGAGCCGATGAAAATTGCACTGCAGAGCAAGGGAGCTCCCATCGCTTCCATGATGGATGTAATCGCATCTGTGGAAGGCGTGGAGGTTGTAGAGTGCAAAGGGTATGATGTGGCAGGCTGGTGCGGCCGTCTGTATGACGCAGTTGCCGCCAGCGATCCTAATTCAGAAATTGACGCGGTTCCCGTATACCACATCACACAGCCGGCTCTGGATCTTGCCGCCAATATCGCCGCCACGCGTCCGTTAGGTGATGGCGCATGGGCGTGGGACAGGAATAAGAGTATGGAAGATATATCCCCACTGGTGGCCGTGACGATGGCCTTTGGGGCAGCGACACAAGTAGAGCCTGAGAAATCGAAAATGTATGACAGCGTATACAATGACCGCGGTGTATTCGTTGTGTAGGAGGTACAAAAGATGGCGATTTTCAGCGGCCTGCGCAATATGTTCAGGCCAAAATATTTTTACACCTACGGGGGCGACTACGGTGTAAGCGTCGCGCATCTTGACGCGGCCGCCTTGTATCGTACCCAGCCCAATCTGAGGGCAGTTATCAGTTTTCTGGCAGACAATGCCGCACAGATACCATTAAAAGTATATGACCGTGTCTCAGACACCGACAGGCCGAGGGTGATTGACAGCCCTGCGGCCTTTTTGCTTGCCCAGCCCAATCCGGACATGACTGCTTATGAGTTCAAGCGGTGGATGTACTCAGATTTGCTGTTGTATGAACGTTTTTTAACACTGCTTATACCCAGTAAGGAAACGGCAAGCGGATGGGAACTAAGGCCCATACCGGCCTCATGGATCCAGTCATACAAGGGATCCTCACCCTTTGCACCGGAAGCCATTGTGATTGGCGTCAATAACGGCACAGGGCCGATTGAAGTGCCTGCGGACAAGTTCATCCTGTTCCATGGCTATGATCCGACCGATCCCATGAGACAGTACAGCCGGATCAGCGCTCTGAAGGATACCCTGCATGAGCAGGTGGAATCCAATAAGTTCAGAAGGCAGATGTGGCATCGTGGCGGACGGTTTAATGCTTACGTCACAAGACCGAAAGACGTAACGCCATGGACAGACAACGCCTTTGAACGTTTCAAGGCCACATGGAAAGCATCATGGGCCGGTGATCAGGCGGGCGAGGCCGGCGGGATGCCGATTCTGGAAGATGGCATGGAAATCAAGACGGTTCAGTTCAACAGCAGGGATGCCCAATGGGCGGAGGCCGTGAAGCTGTCCAGAGAGGATTGTGCGGCCGTCTATCACGTCAATCCTGCCATGATATGGCCCGGCACCGGGCAGACCTACGCAAGCGCTAAGGACAACGCCAGAGCGCTTTATAACGACTGTCTTGCGCCTACCCTGATGCAGGCAACCGATCGCCTTAACATGATGATCATGCCCCGTCTGGGAGAGCCTGAAAGCCATTATATCGCTTATGACATCACCATCAAGACAGAAGGCACCTTCGAAGAAAAGATCGCCGCCCTGTCAAGTGCTGTCGGAGCTCCCTTCCTGTCAAGGAATGAGGCAAGGGCTAAGATGGATCTTCCTGCCATGGATGGTGGCGACACATTGATCGTACCGCTGAATGTTGTGGAGGGCGGTCTGGCATCACCAAGAGACACGGACCCGACCATTGAACGTTATAACGAGGCTCCTGAGCCTGAAGTGAAAGCCGAATCCCGCAAGGCAAGCGGTGAACCCAGCAAGGAAGACGCTGAGCAAATTGCGACTGTGTATCGGAAGTTTTTTGAACGCCAGTCTAAGACAGTGCTATCCCGTTTGGGAGCCGGAAAAGACTGGTGGGATAAAGACCGATGGGATCGGGAGCTTGCGGAAGATCTGTTCAGAGATGCCTTTGAAATGAGCGTGAGTGCGGCTAAGAAGGCCGTACAGGAGTTATTTGACCGTGGCGGCTACGATTCAGCCAGAACGGCGGAATACATCCGATCCATGTGTCAGAGGCGGGCCGAAATGGTCAATCAGAAGACACAGACAGAGCTTCTGCTGGCACTTGATTCAATCGAAGCCGGAACCGACACCGAGGATGCCCCACTGAAGGCGACCCCGGAAGGTGTCTTTGAGAATGCGAAAGAAAACAGGGCGATTAGTGCCGGAAAGGCTTTCGCCGGTGCCCTGATTGGCTGGACACTCATGGAAGCCTGCCGGCAGAACGAGAGCCCGAAACAGAATATCTACAAGACATGGGTAGTTACTTCCAGTAATCCGAGAGCATCCCATGCCCACATGAACGGCGAAACCGTACCATATGATGAACCATTCTCCAATGGTGCCATGTGGCCGGGTGATATTGATGCTTTGGACGTAGAGGAAGTCGCCAACTGTCAATGTGTTTTAGAGATAGAAATACGAGATTGAGGTGAATGGAAATGATTAAAAGCAAAACTTATGAAGTCAAAGCGGATGCCGGTTCCATCACCGGATACGCATCAACATGGATCAGGGAGCCGGATGCCTATGGTGATGTGGTGGCAAAAGGAGCATTCCTGGAATCCATCGAAAAGATTAAGGATTCGGGCAAGGTTCTGCCACTGCTGTTCAATCATGACAGCAACACGCTCAACAACTACATCGGAACCGTCACCAATCTGGAAGAGGATGACCACGGCCTGAAGTTTACGGCAACCTTCGACGATACCCCGGACGCACAGAGGGCAAGACAGCTTGCCGCAGACGGCCGCCTGGCTAAGTTTTCATTCGCCTACGACATACAGGATCAAGGCGAGGTTGAACTGGAAGACGGACGCAAGGCCAACGAGCTCCGGAAGCTGGACATCCATGAAGTCAGCCTGGTTCTTTATCCTGCAAATCCTGACACGTCTGTGATTGGCGTCAAGGCCGGCAGAAGGAACCGAAAGAGCGACGAGGAAATCATCAAACAGATCATCACCCTTGCTAATCAGCTTTTAGATAGCGAGGTTGGAGATACAGAGCCGCAGGAAGAAGAAGCAAAAGCCAAATCGGAGGAACGGGATACCGTCAACGATGAGGAGCGGATGCGGATTGACCAGCTGCTCAAAGAAGCAAAGAAACTTATCACCAGACAGGAGGACTAAACCATGACCTTACTGGAAAAATTACAGGAAGCTCAGGCAGATCTTGAGCAGATCATGCAGAAAGTGGAAGCCGGCGAAGGTTCTACAGAGGAACTGGAAGAGGCTACCGAGGAAGTAAAGGGCCTGCAGGCGAAGATTAAAGCAGCCGATGAGGCTGAGAAACTTATGGCATCTTTTAAGGCTCCCGTAGAGGAGAAAGCCGAGAAGGAGGAAAAGAAAGACATGGCAAGAAACATTGGCGAGCATGTTGTTGAGGCTGTTAAGGCTTCCAACATCAATCCGAAGCAGAAATTTAACTTAACCGCTCCGGCATTCAAGGCCGCAACTGTTATGGATACACCCAGTTCCATCAGCCCTGCGATTACAGACATAGACAAAAGGATCGTAGAAGGCTATCGCAGACCGCTCCTGATTACTGACCTTTTCAGCACTGAGAGAATCAGCGGCAATGCCCTGACATATTTTGTAGAATCTTCCACAGTTGAAGGCGCTCCGGCAATCACCACAGAAGGCTATGAGAAGCCCATGGTCAGCTTTGGCGATCCCACAGCTGTTACTGTTGCCCTGAAAAAGATCGCCTCCTACATGAAGGAGACAGATGAGCTTGTAGAGGATGCTCCCTGGCTGGCAGACGCCATTAACGGCCGCGGAATGTACCTGCATGAGCTGACAGTTGAGAATTATCTTGTAACTACTCTTGCCGCCACAAGCGGAATCGGCACAGGATCTTCCCTGACAGCTGACGATATCTTCAAGGCAATGATGACCGTTCAGAATAACAGTGGTTTTGCCGCTGATGCTATCGTAATCAATCCAACTGACTACCAGACATTGAGACTTGCCAAAGACGGCAACAGCCAGTATTACGGCGGCGGATATTTCTATGGCGCTTATGGCAACACTCCGATCGCAGAGCAGCCCTCACTTTGGGGACTTAGAACTGTAGTTACTTCCGCAGTTTCCGCAGGCACCTGCTTTGTTGGAGCCTTCAAGATGGGCGGTTCCATCGTCCGCAAGAACTCCGGTGTAACAGTTGATATCGCCAACACCAATGAAGACGATTTCATCAAGAACTTAATCACCATCCTGATTGAGGAGCGTCTTGTCCTTGCGATCAGACGCCCGAGCGCATTTGTGAAGATTACTGATTCTTCCACATCTACATCCACATCTACATCTACTCAGTAGTTAGAGAAGGGAGCGCAGAATGGCATTAAAAGAGTATCTGTGGCGCGGCACCACATGGCAGATTGCTGACGAAGACCTTGACAGGTATCCCGGAGCAGTCCCGGTGGTGAAAGCGTCACCCAAAGCAAAAAGAAAGCCCCAGAATAAATCCCGCCGCGCTCCAAAGAATAAATGAGGACGCCATGGGGCTATGAAGTAAGCGACACCATTGATCCGATCATCAGTTTGACTGAATTTCATCAGATGACCGGAAATGCGTACGTAAGCAATCCGAGGGTAAGCGCTGCACTTATCGCGGCATCTCAGGCGATTCGCAACTATTGCGGATGGCATATATGCCCATCACTTAAGTGCACTGCCTACCCTGTCGGTGGCGGCCTTGTGGCTAAACTCCCGGCCGGATATGTCAGCGCGGTTTCCAAGGTCAAGGAAGATGACATTGAGCTGGATGCAGGATCTTATCAGTGGCGTAAAGATGGACTGGTGCGAAAGAACGCCTCCAAATTATGGAGTGATGACTGGGACAGCATCGAGGTGGAATATACAGCCGGCTATGATACGGCTGCAGTTCCTGACCTTATCGAGGCTGTCTGCTCCATCACCATGGGCGTCCTGTCCGTGACTGCCGGCGTTATGTCAGAGAGTGCGGACGGTGTCAGCATCAGCTACAACAACAGCGCATCCAGCGTTGCCGCGTCGCTTACAACAGCCAGAAAGAGCGCTCTGGAGCCTTATAAGGTGGTTAGCAGCCATGCCGCTTAGCTTTTGGAGGGATTCGGTCACGCGGATCCGGGGAACCGTCAGAACCAAGAGCGGGGCACAGTATGTTGACTGGAATGAGCCCGATGAACTGATATTAACTAATGTTCAGGTGGCGGCCCAGCCAACAACCCGCGACTTTGACGGACGGATCTTGAATATCAGTGACCGAAGGACACTTCGGGCGGCCTATGATGCGGATGTACAGGCGGGAGACCGTATCAGATGGCAGGATAACATTTATGAGGTAGAGGGCGAGGTATTCCATACCATTTCACCGACAGGAAACGCATCTTCCACAAGATGCTCATTAGTGAGGTGGCAAGGATGAGCGCAAAAATTACGATTGAACACAATACTAAGGGATGGATTGAGATCTTCAAGTCTCCCGGAATGCAGGCGATTGTGGACGAAACCGGCCAGCGGATAGCAAGCGAGGCGGGCGAAAACTTCCACTACGCACAGGGTCAGCGCAATCAGTTCACAGTTGCCGGCTTTGTGTCATCCAGCGGCTATTCCGGGGCCTATGAGGAAGCGACAGAGAAAACTCTGACAAAGGCGGTGCATCAATGAGAGCGACTTTGGACATTGAAACAGCTTTATATAATTTGTTGGATCAGGACGGCTATTCTGCTTCGGCTCATGTGATTCCCGGCGATCTGGGAATAAATCTCCCACATGTGCATGTAGTCAGAACAGGCGGATTTAATAATGATCTTGTACTTGATGCCCATAACGTGGACTTTGATGTCTATGCCGCCGACGCAGTGGATGCCATGGAAGCGGCCTGCGAGCTTTGCGGATGGATCCGTGAGCTTGCCGGCGTTGACATCGGTGTTCCCTGTTATTCTTCGGAAGTGATTACGCTTCCTTACGGCAACTTCGATCCCAGACATCCCAATCTCGGACGCGCCACAGTTAAGGCGCTGATATACACGAGAACGAAAGGAGCATGAAATGCCTAATATTAAAGACGTGCGCATCGGGCTCCCCGATCAGAGTACCACAGGGGCGATCTTAAGCGCACCGGTAGGAGCTACGCTTCCGACTTCAGCTGTCGATACACTCGATCAGGCTTTTGTTGGAAATGAATATGTGTCTGAGGATGGTCTTACTTTAGCACCGTCTGTAAGCACGCAGGATATTAAGGACTGGAGTGGCACGGTAGTGCGCAAGATTCTGGAGTCCTTTGATGGAACTTTATCATGGACGATGATCTCCACAAATGAAAATTCCCTCAGCGTGGCTTTCGGCAGTGAGCACGTAACAACCACAGCCGCATCTTCTGCTCATGGCAAGCAGGTCAAGGCTGAACTTGGTGCCCATCTTCCGGCTGAGAGATCTTTTGTATTCCTGATGAAAGACGGGGATGCAAGAATCATGATCGTTGTTCCGCGCGGACAGGTTACGGAAGTATCTGAGGTAACCTTTGCTTCTACAGCTGCAGTAGGCTGGGGCGTGACCCTGTCCTGTTATCCGGATGCGAGCGGCGAAAGCATCTATATCATGACAGACGACGGAGCAACCACAACGTAGAAAGGATCTTTATGAGGAAGTTTGGAAAAGAAGCGGCTAAGATATTTGAATTTGTATTGGAAGGATCAGAAAAGGTCTATGAGATACCACTTGCAGCTTCGCTTCCGTCCGCTGAGCTGCTTAAACTGCAGGAAGCTGATGAGAAGGGCGAGGGATTCTTTGCACAGCGCGAAATGCTGAGGAAGTACATGGGGGACATCGTAGACGATCTGTCTGTTGCTACCCTTGGAGAAATCCTTAAGGCATGGGCAGAGGAATCGACAGCTCAGGGAGAAGATCCGGGGGAATCGCAAGCCTTGTCCGACTAATCAATCAACATGACCGTGCTCTTGAGTACGATCTTATGACCCGGACAGGGCGAACATTAACAGAGTACATGGATATGGGGGCGACAGGCAAAGTCGCCCTCTTGTCTTTTATAGAGCACCTTCCACCTGATTCAGCCCTGGGACGTGAATTAAACCCGGACAATGAGGCCATTGACTGGTTCAGCACAATGAAAACCAATGCGATCCTTGCGGATCTGTTTGATGTATTCGTTGCGGCGAACACAAGGAAAGGCCATAAGCCGAAAGAGTACCCGCGGCCCAAGAAGAAGCAGACCATCGGAAAGGGAGCGATCCCGATCTCGGGCTTCTGGGATTGGTGGAATAAAGAGAGGTGAGAACGATGCCATCAGGAACCGAAGTGGCAAGAGCATATGTCACGATTATTCCCAAGACTGACGGCACATCCAACGAAGTAATCAATTCAGTAGTGAATCCGCTGCAGCAGGGCGTTGGACAGGCCGGAGATACGGCCGGCGGATTATTTAACAGTAAGCTCGGCAGTGTGATTGGTAAGTTTGCGGTTCCTGCGGCAATCGTCAGCAGTCTGGTAGCTGTCGGCAAGGCAGGATTCGATGCCTTTACCGAGGTCGAGGGCGGCATCAATCAGGTTATTATCGCCACCGGAGCCAGCGGAGACGCGGCAAGAGAGCTTGAAGGCGTATATAAGGATGTTGCCGGAAACGTGGTCGGAAGTTTTGATGATATCGGTGGCGCAATCGGTGAACTGAATACCAGACTGGATCTGACCGGATCAGAGCTTCAGGGCGCATCCGAGCAGACAATGAAGTATGCAAAGATCACCGGCGAGGATGCAGGCAAGGCGGTCGCAGATGTCTCCAGAATGATGAACAACGCCGGGATCTCGGCGGATGATTATGCCATCACCCTTGACAAGCTGACCAAGGCGGGTCAGCTGTCAGGTATTCAGGTTGGAGATCTGGCAAGACAGGTTACAGCCAACACCACATCATTTGACGCCATGGGCATATCAACAGACGAAGCGATTGCCATGCTGGCGAACTTCGAGAAATCCGGAGCCAATACGTCCGCTATTCTTTCTGGAATGAAGAAGGGTGTATCTGAGTGGACCAAAGAAGGCATAAGTGCCAAAGATGGATTTGCTCAATTTGTTCAAGGCGTGCAGGACGGATCCATCACTTCCAAGGATGCCATTGAGACCTTTGGAGCCAGAGCCGGCATGACCATGTTTTCGGCGGCTCAGAAGGGCCAGTTATCCTTTGGTGATATGTATAAAAGCATCACCGAGGAAAGTGCCGGATCTGTTGATTCAGTGTACAACGACACTCTGACCATTGGCGACAAGATGGGCATGGTTTGGAGCAATATTAAGGAATCGGGAGCAGAGTTATTTGCACCGATTGCGGAAGCGATCAGCAATTTTATTTCCAACTGGCTTCTTCCTGCTGTTCAGACGATGCGGGAGCATATCACGAACTTCATGAACGGCGTAAGAAGTATTTATGATCAGTATGTTGCCCCGCTCCTGGCTAAGATCCAGTCAGCAGTTGCGCCTGTGATCCAGTCAATCATGAGTAAGGTTCAGCCCATCATCGGAGTGATTATGAATGTGGCAACGACCATCGGCGGTGTGCTCGGTCAGGCTCTGAACTTTGTCATGCCGATTATTTCAGCACTGGCCGGTCTGGTCGGTGGCGTACTGAAAGCAGCTTTTACTGTAATCGGTGCGGCAATCGGTTTTGTGATTGACGCCTTCAAGGCTATTGCAAATGTAATCGGTTCTGTTTTCCGGCCTGTTGTGAAAGTGGTGACCAGTGCGGCAAAGAGCATTGCTAAGGCTCTGAATCTTGGTGGCGTGATTAACAAGGTTACGGGATTCTTTACCGGAATGCGCAACAAGGTTGTATCAGTCATCAACGGATTGAAGAATAAGATTTCTTCTATCGCCAAAAACATCAAAAAAGCGCTGGACTTTAAGGCCATGGTCAGCAAGGTCGGAAGTGTATTCACAAGTATCAAGAATAAGATCCAGAAGCCATTCAAGCAGGCAGGCGACTTTGTCAAGAAGATCAAGGATAAGATCAAGGGTTATTTCCCCTTCAAGATCGGAAAGATCTTCAGCAGCATCAAACTCCCGCATATTAGCGTATCAGGCGGCAAGGCTCCATTCGGTATAGCCGGCAAAGGTTCCCTTCCGAAGTTCCATGTCAAGTGGAGCGCCATGGCCATGAACGAGCCGTACCTGTTCCGGAAGGCTACCATCTTCGGAGCCGGTGAGGCAGGCGATGAGGTCATGTATGGTAAGCATGCCCTGCTGAATGACATTAAGAATGCCGTCGGAGAGGGCGGCAATAAGAATGTAACTATTACTAACAACATCACAGTCGACGGATCCGAAGACCCCGAAGCATGGGCAGAAAGATTTGTCAGAAGGCTGGAGCTGGAAATGAGGACTGCATAGTATGGCGAAAACAGCAAAGCCGAGCGGTTTAAATATCGCCCGAACAAATAATACTTTTGCCTGTTCATGGAAGCGGAATGGATCCGATTATAATGACGGTCAGCAGTTCCAGTATAGGGTCGGGCTGAATGGTGTATGGAAAAGCTGGGTCGGAAAAACTATCAAACCGACAACAACAGCGGTTTCCATTCCTTTGGGCATGGGAAACTACTATCCTAATAATAAAAAGCCCAGGCTGACAGCCTTTGCTTTCCATGTGCGAGGCAATCAGAAAAAGAAGGTAAAAGACAAGAATCCCGGCTGGTCAGACTGGGAGACCAAGGTATTTCCGATTCGGGTGCCACCCGCTCCCACGCTGACAGCGGCACTGAGTGAGACATTCACCAATCAGACGACATTCAGCTGGACGCAGACAGTGCCGGATGCTACCTACTATTTCACAAGGATCCAGTATCAGACGGCACTTGTCAAAAACTGCGAGGATACTGACGGAAACAAGATAAAGTATGGTGGGACCAACACATCAACAGCCACTTCCGGAAGCGTAACTTATACAGAAGATACCGACAAAATCTATGACGGAAACTCATGGACAAGATGGGTAAGGATTCGGGCCCAGGGCCCTGCAGGTGACAGCCCATGGGTATATGCGAAACATATTTATGCGGAAGCCAATCCCACAACTAATGTATCCGCCACAACAAAGGAATCCGTCACTGGTGGAATCGAATGTACTGTGAAATGGAATATTCAGATTTCAACAGCGCGACCGCTTGACAGTATGGTGATCCAATACGCCATCACAGCAGAACCGGATGACGGTCTTGAATGCCCCACCGGGATCAGCTGGACAGACGGCGGAACAGTTCAATACAGCGAATATAATGGGAGCAAAACAGGTTCTGACCAGTTCAGGCTTCTGATTGATGACACGTTAGGCAATGACGAATGTCTGTTCGTGCGAGTCAATACCAAGCATGATACCATTGTTACTCCCGGGCGGCCCGTCCTGGCAGGTGTCGGAAGCCTGAAGGCTCCAACAGGTGTCTCGGTCCTTCCACTGTCAAATCATCAGGCAACTATTTCCGCAACAAATGAGTCAGAGATTAACGACGCTTTCCTTGCTGTGGTCTACCAGGGGACCAATGATCCAACCAAGTCTTTAGTGGTCGGCATTATCCCGCCGGGCGAGGAAGATGTTACTGTCCAGTGTCCTGACTGGGACGACGAACCGGCTAAGGCTTTCGGAGTCTATGCCGCTGTCGGCCAGTATGCAAAGCAGACAAGGGCAGACGGTGTTGATGCTTATGCCATCACACCCTATCCCGGCAAGCCGCTGATGTTATCAGAAACCGTCTGGGAGGGCGGTGACGTGCCTTCCGCACCTTCCGGCCTGACCATTAACGCGACCGACATAGTCGGTACGATTCGGGCGGCATGGAATTGGAACTGGGAATCGGCAACCGGCATCGAGCTGTCATGGGCGGACCATGATGACGCGTGGGAGTCCACTGATGAGCCGGAAACCTTCGAAATTGATAATCTGCATGCCGTCCAGTGGAATATCTCAGGACTGGAGACGGGCGTCAGGTGGTATGTGCGGGCAAGGTTCTTTAGAGAGGCCGGGGATGATACGGTTTATAGTCAGTATTGCGATGCAATTTCCATCGACCTGTCGAGTGCACCGAGCATTCCATCTCTTGTATTGTCGGATGCCGTGATCACAGCAGACGGCC
>Ga0326514_10002367_pt1 | contig 12008 bp, 7 predicted proteins | sample 3_2548_0518_D_FD_203653 | JGI IMG/M metagenome (GOLD analysis project Ga0326514, IMG submission 203653) | Bovine rumen microbial communities from UC Davis, California, United States - 3_2548_0518 | ecosystem: Host-associated > Mammals > Digestive system > Stomach > Rumen | place: USA: California... | reverse complement strand
GGATCATGGAAAACAAAACCGCTCTAGATAATCTGGTGCAGTCTATTTCTGCCCAGGATTTTAAAAATATCTGGTATCGTCTTACCAATAAAACAAAGGACAAGAAAGAACTTCTGATTAAAGATCGTGATGAGTACGGCTGGTCTCTGTTTAATTCATATGACAGCTTTTTTGAAGAATGCATCGGAATTCTTACTGATAAGGATACCGGCAGAAAGATCCGTGAGATCTACGGTCTAATTGCCGAGATTGATGAAAACAACGGTGAAATTGCCGAATTAAGGGAAAAGCATTTTACCGCACCGGAAAAATCATGGAATCCGCTGGTAGATACCCAGTCCGAGATCATGGAGGACATCGCTGATCTGGAGAAGAAGAACAAAGCGCTGGAAGCAAAGATCAACGATCTCAAGTTTGAGGTGCTGGAGTGCTTCAATCAGCACGGTATCGAGCTGGAACGAACCCAGCTTGATTTTATTATCTCATCGGTGGTGAAGGAGAACCTGGCAAATCTGCTGCTGGTGACGGATTCTCTGAAACAGATCCTCTGTTCGATTGAAAAGCAGATGACCGATGCAGGTGATCACGCGGTGGTTAAAAACTATACCTCGGTATATCTGGTAACTCTGCTGACACTGCGCCAGGCCCAGGATGTGGCAATCAGGGATCTCGAGACCAATGCAACCCGAGTGGATACCCTGATCCAGGTGGCCAAGGATAATATCAATGAGGCCTGTACCATTGCCGGATATGAGCATGATAAAACGCTGCAGTCGAATATCAAACTTAATGAACGCAGTATTCAGATTTCAAAGACCTATAAGGATATTCTGCTCAATTTCAGCAAGCAGCTTGCCGACGAACGTCCGGGACTTGAACGGTCGATCAAGGTTGCCCGCAATCTTTACAATACTGTTGAAACCGCCAGCAATCTTATAACGGTGATTAAACAGTCAAGTTATGATTACAAGGCACTGTTCAGATTTTCCATGCCGAAAATCAATCAGATCTATGCCTCCAACATGGCCCGTGAGTTTGACAATATTTCCGCCAAACTTAGGGAACTGCAGTCTCAGGAATAATATTGCACCGCAGGTGCAGGCATGCGCTCAAATTTCTTCATTTACGCCGGAGAGCTCCGGCGTAATCCCGTAGCCGATCTGATAGTGCCGGCGATTTTCCTGCGGCTTTATTTTCGCCAATCGTGAGGAATTTTTCAGTTCAGATCTATGAAACTCTTGCTCCCGGAAAAGTTCGGTGATAATATTTGAATAGTTGTTCAAATATATGAATATAAGAGGCCGATATGAAAAAATCCTATAAAATTTCAGTGGACTGTCCTGTCTGCGCAGGAAAGATGGAAGATGCCGCCAACAGAACCGAAGGGGTGAAAAGTGCATCAGTAAATTTCATGAGTCTTAAAATGAATGTTGAATTTGAAAATGACGTGGAGGATCATGAAAAGGTTATGAGGGCTGTACTTGAAAACTGCCGTGATGTCGATGATGATATCGAGATTTTCTTTTAAGATCTGCTCTTAACCGTATTTACTGTTTCCATCTGATCTCTGCCGGTATGTCCGGTGGATTTTTTATCGTTGACATTATGACACCTAAACAGAAAAAACTGATGCTCCGGATCATTGCCGGAGTCGTATTGACTGCGGTTTCCGCCACCGTCTGCCGCTGTCTGGAGCCGCCGCAGCCCGTAAGACTGCTGCTTTTCCTGATCCCGTATCTGATTGTTGCCTGGGACATTCTGGTCAAATCCTATAAGAATATTAAAAAGGGACAGCTCTTTGATGAGAATTTTCTGATGGGAGCCGCATCCCTGGGAGCCTTTTTGCTGGCATATCTGGATCCTGACGGAAGAGGTGATTATCTTGAAGCGGTGGCGGTAATACTGTTCTTTCAGATCGGGGAATTCTTCGAAGGGTATATTCTGGATAAAAGCCGCAGAGATATCGACAGTCTGATAAATCTTACATCTGACACGGTGCACCTGTTGAAGGATGGAGAAATAATCGAGGCTGATTCTGATACCGTTGAAGCGGGATCGGTCATTCTGGTAAAACCCGGAGAAAGAGTTCCGATAGACGGAACGGTGATTGAAGGCAGCAGCTCCGTTGATACCAGTGCTCTGACCGGTGAATCGGTTCCGCGCTCAGTTGATGCGGGAGATCAGATTTTAAGCGGCAGTATCAATGTAAACAGCGCCCTTAAAATCAGAACCGACCGACTGTTTGAGGATTCGACCGCGGCCAGGATCCTTGAACTGGTGGAGAATTCCGGGGCGGTGAAAGCGGATTCAGAAAAATTTATAACCCGTTTCGCCCGCTGCTACACACCTTTTGTCTGCTACAGCGCCCTGGCGGTTGCTCTGCTGCCGCCGCTGTATCTTCAGATATTTACCGGTGCGGCTGACTGGTTTGAGTGGTTTTACCGTGCTCTGACATTTCTGGTAATCAGCTGCCCGTGTGCACTGGTAATCGGGATCCCGCTTACTTTCTTTGCCTCCATCGGGCGCTGCAGCCGTAACGGAATTCTGGTAAAGGGGGCTGTGTTCCTCGAAAAGCTTGCACGTACCGGAACTGTGGTTATGGATAAAACCGGAACTCTCACCGAGGGATGTTTTGAGGTCAGCGGGATTGTAAGCAGCCGGATGGAGCAGCACGAGCTTCTGCGGCTGGCAGCCCATGCCGAGTCGGTGTCAACCCATCCTGTTGCTGTAAGTATTGTAAAGGCGTTTGCCGGCAGAATTGATCCGTCACTGCTCAGGGATGCCGGGGAAATCCACGGCAGAGGAGTCAGAGCGCTGGTTGACGGCAGAAAGATCCTGGCAGGAAGTGCGAAACTGCTGTCGGATGAAGGAATTGACGTACCTCCTGCAGTTAAGTCCTGCGGGATCGGTACTGTGGTGCATGTGGCGGTGGATGACAGCTATGCCGGAACTATTACAATTTCCGACCGGATCCGTGATACATCCGCAGAAGCGGTGCAGCTGATGAAAAGTCTGGGGATCAGCCGTATTGTCATGCTTACCGGTGACAATGCCCAGGTGGCGGAGGCGGTTGGCGGTGAACTTGGAATTGCACAGATTTACAGCGGACTGCTTCCACAGGACAAGGTGGAAATTGTCGGAAAACTTATTAAAGACGGTTCATCCTCCGGCAGTCTGGTTTTTGCCGGAGACGGACTTAATGACGCTCCGGTGCTGACTGTGGCCGATGTGGGAATAGCCATGGGCGGGATCGGATCAGATGCGGCAGTGGAGGCGGCGGATGTGGTGGTAATGGATGACAATCCGCTCAAGATCCCGCGGGCGGTGATGATTGCACGCAGGTGCATGCGCATCAATTATGAAAATATCTGGTTTGCCCTGGGGGTTAAGTTCTCATGCCTGATCTTCGGTGCCGTTGGTTTTACCTCGATGTGGCTGGCAATTTTTGCCGATGTCGGCGTTTTGATCCTGGTAATACTTAATGCCCTCAGAGGAGCATGGTCCGGCACGGCGGAGAAACTTTCCCGCAGAACCGCTGTGAATGTGAAATAGAGTTTCGAAACTGTCCGGCTGATCCGGTGAGTGCCGGTTCGATAAAACAGCTGTATGTGTTAAAATACGGTTGTTTTTTGTTGTTGAGACGGTTTCATTATGTCTATTGAAAAATTGTGGTACGGCAGCAGGGTTCTGCCGTGGCTTCTTTTCCCTTTCGCTCTGCTGTTTAAACTGGTAACTGCCGTGCGCAGGTTTTTCTACCGTACCGGGGTGCTTAAATCCTATCGCAGTTCAAAACCGGTGATTGTGGTCGGCAATATCAGCGTCGGTGGAAACGGTAAAACTCCGGTGGTGATTTATCTGGTGGAACAGTTGGCACGGATGGGACTGAAAGCCGGGGTTGTAAGCCGCGGATATGGCGGAAAAGCGCCGCGTTATCCTCACATTGTCAATGAAAATTCAACTCCAGCAAAGTGCGGCGATGAACCGTTTATGATCTACAAACGCTGCCACTGTCCGGTAGTGGTAGATCCGGATCGTGTTGCGGCTGTAAAAAAGATGGAAAAGAAATGTGTTGATGTCATTATCAGCGATGACGGACTTCAGCATTATGCCATGCAGCGTGACTATGAGATCGTGGTGGTGGACGGTAAAAGAAGGTTCGGTAACGGATACCTGATGCCGATGGGGCCGCTGCGCGAGAGCATATCCCGTCTAAAAACTGTCGATGCTGTTATTGCCAACGGCGGCAAAGGTTCGGAGCAGGAGTATGCCATGGTGCTTAAACCGGGAAAGGTAGTCAAGGTTTCAGACTTTGCTTCTCCGTATGATGAGGAGGGGACTGTGGTAACAGCCGTTGCAGGGATTGGAAATCCCCGCAGGTTTTTCAATACCCTGAAAAAGATCGGTTTCAAACTTGCAGAGACTCATGCCTGGCCGGATCATTCCCAGTATGATCAGACAACTATTCTAGCTGCCGTGGATGATGTATCAAAGCCGATTATTATGACCGAAAAGGATGCAGTCAAATGCAGAAGTTTTGCCTGCAGCAACTGGTATTTTCTTCCGGTTGATGCGGTGATTGATCCACGGTTTATGAAACATCTGGTAACTAAACTTGGTTTCGGCTCCTCTGATGTTCAGAAAGGGTAATTTCCGAAACAGAGGCTGGAGTTATTAAAATAGCAGGCCTTCTTTGCAGAAGCCTTGATCGGAAACAAAGAAGACTGCCGATCTTGATATTGTCAGTTAACCAAGGGAACCGTAGAGCTTTTTACTTTAGTTTTTTCAATGCAACACTGCATTCTTTCCTGCAGAAACATAGCCCGTAGGCAAAGACGTCTTTGATTTTATCTCTCTGAACATATGGTTCTGCGTATTTTTTGTCAACGATCTGTTCTATTGCTGAAACTGCTATAGAGTCAGTCTGATCTTCATCGCCGGTCTGTTGAATTTCAATAATTACGATTGTATGTCTGCTGTCTTGTGCTTTAATGATCAGATCTACATAACCGTTGCCGGACTCAAAATTTGACTCCTGTTCCCTTATTTCATCTGAACCGTTGAGCAGCAGTCCGTTCATAAAACTGTGGTAGTAGTTTTCCTTCGGAGCGTTTGTGGTAAAGTCTCTGATGGAAACATATTTTTCCAGCAGTCTGTTGAGATGATTTTCAACCTGTTCTGCATCCCCTGCAAACATACTTCGGATTAACTCTTCGGTGTGATTCTTCATTGTAGGGTTGTTCCTGAAAAAGTCGAGGAGCTTCGATGCGAAGCATTTTCTTATTTCCAGGTTCGGAATATAGAGCCGGTACAGCGTTTCATTACTGTTTTCAACAATTTCTGCAGGATCAAAAGTAAGATATCCGGTGTAAAGCAGCAGAGTCCAGAAATCATCGGGATCGTGATTCTGCAGATCTCCGTAGCAGAGTGACTCCTTTACACTGGCGGTAATTGATTTGCCGTCCAGCAGATCCTGCATCTTATCAACATCAGTGGACTTTATATATCCCATAAAATCTTCAATTGCAGCATTGCCGCTGGTATTGATCCAGTAGTTTTTGGCGGTGATTTTTTTATTGGTATGATCCGTTATTCTGTAATTGTCATTACAGAAGTTCATAATATCCCACGGACAGTACATGTGGACAGTTCCGAAGTTGTAACCGTCATAATTGTTTTTAACTTCATCCCGGTATTCATCAAGTCCGTAATACGACAGAACTTCATTGGCTTCTTCTTCAGTAAAACCGATCCCCTGCGAAAGCTGGTCATTTTCCGAGTCTAGAACATTGCAGTTTTGAAAATTGTTAAACCCGCTGATGATACTTTCCTTTTCAGGTAACAGACAACCGGTTAAGATCCCTCTTCCCAGGTAGTTGTTGGTTTTGAGGGCGTTTCCCAGAAAAAGACCTATTAGATCAACCATTTCACGGTAATAACCCCGTTCTGCAGCCTTGGCAATCGGAACATCGTATTCATCGATCAGGACAACCGGTTTTACTCCGTGGTGCATCCACAGCCAGCAGCATAACTGTTCCAGTGAATCTACAAGATTATTCTGATGTTTTTGATCACAGAGAAATTCCTTGTTTTGCAGTTTTTGAAAATAACTGATGTCATCTTTGCTTAATTTGGAACTGTTTGCCAAATACCTGAAAGGGAACATCATTTTATAAACGGTACTGCCAAGTTGTTGGTATGCTTTATCAAAATCACTTCCATATACTGATTTAAGGGAAATGAAAATTACCGGAAATCTGCCCATGTATTTACGGCAGAACTCCTTGTCGGAAAATATGGCAGTGTCCTTGAACCAAAGTTCCTGACGTGACAGATCCTCAGGATTATCAGGATTAATAGCAAGAAAATCATGGAAGGTTGACATGGTGAGAGTTTTGCCGAATCTTCGCGGTCTGGTTATTAACAGAACCTCTGAGGTGATTTCCTGAAAAACTGTACGGATGAATGGTGTTTTATCAACATAATAACTGTTACTTTCGATAAGCTCGTGAAAAAACTCTGTTCCGATACCAATCAGTTTGCCCATTAGTCTACCCTCCTATGTGATACAACGTTCCTTCATGTTTAGATCATAAAGATTTGACGGAATATTACAACGGTTCCGAACGTACATATGACGGCCGATAACAGGAAAATATAAAAATGCAGTCTTTCTTTGAAGCATCATTCCGGCATAGAGGAGTTCAGTTCTGTTGTTATCAGTTGATCATGGTGTCCTGGGAACTTTTTACTTTAGTTTTTGCACTGCAACAGAACTGTGTTTTTTGTAAAAACAGATGCCATATGCAAAAATTGAGGTGATCGTTTCGTTTTCCATATATGCGTCGGCATACCTTGTATTGATAATCTGTTTAATTGCTTCACGTGTAATTTTTCTGCTGTCAGCAACTTCATCATCGGTACGTTTCAGTTCGAGTATGATTATGGAACTTCTGGAGGATGACAGAAGGATCAGATCAATGTATCCGTTTCCGGATTCGAAATTGGATTTCTGTTCCCGAATAAGAGAACATCCGTTGATTAGCAAGCCATTCATAAAACCATGGTAGTAGTTTTCCTTCGGAGCATTTGTAGTAAAGTCTCTGATGGAAACATATTTTTCCAGCAGTCTGTTGAGGTGATTTTCAACCTGTTCTGCATCCCCGGCAAACATACTTCTGATCAAATCTTCAGTGTGATTCTTCATTGCAGGGTTGTTTCTGAAAAAATCTAGGATCTTCGATTCGAAGCATTTTCTTATTTCCTGATTCGGAATATAAAGCCGGTACAGCGTTTCATTACTGTTTTCAACAATTTCTGCAGGATCAAAAGTAAGATATCCGGTGTAAAGCAGCAGGGTCCAGAAATCATCGAGATCGTGATTCTGCAGATCGCCGTAGCAGAGTGACTCCTTTACACTGGCGGTAATTGATTTGCCGTCCAGCAGATCCTGCATCTTATCAACATCAGTGGACTTTATATATCCCATAAAATCTTCAATTGCAACATTGCCGCTGGTATTGATCCAGTAGTTTTTGGCGGAGATTTTCTTATCGGTATGACCCGTTTTTCTGTAATTGTCATTACAGAAGTTCATAACATCCCATGGACAGTACATATGGACCGTTCCGAAGTTGTAACCGTCATAATTGTTTTTAACTTCATCCCGGTATTCATCAAGTCCGTAATACGACAGAACTTCATTGGCTTCTTCTTCAGTAAAACCGAATCCCTGTGACAGTTCGTCATTTTCCGAATCCAATATGGTGCAGTTCTGGAAATTGTTCAATCCGGTGAAAATACTTTCTTTTGCCGCTCTCAGACAACCGGTTAAGATCCCTCTTCCCAGATAGTTGTTGGTTTTGAGGGCGTTTCCCAGAAAAAGACCGATCACATCAACCATTTCACGGTAATAGCCCCGTTCTGCAGCTTTGGCGATTGGAACATCATATTCATCGATAAGGACAACCGGTTTTACTCCATGGTGGAGCCATAGCAGTCTGCATAATTTCTGCAGAGAAAATACAAGGGTATTCTCATTCTGTGGATCATAGAGAAAATCCTCATCATACATCCGGTTGAAAATGAGAAGATCTTTTGGTTTTAGTTTTGTACTTTCTGAAAGATATTCAAAAGAAGAAAGCATGGAGAATACCGTAGAGGCAAGATTGCGGTATGCTTTATCAAAATCACTTCCATAGACTGATTTAAGGGAAATGAATATTACCGGAAATCTGCCCATGTATTTACGGCAGAACTCCTTGTCGGAAAATATGGCAGTGTCCTTGAACCAAAGTTCCTGACGTGACAGATCCTCAGGATTATCAGGATTAATAGCAAGAAAATCATGGAAGGTTGACATGGTGAGAGTTTTGCCGAATCTTCGCGGTCTGGTTATCAGCAGAACTTCTGCTCCGTTGTCCTGGAAAACAGTGCGAAGTAACATGGTCTTATCAACATAGTATTTGTTTTCTTCAATCAGTTTATGAAAAAACTCTGTTCCGATCCCAATCTGTTTGTCCATTTTTACCTTCATCTGTGATACAACTTTCCTATATGTTTAGATCATAAAGATTTGACGGGAATATTACAACGGTTCAAGATCATAAATATGAGGGCTGATAACAGAGAATGTCAAAATGCAGGTGTTTTTTTGCAAAAGTTCTGTTTCTATTATCTTTTTTTGAAAAAATTGTAAAATTTCGGAAAAAACAAAAACAACAACCGTTGCCGGATGTTGTTTTTAAGAGGTTAGAACTAATTCAATTTCCGAACTATCTGCGGTACATCGGAACTACGTGCCTTGTCGGAACACCGGTGTACAGCTGACGAGGACGTACAATCTTGCTTGACGGATCCTGCTGCATTTCACACCAGTGGGTAATCCAGCCGATGGTTCTTGCTACAGCAAAGATTACGGTAAACATCTGTGGAGGAATTCCGATTGCGCTCAAAGTTATTCCTGAGTAGAAGTCCACATTCGGATAGAGTTTTCTTTCGATGAAGTACGGATCCTGCAGAGCAATCTTTTCAAGTTCCATTGCCACATCCAGAAGCTTATGATCCTGAATATTCAGTTCCTTCAGAACTTCATGGCAGGTTTCCTTCATTACCGCAGCACGAGGATCGTAGTTCTTGTAAACTCTGTGACCGAAGCCCATCAGTCTGAACGGATCGTTCTTGTCTTTCGCCCTTGCGATAAATTCAGGGATTCGTTCAACACTGCCGATGGTCTTAAGCATTCTCAGACATGCCTCGTTGGCACCGCCGTGAGCCGGACCCCACAATGCAGCAATACCGGCGGCAATACATGCATAAGGGTTGGCACCGGTTGAACCGGCAAAACGGACTGAGGAGGTTGAAGCGTTCTGCTCGTGATCTGCGTGCAGAATGAAGATCCTGTCCATTGCCTTTTCCAGAATTGGATTTACAACATACGGTTCGCAAGGTGTTGCAAACATCATGTGCAGGAAGTTTCCTGCATAGCTCAGATTGTTCTGAGGGTACATGAACGGCTGACCTTCAGAATATTTGTAGGCCATGGCAGCCAGAGTAGGGATCTTGGCCAGCAGACGGATTGCCACCAGTTCGCGATCCTTAGGATTGGAAACGTTAATCTGCTCGTGATAGAACGCGGAAAGAGCTCCCGCGATACCGCACATGATCGCCATCGGGTGGGCATCTCTTCTGAACGCCTGGAACAGCTTAGGGATCTGTTCGTGAACCATGGTGTTGTGTGAAATCTTGTTCTTGAACTCGGACAGCTGAGCCTGGTTCGGTAACTCCTTGTACAGGAGCAGGTAGCACAGTTCAAGATAACTTGTCTGCATCGCCAGCTCGGCAATAGGATAACCGCGGTGAAGGAGAATACCCTTTTCGCCGTTGATGAAGGTTATTTTTGACTGGCATGAGGCTGTGGCCAGCAGACCGGGATCATAAGTGAAATAGCCTTTGGCACTCAGGTTCTTGATGTCGATAACATCCTTTCCCTCGGTACCTGATAGGATCGGCAATTCAATCGGCTCTTCGCCTGGAATGTGAAGAATTGCAATTCTCTGCTCTTTCGGATTTAAGTTGCTTTCCATTAATATAAATTCCTAATTACGTCAATATTGTCTCTAAGGCAATACTATCACCTGCGCCTATTATAATCTAAAATGCCTCAAGATTGAATTGAGAATTTAAAAATTATCAGGCGGCCGGGCTGCGCGGGAGGGAATAAAAAAAGCGGAACCGGTCCGGCTCCGCCTGTTCCTGATTATCAGTAATCTGCTATTACAGATCTCTTAGAATTTCAGCCTTGTCGGTCTTCTCCCAAGGGAATTCGATTCTGCCGAAGTGTCCGTATGCTGCGGAAGGACGGTAGATCGGTCTTTTCAGATCGAGCATTTCAATCAGACCGTAAGGGCGCAGATCGAAATTGGCCTTGATCAGCTGTACAATCTTGTCATCGGACACCTTGCCGGTTCCGAAGGTTTCAACGCTGATGGAGGTAGGTTCGGCCACACCGATGGCGTAGGAAATCTGGATTTCGCATTTTGAAGCCAGTCCTGCTGCCACAATGTTCTTGGCAACGTAACGGGCTGCATAGGCAGCGGAGCGGTCAACCTTGGACGGATCTTTACCGGAGAAGGCGCCGCCGCCGTGACGGGCATATCCGCCGTAGGTGTCGACGATGATTTTTCTACCGGTCAGACCGCAGTCGCCCATAGGTCCGCCGATAACGAAACGGCCGGTCGGATTGATGAAATATTTGGTATCTTTGGAGAGCCACTTCTCAGGAATAACCTCTTTAATGATACATTCCATTACCGCTTCTCTGATTTCGTTCTGGGAGATGTCGGCACGGTGCTGGGTGGAAAGAACCACGGTATCCACACCCAGGATCTTCTTGTCATCGTCATAGATGAAGGTAATCTGACTTTTGGCATCAGGTCTCAGCCATGGAAGGGTTCCGTTCTTTCTTACTTCAGCCTGACGGCGAACCAGACGGTGTGCGTAGGTAATCGGAGCCGGCATGAGAACATCGGTTTCGTTGGTTGCATAACCGAACATCAGACCCTGATCTCCGGCACCCTGTTCCTTAGGATCGGAACGGCTTACACCCTGATTGATGTCCGGAGACTGTTTACCGATTGCATTAAGTACGGCGCAGGAATTGGCATCGAAACCCATATTGGAATCGATGTAGCCGATATCGCGTACGGTTCTGCGCACCACCTCTTCAATATCAACCCAGGCGGAGGTGGTTATTTCGCCGCCCACCAGTACCATACCTGTTTTAACATAGGTTTCGCAGGCTACATGTGCATTGCGGTCCTGCTGCAGAATTTCATCCAGCACCGCATCGGAAATCTGATCGGCAATTTTATCAGGATGTCCTTCAGAAACTGATTCTGATGTGAATAATTTGGTCATAAATACCCCTTGTTATCTGTCTGATTTTTTTACTGCTGTCATTCTATCATTGTTTGATTCCACATTCCACCGGCAGAGCGGCGGGATTGTCAGGGGATAGAGAGCATATTGAAACGGGGTGTGGTATGATATCGGGCAGATGGCATAATGTGGATAAAAAAAGGATCCTTGCGGAAGCAGGGATCCAAAAAACTTCAGAAATACTGAAGAGAGCACGGGATAAAACTGATTACTCATGCTAATATATATGAAATATCCGTGCCAACTTTTAAAAATTTTTAAAATATTTTTTAAAATAATTTAAAAAATATGTAAAATCAATTACTTAGCTAAGTAATTTTAATTACTAACGGTAACTGTACGTAACTGTTGCAATAAAAGTATATTTGCGTTTTGCAAGTAATATATTGCAATATGCAAAATTATCCTTGCATTATGCAATATAAAAATTGCAAAATGCAACTGTATTCGGATGGTGGTAATTATCCCAGGACCGGATGATCCAGGTGCTGTTCAGGAAAATGTGGTTATAATATATACAGAAAGTGCTGCCGGAAACTGTATGACGGCAGCGGTCAGAAGAATTCCGGAAG
>Ga0326514_10002365_pt1 | contig 12012 bp, 5 predicted proteins | sample 3_2548_0518_D_FD_203653 | JGI IMG/M metagenome (GOLD analysis project Ga0326514, IMG submission 203653) | Bovine rumen microbial communities from UC Davis, California, United States - 3_2548_0518 | ecosystem: Host-associated > Mammals > Digestive system > Stomach > Rumen | place: USA: California... | reverse complement strand
TAATGCTTGATTTCAAAAAGCAGGTTGGTCTTATTGAGGACGAAAAAACACGCCGTAAACGCGAAAGAGAACGTCTTAAAGCGTTGGAAGCAGGCGTTGATCCTGAAAAGAAAGCAAAAGAAGAAAAAGATGCTCAACTTACCTCTGTAAGGGAGTCTGTGAAAATTCTTGGTCTTTGCAAAAAAATCAATAAGACCATTAATAACAAACAAAAAGTTGTCGTTTTTGTTCGTCTGTACGAGTTGGTAAACACAAGTAAAAAGTTTACTGACCAGCGTATGGCGATTATCAATACAGCGGGAGAGGTCTTCAACTTCAAGAGCGATGTTATTAGCGAAATAAAAAATTTCGTTATCAATAGTGATGTTAAGACTTTGGACTATCCTGCTATTCTTGCAATTAGCGACAACAAATACGAGTTCCAACAAGCAAAAACTATTCATTGCGAGGGTCTTGATTCGGATATTTATATCCTTCGTCAAGAGATGGAAAACGAGGGAGGTGAACTCTACTTTATGCGCTATACAGGTAGTCATGACGTTTATCTTAACGGTACACCTATCTTTAGCGACAGAATTTATGCGTTTGCGCCCGGTGCAACTCTCAAAATGACAAAAGGTCGTCCTATATATTATAGTGACGTTGTGGCGACCTTTCAGGCTGACAAAACTTTTGCCAACTTGTCTTTCAACGTTACTGACTTGGAGTTTAGGTTTCCTAACAATGCCATTGGTCTTAGAAATATCAACTTTTCGGAATGTCAGGGTAGATTGGTCGGAATTATGGGTGCTTCTGGTGCCGGTAAAACTACACTACTCAACGTTCTTTCGGGTATAACCTCACCTTCAAAGGGTTCGGTTAAGATTAATGGCATCGACCTTCATAGAGAAAAAGACAAACTTGAAGGTGTTATCGGTCTTATTCCACAGGACGATTTGTTGATTGAGGAATTAACCGTTTTTGAAAACCTTTATTTCAGTGCGAAGTTTTGTTTTAAGGATTTGCCTGAAGACGAAATTCGTGCGAAAGTGGATTCTGTCTTGAAATCTTTGGGTCTGTACGACAGAAAAGATTTAAAAGTTGGTAATTCGCTCAACAAACTTATTTCTGGTGGTCAACGCAAACGTCTTAATATTGCCCTCGAACTTATTAGAGAGCCATCTGTTTTGTTTGTTGACGAGCCTACCTCAGGTCTTTCGTCAAGAGATTCAGAAAATGTTATGGACCTCTTGAGCGAGTTGACGTTAAAAGGAAAACTTATTTTTGTGGTTATTCACCAGCCGTCTTCTCAAATATACAAAATGTTTGACAAGATGATTATTCTTGACACTGGCGGTTATATGGTTTATTACGGACATCCAACGGATGCTATTTCGTATTTTAAAACTATTGATGGTCAAGTAAAAAGTGAGGAGGGTGAATGTCCGCATTGTGGTAATGCTACGCCAGAGGTTATTTTTGATATTATTGAGGCAAGGAAGGTAAACGAGTTCGGTTCTTGGTCGAATGAAAGAAAAATTGAACCTCCAAAGTGGGAGGAATTTTTCCATAAAAAGATTACACCGGAGGTTATTCCCGATGTTACTACCGAACCACCTAAGAATCTGAAAGTTCCGAATTGGTTCAATCAGTTTTTGACGTATTTGAGAAGGGATTTCAAATCTAAAATCTCGAATCTTCAATACATATTCTTGAACCTTGTGGAAGCACCTTTGCTTGGTTTTATTTTGGCGTTTTTGATTCGTTATACAGCCGCAAATAGAAGTACGTATATTTTTTACGAAAACGAAAACATCGTTCCATATATCTTTATGAGTATTATTGTGGCGTTGTTTTTGGGACTCACTGTATCGGCTGAAGAAATTTTTAGGGACAGAAAAATCCTTAAGCGAGAGGAGTTCCTAAATCTTTCGCGTTCAAGTTATCTTGTTGCGAAAGTTGTGATTTTGGTGATGATTTCGGCTATTCAGTCATCGCTGTATATTTTGGTAGGAAATTCGATATTAAGTTTTAGTGAGCCGTCAATGTACTTCTCTTTTTGGCTTGTCTTGTTCCCGATGTGGGTATTGGCGAATATGATGGGCTTGAATATTTCATCGGCGTTCAATTCTGCGGTAACAATTTATATTTTGATTCCGCTTTTGATGATTCCGCAGATGGCTTTGGGAGGTTCGATGTTTGCTTTCGACAAACTTAATCAAATAATAGGAAGTGTTGGCAAAGTGCCGATTATTGCTGAATGTATGGCTTCGAGATGGGCTTATGAGGCTCTTATGGTTAAGCAGTTCAAGGACAATAAGTTTGAAAGAAACTTTTATGATTTTGAACGTCAGAAAAACTATTCGTCTTTCAAGCAGATTTATTACGTTCAGGAACTTAAAAAGGCAAATGCAAATGCTTTGGAATGTGTTGAAGCCTTAGCGGACGAAGATTATGAATTTTCCGACGAGTTGGAGCAACAGAAAATTATTGATAGTATCAAAAATGTTATGGAATTTAATCTTGCTCTTTTAAGGGAAGAAACCGTAGCAGAGTGTGCTCGTTTGGAAAAAGATGCGCCCGATATAACTCCTGATTTTAAGATAGGAGATTTGTATGTGGATAAATTTACGGAGGATGTTTCCGATGATGTGGAAGATTATCTTGACAAACTTGATTCTTATTACGGCAAACAGTTTAATATTGCGGATTCAAAAATTGAAGCAAGAAAAGAAGCGTTTGACAAACAGTCTCGTGGTTTGTATATTAGATATAGGGAACGTTATCATAACGAAAAATTACAAGATATTGTAACAAATGTTTACGAAAAAACTAAAATAATTCGTTATAAAAATCGTTTAATACAACAAGCAGATCCCGTATTTTTGAATGCTGATAATTCGGGTTTCTTTGGATTTAGAGCGCATTTTTATGCTCCGCAAAAATGGTTTTGTGGTAGATATTACGATACATTTAGTTTTAACATCGTAATTTTGTGGTTGTTCAGTCTTATTTTCTATATAACGCTGTACTTCGATTTGTTGAAAAAACTTGTAGATTGGGGTGGTAATTTTTCATTAAAAAGTTATAAAGAAAAAGTATTAAAGTTTCTCCCTAAGAAAAAAGAACCGGCTCTTCCGGAAGTAAAATCAGAGGATGCGGCTCAGAAAAAAATTGTGGCTGAAACAAAAACAGAATAAAAATATTTGGAAATAAAAACATTTTTTATAGTTTTGCACTTTTGAAAATGTTTTTTTTTGACTTGAAAAAATTAAGGGATTATTATGCATAGGACATGGTTATATTTAGCATTGTTTTGCCTATCGTTTATGCAGTTTAGTTGCGGAGGTTGCGACTCAAGTCCTGAGGATGTTAATTTTGCATCACTGGAGGAAGAAGAAGTTGTAACAACTGATGTTAACTACAATTCGGAGGCAATGAACGAGGTTATTGCAAGTTTTTCTTCGCCGGTGGAGATGGCAGCCTTGCTTAAAGATTCGGGTGTACCTTTTTCGCAGAAGTATCTGATAGACCCCGATAAAGTTAACGGTTATACCTCAAGTTTTAAAAGGGCGTTAGGGCTTGGAGTTTTGAGTGCGGATTTGGGTTATTTGAATGTTTATTCAAAAACTTCGCTAATTTTAGACTATTTAGTAGCAATCCGAAAACTTACTGAAACTTTAACTCTCGGACAGTTCTTTGATTTTCAGGCACTCAAGAGGCTTGCTACCTCAGACGACAACATTGACTCTCTTCTTATTATGTCAGTCCAAAGTTATCAGAATATGGACGAACATTTAAGAAACAATCAACGTAGTAATCTAAGTGCGTTGATGGTAACAGGTGTATGGGTTGAGTCTATGTATCTTGTAACGCAAGTTGCAAAAGAGCAATCAAATGAAGATTTCAAAAATACCATTGGAGAACAAAAAGGTATTTTAAATAATCTTTTGCCTATTTTGCGTCTGTTCAAGGAGAATGATAAGAATTTTGCTGATTTGATTTCAAACCTTGAAGAACTTAAAGATGTACTTGACGTTGTGAAAATTACCGTTCAAGTAAAAGACAATGTTCCTTCCCGTGAAGACGGTGTGATAGAACAAAATGAAGAAAGTATCGTAACGGTTTCCAAAGAGGAACTTTCGGAAATTATTACTGTAACAGAAAAGATTCGTAACAAAATTATAAATTAATTGCTTTATAATATGAAGAGACTGTTTATTATATTAGTTTTTGCAATTGTGGCTCTCGCAATGACAACCTCAAAGGCAGATGCGCAATGTAAACAACAAGTTGTATATCAGTGTGCGACTCAAACAGAAAAAGCCATATATCTTCGTGATTTTAATACGAAGTTGAAACGTGATGCTGCCGACGAAGAAACGGGTATGAAATGGACAGTCGTTCTTAACAAGGGAACGCAGTACAGATTTTCACTTTGCGCCCCCGACGGTTTTCAGGATCAAGTGGTTTTGACGTTGTACGACGGTGAACATCCTGAAAATTCTAAACCGTGGGGTAGCACTTACGACAAAACAACCAAGTCAGACAGAAAATCTTTTGATTTTATCTGCAATAAAACGGCAATGTACTACATTTCAATTCGTTTTAAGGCTGGTGAAGGAAACAAAAAGGCTTGCGCAGTTGGCATTCTTTCTTTTGTTGGAAAGAGTAAGTAGTAAAAGTTTTTGTTAAAATTATAAAAAAATTAAGACTGTTGTGTTTTTTGATAACAATATGTGTCAGAAAACGCAATGGTCTTGTTTTATATTGTTGTTTATTAATTTTTTACTAATAATTTTATAAGATATGAAAAGAATTTATACGTTAAGTTTAGTTTGCATTGTTTCTTTGCTTGCTTTTTTTTCGTGTAGCAAAGACGAGAAAAGTAATTCAGAAACACCTGACAATCCTACTTCTGATTCTTCTACGGTTGACCCCGTAACGCCCGTAGAGCCACAAAACGAGATTACTTTTGCCTATGGTTGCGACCCTTCTTGGGTAACGCCTATGGAAGCCGAAAACATCAAATTCAGAAGTGTTGACGGCAAAGAAACCGAATGTTTTGCTTTATTAAAAAGTGTTGGTTTTAATGCAGCGCGTTTTCGTGTTTGGGTTAATCCTGAAACTTCTGGTTCTAACGGAATGTGTGATATAGATGATGTTTTATCTAAGTGCCTAAGAGCCAAAGCGCAAGGAATGTCGATAATGATAGATTTTCATTATTCAGACACTTGGGCTGACCCTTCAAAACAGTATAAACCAAAAGCGTGGGATAATATCGAAACGGTTGAATCGCTTGCAAGTCAAGTTTATAACTATACAAAAGAGGCTTTAACAAAATTAAAGGACGGCGGTATTGATGTAGTTTGGGTTCAAATCGGCAACGAAACACAAACTGGTATGATGAAAACTCAATCTGACGGCACAGAAACTTCAATAAACGGTGCAATGAGCAAGGATAACAATAATTTTGCTACAATGGTAACTTCTGGAACCAAAGCCGTTAAAGAAGTTTTCCCGAATGCAAAAACAATTGTTCATTTGGCTAATGGTCAGAGTTGGGACAAACTTTCTTGGGCTTTGAATATTATGAAAGCCGGAAATGCTGATTATGATATTCTCGGCGTTTCTTTATATCCTTATTACAATTCCACGAATTGGTACGAGAGTTATATTGATGCTTGTATAAACAATTTAAATCGAGTTGTCAGCGAATATAACAAAGATGTTATGATTTGCGAACTTGGAACTTCTGCAATTGCATCTTGGAATGGGAAACGCGCTATTGTAAATACTGTTATACGAGCAAAAGAAGAGGTCAGCCGTTGTAAAGGTGTTTTTTATTGGGAACCAGAATGTTATGCTGCCTATAACGGTTATACTATGGGTGGTTTTTTGTCGGACGGTTCGCCTGCTGAGGCCTTGAATGTTTTTGCAGGTAAAATGACTATCAACGATTTGCTTCCAAAAGATAATCCAGAGGCTACTTCAGGAGAAGATGTTTTGACTATTAGTCTTACTTCTGGAGAAGCACTTGGTGTGTTGTCAAAACAAGATGATGGTACATATAAAGGTTCAATTACTTTTACTACTGATTATGCTAATTTTAATGTTAGCGATAAAGATAATAAAACTTACGGACCAAAATCGTCATGGGACAACCAATATTCAATCGCAATTGCACACGGTGAATTCAATCATTTTTGGATTGACGGTAAGTCTGGTATATGGACTTTGGTTTTTGACTTAAATGCAATGAAGTGGTCGGCTGAGAAAACTTCAAAATAGATTTTTTGTTTTTTTAGTTCTATTATATATAATAAGGCGTGTTGAAAATGTTCGACACGCCTTATTTGCTATCGTTTGCGCAATCGTTTGCGAGGTTTTTTATTGAAAATTAGTGTTAAAAATTCATTGTTTTTTTTTCAATAATTTAAATTTGCAACATAAAAATTAAGTAAAAAGTATGCGAAAAAAAGTTTAAAAAAAAATTAATTAATTGTTGCAAATAATAATTTTCTTTTGTACCTTTATTCCGCGTAAAAATCAAAATCGTGCGTTTTTGTATTTAGTATAAAATACTAATTTTTAATCAGTTAAATTAATATTACTTAAAACAATTAAAATTAAAAAAAATGGACTGTAAGACATTAAATTTGCGTTATATTATAGCGAGATTGCTGCTATGTATAACATTTATTGGTCTCTCTGTCTCGGCTTTTTCGCAAAAGACTTTGTCGGGAAAAGTTACAGATGAGAGCGCCCAGCCTTTGATAGGCGTTACTGTTGCAGTGCAGGGAACTACGGTTGGAACGATTACCGATATTGACGGTAATTATCAAGTGAGTGTACCTGTCGGTTATGAAGACGCTTCTGTCGTATTCTCTTTCATCGGTTATGAAACCGTTTCGATGTCAATGCCCGCTACAGGAAAACTTGACGTTCAGATGAGACCTTCTGTTACGGAATTGGAAGAAATCGTAGCTATCGGTTACGGTACAAAGCGCAAAGGCGACCTCACCGGATCTATCGCTTCTGTCAGCGAAAAAGACTTCAACGGCGGCGTGGTTTCTTCGCCTGAACAGCTTATCAACGGTAAAGTTGCCGGTGTGCAGATTGTAAACGGCGGCGGCTCTCCTTCGGGCGGTAGCACAATCCGTGTCCGCGGCGGTGCTTCTCTTAACGCATCAAACGACCCGCTTATCGTGCTTGACGGTGTGCCATTGGAAACCGGCGGCATTTCCGGCTCAAGCAACTTCTTATCTCTTATCAATCCTGCTGACATTGAATCAATGTCGGTTTTGAAAGATGCTTCTTCAACTGCTATCTATGGCAGCCGCGCTTCCAACGGCGTTATTATTATCACTACTAAAAAAGGTGCTAAGGATGATTTGAAAATCAACTTCAACACCACCAATTCGGTTTCGTTCAAAACGAAAACTGCTGATATGCTTTCTGCTGACGAATTAAGAGAAGTTGTTAACGCTCCTGCAACAATAGCAGAAAAAGGCGACCTTACAAAATATTTGGGAGATGCCAACACCGACTGGATTGACGAAGTTTTCCGTCCGGCTTGGGGTACTGACAACAACCTTTCTGTATCGGGCAACATTGCAAAAGTGCTTCCTGTACGTGTTTCGTTGGGTTATATGGCTCAAGACGGTATTCTTTTGAACGACAACACAAAACGTTATTCAGGAAATATCAATTTTAATCCGACATTTTTCCACGATGCTCTTAAAGTTAATTTAAGTGTGAAAGCATCTATGAACCAAAACAAATTTGCTCCGCAAGGCGCAATCTACACTGCTCAAAACTTCAACCCTACACAGCCTGTTTATTCCGGCAACGACGATGTTTTCCTTGGATACAACGAGGTTTATAATGTCGGTGAAGACGGCGGCTTGTTGCCGATTGCTTCTGCATCCACCAACCCTGTCGGTTTGCTTAATTACAGAAAAGACGAATCTACAGTAAACCGTCTTATCACCAACTTGGATGTTGATTACACTTTCCCGTTCTTGAAAGATTTGAGAGCTCACATTACCGGCGGTCTTGATTATGGCAAAGGCGAGGGAAATATTTACGTCCCCGCTGAGGCATACGATGAATATCAAACCGGCGGTTCTGATTATGAATACGGTCCGCAAAAAAGTTCCAACAAACTTTTTACAGGATACCTCAATTATTCAAAAAGTCTTGACATCGTAAATTTCGACCTCACAGCCGGTTACGATTATCAATATTGGAACACCAACTGCGACGAATACAAAACTTACAATGCCAAAGGTGTTGAAAACGGTACGTCAGCTGCTTACGACCAGACACACGTTCTTTTGTCGTACTACGGCAGATTAAACACCACATTTTTAGGTAAATATATGCTTACAGCTACAATCCGCCGCGACGGTACTTCAAGATTCTCAAAAGACGAGCGTTGGGGTACATTCCCGTCTGTGGCATTGGCTTGGAGACTTTCTGAAGAATCCTTTATGGAAGGTTTAAGAGATGTTATGAACAATCTTAAATTCCGTGTAAGTTACGGTGTAACAGGTCAGCAGGACGGTATCGGCAACTACGGTTATCTTCCAATCTATTCGCAAAGTACATCATTTTACAGTTACCTTTGGAACGGCACACCAATCGCAACTTACTTGCCTTCTGCATACGTTGAAAACCTTAAATGGGAAACCACAAAATCTTGGAACTTCGGTATTGATTTCGGTTTCTTGAAAGACAGAGTTAGCGGCAGCATCGAATACTACACCCGTAAAACAGAAGACTTGATTGCTACTGTTCCCGCAGCCGCCGGCAGTAACTTCGACAACCAAATTACAACCAACGTTGGTAATGTAGAAAGCAAAGGTGTTGAATTTTCGGTTAATTACAACGTTCTTAACACCAAAGACTGGGGTCTTGATATGAGTTTCAACGCTACTTGGGAAAAATACGAAATCACCAATCTTTCACTCACCGAATCTGATGATGTTGTAAATACTCCTATGCGTTATGCTGAAAAAGATGCTATTCAGTATTTTACTGAAGGACAGACACCTTACGCATTCTATCTCTATCATCAACTTTATGATGCCAACGGTAATCCTATTGAAGGCGCATATTCAAATGACAAATATTTTTGCCATTATCCCGCACCGGATTGGATGTTTTCTTATTCGCTCTCACTCCGTTACAAAAAATGGACACTCGGAACTTCTCTCCGTGCCAACGTAGGCAACTATGTTTACAATGCAACGGCTGCTAAAATGGGTGCTGTTGAAACTATTGCTTGGGGCGACGGACAAATCAACACTCTTTCCTCAACTTATCTTGACAGTAAATTCAAACAACGTCAATATCAGTCGGATTATTACTTGCACAATGCATCGTTCCTCAAAATGGACAATGTAAGTCTCGGCTATAATTTTGGACAACTTACCCAATGGATGTCTCTTAACGCTACATTTATGGTTCAAAATGTGTTTACTGCAACAAAATACGAAGGTGTAGATCCTGAAATCTCTACCGGTATTGAAGACAGTTTCTATCCGCGTCCGAGAACATTCTCGCTTGCACTTTCGTTCCAATTCTAATTATAAAATTTAAAATAAGAATTTAATAAAATGAAAAAAATAACATCATATATAGCAGCGTCGGTTTTGGCATTATCGTTTGCCTCTTGCGACGACCTCGACCAATATCCGACAGTAGAGGTTTCCTCCGACAAAGTATATGCCTCTGGCGAAACAGCCAAGAGCGTTTTGGCTGAATGTTACATGTCGTTTGTTCAAAACGGCAACGGTGTAACCGATACTCATATCGGCGGTGAGCCTCTGTTGCGTTCGCTTTTCAACCTTCAAGAGGGTACAACAGACGCAATAGCCTACTCATGGCTTTCGGGCGACAAACTCGGTCCTCTTACTTATAACACTTGGGATGCTGACGAAGTATGGGTAAAATCTGTTTGGTATCGTTGTTATGTTACAATTACATCTTGTAATGATTTTATAAAAAACGGTTCGTCGAGCAGCAATGCCGATGTTCAAAACATGGTTTTAGAGGCAAGGTTCTTGCGTGCTCTTTCGCTTTCTTACATTCTTGACCTTTTTGGTAAAGGTGTAATACCTACCGAAGACCAAGCAATCGGCGACAGCAACCTCCCCGAAAAATCCGGCAAGGAAATTTATGACTACATTGTTGCCGAATTGGAGGACATCGCTCCGAAAATGTCATCTGACGTGGCTTATCCGCGTGCAACCAAAGGCGCGGCATACGCTCTTTTGAGCCGTATTTACCTTAACTCTGAGGTATATGCAGGCACAAAAGATTACGACAAATGTATTACTGCTGCCGAAAATTGCGAAAAAGAAGGTTATGCTCTTATCGGTAAAGATGATTATTGGAAACTTTTCAGTGCCGAAAACGACAAACGTGCAGGAAAAGGTCAGGAAATAATCTTTGCTTTCTATATTGATGCCGACTATTGCCGCACATGGGGCGCAACCACTGGTATCATAGGCGGTTTTGGTTCTAACACAGGTTCTCTCAATAATATAATTGGCATTGATGAAGCTTGGTCGTCGCTGCGTGCCAATAAGGCTTTTACAGATCTTTTCAGTGATGCTGACGATATTAGATCTACGTTTTGGGTAAACGAAGTAACTTACAAGGACGCAGACGGCAAAGAAACAACAGACAAATGGACGCAATTGGTTTCGATAGAAGATGATAAATTTCAAGGTTGGGTTAGCATTAAATTTACCAACTTGACTGATGACCGTCAGATTAAACACTGCGAATCCAACAACACCGCATACACCGATTTGCCTGTTTTGCGTTTGGCAGAGGTAAAACTCAACAAGGCAGAGGCAATGTACCGCAAAGGCGATGCTGCCGGTGCAAAAGCAATATTCCAAGAAATCCGCGACCGTGCAGGCGCAACAAGCAGCTTTACTGTTGATGATGATTTCATCCTTGCAGAACGCGGACGTGAAATGGCATACGAAAGCTTGCGTAGAACCGACTTGATTCGTTTCAACAAGTTTGGTGGCGATGTCAATTACAATTGGGAATTTAAAGGCGGTGCTGCTGCCGGTAAGAATTTTGAGGCTTTCCGCAACGTGTTCCCGATTCCCTCGGACGAACTTGCAGCAAATCCGAACCTTAAACAAAATATAGGTTATTAATAATTTAAACTAAAATCGAAACAGAAATGAAAAAAATTGGATTATATATATCGGCGTTTGCCATCGCAATGGGAAGTATTTTTACTTCCTGCGAGGACGACAAAGACGAACTGACGGTACAATTGCCATCAGCTTCTACAGTGGAACAAAGTGTAAATTCTATTGTAGTAACAGAGGATATACTCGGAGATGTTCTTTACACTTTGAAATTTAGTGCATCAGACACAAAATTGGAAAATGAGGCCAATGCTGACTTGGGATATGGAGCGTATCTTGTAGAAAGCTCATTGTCGCCTGATTTCTCTGGCAATATCAAGTCGGAAGTCGTGGAAATAGTTAATGGCAACAATACTAAAACCTATACTGGTGTAGACTTGAGTGTTCTTGCACTCTCCTTGGGTGCAGAAGCAGAGAAACCAACTACTGTATATTTTCGTATTAATCACGCCTACAAAGAAAATACTCCGTTGGGGACTCCAAGCAATGTTGTAGCGTTGCAACTTACACCTTTTAACGTAATTCCTACTTTGAATGTTGTTTCAACAGACGGCTCTCAAGTTGTTGCAAAACTTGTGTACAACGAGAAAACTAAATTGTATGAAGGTGAATACACATATACAGGATGGAATTTCTATTTCGTAGATATCATCACTGGTACAATTTATGGTTGCGACGATGCCTATACGAAGCCAGAAGATGGCGTAAATCGTAGTCTCAAATTGGTGAAAAATCGTGAGATTGGTGATAAATATTCGATGTGGTTTGATCCTTCAATTCGTCCCGTAACAATGAAAGCCGACCTTGAAAAAATGGAATGGACTTACGATTTTAATAAGACTTCAGACTA
>Ga0326514_10002363_pt1 | contig 12018 bp, 10 predicted proteins | sample 3_2548_0518_D_FD_203653 | JGI IMG/M metagenome (GOLD analysis project Ga0326514, IMG submission 203653) | Bovine rumen microbial communities from UC Davis, California, United States - 3_2548_0518 | ecosystem: Host-associated > Mammals > Digestive system > Stomach > Rumen | place: USA... | reverse complement strand
GTCCTCAATAATGAGCATCACAATCTCCTTTGAAATAGCGATTTGCTTGCTGTCGAGGCCGTGTTCCTTCATCTGCTTGGGAATCAGGTGGCGTTTGGCGATTTCGTATTTTTCCTCACGCAAATAACCGCTCAAGTCGATGATTTCCATACGGTCGCGCAAGGCGGGATGGATGGTCGCAAGGTTGTTGGCCGTGGCGATGAAAAGGATTTTCGAGAGGTCATAATCCAGCTCGATGAAGTTATCGTAGAAGGTATTATTCTGTTCAGGGTCAAGGATTTCCAGAAGCGCAGCTTGTGGGTCGCCGCTGATGTTGTTGCCGCTCACCTTGTCGATTTCATCAAGAACAAAAACGGGGTTTCCCGACTTCACCTTACGCAAATTCTGGATGATACGGCCTGGCATAGCACCGATGTAAGTTTTTCTGTGACCGCGCAGTTCGGATTCGTCGCGCACGCCGCCAAGTGACATTCTGACATATTTTCGGTTCAATGCCCTCGCGATGGACTTGCCCAAAGAGGTTTTGCCCACACCAGGAGGTCCGACGAGACACAAAATCGGGGCTTTCATATCCTGACGCAACTTCAGCACAGCCAAATGCTCAATGATTCTGTCTTTCACCTTGTCCAAACCGAAATGGTCGGCATCGAGGACGCGCTGGGCGTGTTTCAGGTCGAAATTGTCTTTCGTGAACTCCTCCCAAGGCAGGTCAACCAAATACTGCAAATAGTTCAATTGTATGCCATATTCGCTTGATTGAGGATGGGTGCGCTCCAACTTTTTCAGTTCCCGATCGAAGACTTCAGCCACTTCTTTCGACCACTTTTTCTTCTCGGCCTTTTCCTTCAATTCCTTGACATCCTGTTCGTTAGGATTGCCACCCAATTCCTCTTGAATGGTCCGCAACTGCTGATTGAGGTAATACTCGCGCTGCTGTTTATCCATGTCGTCGCGCACCTTGCTCTGGATTTGCTGCTTCAGTTCAAGCATCTGCTTCGCCTCGGTCAGCACGGAAAGGAGTCCGTTGGCTATCTCGTTGAGGTTGCGTGCCTCCAGAATCCCTTGACGCACAGGAAGTTCAGCCTCGACGTTGCTGGCCACGAAATTCAGCAAAAACACGGGGTCTTCGATGCTCTTGATGGCAAAGCCCGCCTCTTGCGACAAGTTGCGCGAGCGGGGGATGACTTGTATGGCCAAATCCCTGACCGACTGCAACAAAGCCTCGAACTTGCGCGTGTTGGGTATGTCTTCCGAAGCCGCGTAAGGTATCACGGCGGCCTTCATGTAGGGTTCGTTTTGGATGGGTTCCACCACCTCGAAGCGGCGGATGCCCTGTATGATGACCGTGACGCTGCCGTCGGGCATCTCGAAAGTCTTGAGGATTTGCGCCGAAGTGCCTACCTTGTAGAGGTCGTCAAGCACCGGCTCGTCCACATTCGATTCCTTTTGCGCGATGACACCGATGGGCTTGCGCTTGCGGCTGTATTCCTTCACCAACTGGATGGATTTCTCGCGCCCCACGGTGATGGGAATGACCGTGCCCGGATAAAGCACCGAGTTGCGCAACGGCATGATGGGCAGTTCCTCCGGCACCGACTCGTTCTGGCTGAGTTGGCTCTGCTCGATGGTCAGTACGGGGATGAACTCGGCATCCGTGTCAATCATATCTGAAAACAATTCAGGTTCAACTTTATAACTCATAAAAAGCGTTTTTGTTTATGGGCGACAAAATGTCAGTCTGCCGCCGTTTCACACCTTATTATATATGTGGCGCAAAGATACGACAATAATAATGCCAAGGCAAAAAAAAAGCCCTCGCGATAGGCAAGAGCTTCCCTTTTTGGTGTCGTCCAACTTACTTGGCTTCCTTCTTCTCGAAGAACTTCTTGTACTTGTTGTTGAACTTATCCACACGACCGGCGCTGTCGACGAGTTTCATCTTACCGGTGTAGAAGGGATGTGACGCACTGGAGATTTCCAATTTCACCAGAGGATATTCGTTGCCGTCTTCCCATTTGATGGTCTCCTTGGTGTTGATGGTCGAACGCGACAGGAAGGTCACGTCGTTTGACATATCTTTGAAAACAACCAGACGATAGTTCTTGGGGTGAATGTCTTTTTTCATCGCTTTCTTTCCTTTAATTTTGAGTGCGCAAAAGTACAACAATTTATTGGAATGGCAATCGTTTTCGGGATTTTTTTTTACACAATGAGACAACTTTCTATTTATCAATGCTTTACATTTATCTTTCCATTTAAAGAGCACACCGCCCGGACAGGAAGACCAGAAGCCCTGCCGAAGTCATCGTACAGGTCGCAGTCGTCAAAGCTGATGATAAATTGGAAGCCCTTGGCACCGTCAGGAGCGCTCTTATGGAGCGTGCGCGACCAATAAGCGCCTACATCACCAGCATTGCGGGATTCATCGTCATAGCGGCTGCTTGCAGCAGGCAAGAAGATACTGTTGCCATTGCGTCCGGTGAACAGACAACCGTTCACTCCGTTTCTTGTCGTCCAAGTATGGCAGCATTTCGACAGCAGTTCGACCCAGTTTTCGTAGGTCGGGGTACGCCAGCCCTCGCCCCAATGTGCTGTAGCAGCATCATCGTCCGGCAGCAAGGCATCCAAATTGTCGGTGAAGCCATTAAAGCCGAAATCAGATTGGGCACAATACTTCGTAAGTTGGTTGTAGTCGCCATTGCAGTAACCATAGGTGCTCCAGTTGTAGGCGTCTTTGGATTGGGTTTCGCCCCAAGCAAAATAGTCGCCATATTCTTCGGGGGTTTCTGCTCCCACGTTACAAGTCGCCCACAACGTGCCGCTCGGCAGGCCCAGGTCGACGTAATCGTGGCCTTTGTATGCACCGTTGCCGCCATTGTGTTTTGTACAGCCTGCTGCTACAAAGCACACCATTACTGCTAACATAATAGTCATTATGGACTTAGAGAATCTTTTCATATAGATTTAGGTTTTGTAGATTAAGATTTTGAGAATTTCAAGCTGCAAAAATAAATAATTGTTTCTAATTATTCCGATATTGATTTGGGTTGACGTTAGAATTGTGGAGGCATCAGGTTTTTGGGGCACGTCGGGTGCGTCTCTACTTGTTTTCAGGTGATTGAAGTCATTTACAAATACTCCGCCCAGCGTGCCTGGAGTTTCACTTCGGCCACTTCGATGCTGTCTTTCAGGTGTTTGCCGTAGGAACGGTAATACACCAGCCAAGCTGTGAAAGCATAAAATGCAGTCTGTATCCAAAGACCGATCAGTTCGGGACGCACATCGCGAAGCAAGGCACCCGTGTTGTTGATTTTCACGAAGCCGTTGATGCCGAAGGTCGAGGGGAAAAGCCAGGAGACTACTTTCCAGAAATGTGGAATGGAGCACGACGGCCACGAAATGCCAGAGATGAACAACAGCGGCACCGAGACGAAGACGAACATGATGATGAACACCTCACGGTTGTGCGCGATGCCCGAAAGGGTCAGACCGAAGAAGATGCAAGCCAACAGATACGGGAACAGGAAGGCCACCATATCTTGCCACTGTCCAATCTGAATCAGGTGGAACAGGCGTGGTACTACACAAAAGACGTATGCCGCAACGACCGCATAGAGGGCGAAGAAGGTCAAGGCCTTGCCTAACAGCATCTCGGCCGGGGTCTTGTCCAACACATGCGGTTCAAGGATGCCACGGCGTTTCTTCTCGCGCTCCTCGCCCGCCATCATGCCAACGCCCAACACCATCGTCTGCTGGATCAGCAGCACCAAGACAGCGGGAATCAGGAAGGTGGCGAAGCCGCTCTGCGTGTTGAACATCGGAACATACTCATATTCAATGGGATGGTTGAAGGTAGAGACCTGCTTGTCGGTCGCGCCCACCAACCGCTGCGCTTTGATGTCCTTGTTCATCGCCAGGGAGACCTCCGTACACGAGGACAATACCGCCTTGTAATACAGCATGCTGCCCATGTCGGAATACAGTTCCACTACGGCTTGTTGTCCGCTCATCAGGGCGTTGTCAAACTCGGAGGGAATATAAATCAGGCAATAGGCCTTTTGCTTATGCACCAGGTTGACAGCCTCTTGCATATCTGCGCAATGCCCAACGATGTCCACATCGGGTGAAGCATCCACCTTGCGCAGAAATTCACGGCTGGTAGCGGAATTGGCATTGTCGACCGCCACCGTCGCGACTTCGCGAACCGTCTCATTGCTATACAGATAAGCGTAAAGCAAAGGATAAAGCAAGGGCACGATGAAGAAAAACACGATGACGCCTTCATCGAAAATCGAGTTGTGGAGTTCCTCGCGGAAAACCTCCAATATGTTATGCAACCATTTCATCATCTTGTATATTGATATTCCAACAAACACTTTTTCAACCGATTAGGCAGCAATAACGGCAAGGCCATGAAAGCCAGCAACGCCGCGAAGCTGGCCCATGAGCAATACAACGGCAAGTCATTCAATGCCTGATCCACATAGGTCAGGTAATAATACCTGAGCGGGAAAAGATACGAAAGCGCCCTCAGCGGTGCCGGAAACGCAATCTGCGGGAAAGAAAAGCCCGAAATCGGGAAGGACAGCACGCCCCATAAGGTGGCAATACTCAAGGCCCAACGCAGTGAAGGCAACAGCTCACACAAGAACACACCGAAGGCTTGAGACACCAAGATGAGCAGCAAGGCGTTCAAGGCCATGGGCCAGAGACCGCACTTCAGCGGGAAGTCCCAATAGGCATACAGGACGACCATATACGCCGCGCCCATCACGATCCAAACAACCAACTGAGGCAACAACTTACCAGCCAAAGCCCTGTAGATATTGCCATTAGCCATCTCCATCCAGTGTTTCGAGGCACCTTCCTTGACTTCGCTGTGGATGGAGTAAATCGTCACTTGGAAGATGAGCAGCATCAGCATGGCGGGCAGCAGGATATTCGAAAGGTAAATCGAATAGTTCAGCCCCGGGTTGCCGATGGCATGCATCTCCATCTTGATGGGTTGCAAGACGCCCATCACCTGATCGTCGGCATAGCCTTTGGCATACAAGGTTTCACGTGCGATTGCACCTGAAGCCAGTTCGGCCATCGTTTTCATGTCGCGATACTCCAAGGATGCCGCCACCAGATAGGACGGATTGGTATAGAACGACACCTCAGGCTGTTTGCTCGACAATGCCAGTTCCGTCGTGCCTTTCGGGATGTAATAGAAGGCGTAAATCTTGCCCTGCTGCATCGCCTCGCGGGCTTCGCCGAAGTTGGCGTATTGCTCCACAATCTCCGACTGCTGAAAAGCGTCCAAGTTGCGCAGCACCTGCCTTGTGACGGCCGTATTGTCCTCATCAACCACCCCGATGGGGATGTCCATGGGAAGCCCCTGCCCCATCAGCGTCGTGAAGAAGAGGTAGCCCACCAAGGGCGCGACGACCATGCAGAAGACATACACAGGCTGCGACAGCATCCTGAGCACTTCACGCCGCATCACACGCATCAAGGCACTCCTGTTTTCATCATTCGGGTTCATTTTCTTCTATGCTCCCTTTTCACCACCACGCTCATGCCCGGACGCACCTCATTCGACACTGAAAGCGGTGTGGCACGCACTTCAAAGGTCTTGAGGTCGTATTGCCCCGTTTCCTTGGTGGCTTTCCAAGCGGCATAGTCGCCAAGGTCTTTCATATAACTGACCTTCAGCCTGATGTCCTTTTCGATGGCAGGCACATACCCGTCGAACTCCGTGCCGATGCTGAAGTCTTTCAGACAGTCCTCACGCACGTTGAAGGTCACCCATTGCTCGTCCATCATGGCGATGTTCATGATCGGTGCGCCCGTTCCCACCAGTTCACCAATATGCGGGAAAATCTCCGTCACCTCGCCGTCGGAGTAGGCCGTCAGCACGGTTTCATTGATGTAGGAATTGACTTCCGCCACCACACCTTGCGCCTGCAACACCTGGGCGGCAGCCATCTCCTTGTCCTCTTTTTGCGCGCCAGCCAGGGCAAGATTATACTGCGACTTGGCCGCTTTCTCGGTGGCAATGGCGGCATCACGCTGGGCCTTCACCTCATCGTATTTCTGCTCACTCACCACACCATCCTTATACAAGTTGCTGATACGGTTAAACGACTTCTCTGCAATCTCGACGCCCACCTGCGACTTCTGCCACATCTCGTAGGCACCTTCAATCTGCTGCGAACGCGCACCATGCTGTGCCTTGGTGCTTTGGGCAATGGCCGCTTGTTCTACGGCCTCGGCCTGCGCCTTTTTGGCCTCAACTTCGGGTGCTTCGAGGACAGCCAATGTGTCGCCCTTGCGGACCACCTGCCCTTCCTGCACCTTGAATTCGAGGATACGACCAGGCACCTTGCTTGACACGCGATATTCCGTCACCTCTGCCTGACCTTGCAGGTATTCCGTTTCCTTGTGGAAGGTGAGAATGCCAATGATGCAAACCACCGCAATCACCCCACCCAGCACGCCCAGTGCAAGGTAGGTGTTCATTCTTTGTTCTTTTAATGTTGTGGACATGATATTGGATTATTTAATATTCAAAATTCAAAATTCAAGATTCGAGATTGTGATCATTTCAACACGCCAACGGCCTTGCGGAGGTTGACGCCAGCCATGATGCAGTCGATTTTGGCATCAATGTATTCCGAATGGGCTTGCAGCCATGCGGTCTGGGCCAGATTCAGCACCGACGACTCCACAACACCTTCGCGAAAGCCCGCATTGGCCATACGCAGGTTCTCGTCGGCATCATTCAGTTTTTCTTGGGTTTGTTTCAGGCGCGAGTCGGCTTCTGAAAGTTGAGTCTCACACTGACGCACCTGAAGCATGATCATCTCCTTGGTATCGTCATAGTTGTACTGCTGGATCTTCGCCTCGGCCTTGGCCATACGGGTCTTATTGTAACCCTCACCCCAATGGAAAATCGGAATCTTGGCCATCACACCGAAGTTCCACATGCCGCCAAACTCGTTTTGGAAACCATTGAAGCACGAGGGATTGCTAACGACATAATTGCCGAAGGCCCCGATGGTGGGCAGGTAATCGGCGCGGGTGACCCACACCTTCTTCGCGTAGATATCGTTGGCTAGGCTGAGACATTTCAGCTCAGGACGGTTGGCTTCAATGTCGCTCTCCGAATAATAAGGCCTGTTGTTGGTCAGCAAAACGTCGTCAAGTTTCTCATCGGCCATCGCAATATTGGAATCCAAAGGCAGGCCGCAGATCTGGCAAAGCAGCATCTTGGAAAGCGCCAAGCCGTTCTGTGCTTTCAGCAATGCCGTTTCCGCCTCGTTCAGTTTCACCTTCACGGCCAATTGGTCAGAGTTGGTGGACACACCCGCCGCGACCAACTTCTCGACATCAGAGTTCAAGGTGCGAAGCGATTCCGTGTAGCTCTCGGCCAGTTTCAGCTTGTTAGCGATGGATACGATTTGCCAATAGGCCTTGTCCGTGGTGACGATGACTTCCTGCTGCTGCATGTCGAGCTTCGACTCGGCGAGAGATTCCAAGTCTTTCGTGATCAGATTATAGGCCACAATCTTTCCGCCCGCAAAAATCGGTTGCTGTACAGTGACCATCCCTGCGTAAACATTCTTCGTGTCAATCTTGAACGCATCCGAAACCTGCTCGCCGATTTGGTTCAAGGCATCCTCGACATTCAAGCCCATCAGATCGGAAACTATCTTATTAATCGTCGGGTCGTGTTGGAGCAAAGTCCATGCAACCAAAGCCGCCGGGTCGTTCTGATACACCTGCAGCAACTCTTGACGGTAGGCATCGATTTCAGCCTGTGCCGTGGTGCCGATGCTGCCAAGCGTGGCCATGTTTTCGTCGCTCAACAACTGGAAACTCTTATTGTTGTGCATGTAAGTACCCGTCGCCGAGACCTTAGGGAGGTAATTGGCATACGAGGAATACATCTCGTAGCGCGACTTGTTGACTTCCTCTTCGGCCACTTTCACTTTCTTGTTATTCTCCAACGCCAGGCGATGGCATTCATCCAAGGTGAGCACCCGCTGTGCTCCTGCCGTCAGGGACATACCGCAGAGCGCTAACAGCAACATCATGTTTTTCAATCTTTTAGTCATTTTGATTTCCTTTCTTGTTGATGTTGCAAAGAAACGACATCATTTTCGACTAAAAGGCATCCTTTCGGAATCAAAAACTATCTAAAAGTAGAAATTTTCACGATTTTTTATACATAATTCAATAATATTATATACTTTTGCCGAAAATTTCAACAAATGGAGACAACGACACTCAATAGTTTCAGCATCGCCAAGGTCAAAGAGTTGTTTTTGACGGATGACATTATTAATATAGGAGAGGATTTCATCATGGCGCAGCGCACCAACGAGGCCAATTACAACCTGTTGCGTTATCCGTGCCGTATCGATGGCTATCTGGTCGCTTTCTGCAAGAAAGGCAGTTTCAAGGGCAGCATCAACCTGAAAGAATACGAAATCCACGAGGGCATGATGGTGCTCAACCTGCCGCAAAACATCATCCGCATCGAGCCCAGCAGCGCCGAAGAGGCCCCCGAGTTGACCATCATCGCGGTCACTTCACAGTTTCTCTCCCATTTCCGCTCCGACATCACGAAGATGCTGAACGAGGCCATGCAAATACTGGACAACCCTTGCATCACCTTGAAACCCGACGAACTCTCCATCGTGCAGCAACACATCCAACTCATCAACACGGCCATCCACTCCGATTACGCCTACGCACGCGAGAGCATCAGTCATCTCATCTCCTCGGTGTTTTTCATCTTCGGGAGTTTCATCAACGAGCGTATGGCAAAACAAAGCGAGGTGGAGCAACCTGTCTCCACCCGTCACAAAATTGTATTTGAGAGATTCATCGACCTGGTCAGCAAGTACCACAACACGGAACGCAATGTGGGTTTTTATGCCGACAAGCTCTGCATCACGCCAAAATACCTTTCCAAAATCGTGAAAGACACCAGCGGTCAGTCGGCGCCCCAATGGATCGACCAATATGTCATCCTCGAAGCCAAGCAGTTGCTGAAACACAGCGACCGCTGCATCAAGGAGATCTCAGACGAATTGAATTTTCCCAATCCCTCATTTTTCTTCAAATACTTCAAGAAACACACGGGATTGACACCGAATCAGTATAGGAATAGTTAAAACATTGGCATATTAAAAAATTTAGGTGTTTCTTTTATTATTACATTTTGAGACATCAAAATGACCTATTTCCGATGCCCAAAAACCTACTTAATCCATAGAAAAACCTAAATATTTCAAAAAAGGTTCAACAGATGGTTTTATTTACTATCTTTGCAGCAAAATACGAGCAACAAACTTAATCAACAAATTATAAACCAATAAATTAAACAACAATCAGTAATGAAACAGGCTTTTAATTTCAACGCAGGTCCCTGCGTACTGCCCAAACAGGCTATCGAAAGCACCGTCAAGGCGCTCTATGATTTCGACAACACCGGCATCGGTATCGCCGAAATTTCTCACCGCACTCCGGGTTGGGAGCGCATCATGGCTGAAACCCGTCAGCTGTGGCGCGACCTCCTCAACATCCCCGAGGAGTACGAAGTCCTCTTCCTCGGTGGTGGCGCCAGCACCCAGTTCTTCACCGTGCCCGCCAACCTGATGAAGACCAAGGCCGCCTACCTCCAGACCGGCGTCTGGGCCAAGAAGGCCGCCAAGGAAGCCAAACTGTTCGGTAAGGTTGAGATTGTCGCCTCTTCAGAGGAAAAGACCTACACCTATATTCCTAAAGGCTATACCATCCCGACGGATGCCGACTACTTCCACATCACGACCAACAACACCATCTACGGTACTGAGATCAAGTACGACATGGACTGCCCCATCATGCTCGTCGCTGACATGAGCTCCGACATCATGAGCCGTCCCGTCGACGTGAAGAAGTACGGCCTCATCTACGGTGGCGCCCAGAAGAACGTCGGCCCCGCTGGCGTGACCTTCGTCATCGTGAAGAAAGACATCCTCGGCAACATTGGCGACCGCGCCTATATGAACCCGCTGCCGACGATGGTCGACTTCCGCACCCACGCCGCTGAAGAAGCCAAGAACATCAGCATGTTCAACACCCCGCCCGTACTGCCCATCTTCATGATGCACGAGACCCTCGTGTGGCTGAAGGACACTATCGGTGGCGTCGAGGCTATGAACAAGATCAACACCAAGAAGTCCAACATGCTCTACGAAGAGATCGACCGCAACAGCATGTTCGTCGGCACCGCCGAGAAGGAAGACCGTTCCATCATGAACCACTGCTGGGTGATGGCTCCCGGTTACGAAGAGAAGCAAGACGCCTTCATGGCCTTCGCCAAGGAGCGCGGCATGGTCGGCATCAAAGGTCACCGCAGCGTCGGTGGTTTCCGTGCCAGCCTCTACAACGCCTGCCCGATTGAGGCCGTCGAAGCCCTCGTCCAGTGCATGCAAGATTTCGAAAAAGCCAACAAATAATAAGGAGAAACGAAATGAAAGTATTAGTTGCAACTGAGAAGCCTTTTGCCAAGATTGCCGTTGACGGCATCCGCGAAGTCGTTGAGAAGAACGGCTATGAACTGGCTCTTTTGGAAAAATATACCGATGTCAATGACCTCTACAAGGCCGTTGCCGATGCTGACGCTCTTATCGTGCGCAGCGACAAGGTGACGAAGGAAGTCATCGACCACGCCAACAACCTGAAGATCGTCGTCCGTGCCGGCGCCGGTTTCGACAACCTCGACCTCGAGGCTTGCACCGCCAAAGGCATCGTGGCCATGAACACTCCCGGCCAAAATAGCAACGCCGTTGCCGAACTCGTCATGGGTATGCTGGTCTACGCCGTCCGTAACTTCTACAACGGCAAGAGCGGTAGCGAACTGATGGGCAAGAAACTCGGTCTGCTGGCCTTCGGTAACGTGGGTCGCAACGTGGCCCGCATCGCCAAGGGCTTCGGCATGGAAGTTTATGCTTTCGACGAATTCGTCCCCGCCGAGAAGATTGAAGAGGCTGGCGTTCACGCCGTCGCCAACCGCGACGCCCTCTTCGAGACCTGCGACGTGGTCAGCCTGCACATCCCGGCCACTGCCGAGACCAAGCAGAGCATCAACTACGCTGTGGTGAACAAGATGCACAAAGGTGGCATCCTCGTCAACACCGCCCGTAAGGAAGTCATCAACGAGCCTGAACTGCTCAAGCTGATGGCCGAGCGTACCGACCTCAAGTACATCACCGACATCATGCCCGATGCCGACGCCGAGTTCAAAGCCTTCGAAGGCCGCTACTTCGCCACGCCCAAGAAGATGGGTGCCCAAACAGAAGAAGCCAACATCAACGCGGGTTTGGCCGCTGCCAACCAAATTGCCGATTTCTTCAAGACCGGCAACAAGCGCTTCCAAGTGAACAAATAATTTTATGAATTGCGAAAGACACCGCAAGCCTGTCTTGTGGTGTCTTTTCCTTAATTGTCTGATAATGATTCCGGAAACCACAAAACCCACCAATTTCTTCAAATTCGAGGGACTCCGCATTTACCATAAGTCCGTCGACTTCACCAATGCCATCCTTTCCCTCAACAACAACGCCCTAACAGCCGCCCAAACATTACTCGCCAATCGATTCTTCGACGAAGCGGGACAGATTTCGACCAACATCATCGAAGGTGCCGCGCTCTCAAAAACTGAATTCACCGATTGTTTGCAGAAAGCCAAACAGAACATCGGCAAATGCGTGATGTTCTGCTCTTTAGCCTCGAAGCAACACCTCATCGACGATACACAAGAGAACGACATCCGCAACGAACTGATGGAACTCACCAAGATGATCGGCGCTCTGATTATCTCTTTTCAGAAACATGAATCAGTCAATAACCCTGAAGTCTGACTGTCAACAACAAACAAAAGAATCAACATCTAAAACCTAATACAATGTCAGTTATCAAACCGTTCAAAGGATGGCGTCCTGGCGTGGACATCGTCCAAAAACTGGCCTCCCGCCCTTACGA
>Ga0326514_10002361_pt1 | contig 12021 bp, 7 predicted proteins | sample 3_2548_0518_D_FD_203653 | JGI IMG/M metagenome (GOLD analysis project Ga0326514, IMG submission 203653) | Bovine rumen microbial communities from UC Davis, California, United States - 3_2548_0518 | ecosystem: Host-associated > Mammals > Digestive system > Stomach > Rumen | place: USA: California... | reverse complement strand
TTTCCGAATCATCATTCATAACGATGTCGAAATCAGGTATTTCACCTATGAGGTTAAAATTATCAGTCTGAGTACAGATGAAATTTCCCATAGAATAGTAAACAAAACCTTTAGAGCCGTCATTTCTCTCAATCCATTCCATAGACTGTGCTGTATGGGGGTGACAACCAAGAATAACGTCCGCACCGCTGTTCACAAGCTGAACCGCAAAATTATGCCTGTCCTCAGTGACTTCATGGGTATCTTCAACACCCCAGTGCATTGAGACTATGACGAAATCGGCTAAACTATCGGCTTTTTCAATCTGTCTGAAAATGGTTTCAGTATCAGAAGTCTGAATAACGGTAATATCAGAATCATCAGGTATTTCAAATCCGTTGAGATGCTGGGTATAGGCAAGGAATGCTATTTTTATACCGTTCACTTCTCTTATGCGGATATTTTCAGAATCTTCCTTATTAAGATAAGCACCAAGAACGGTAAGATTATTTTCGTCAGCTTTTTTATTCCAGAAGTTAATGGATTCTTCAAGACCTTCCGTTCCGAAATCAAGAACATGATTGTTAGCCATAGTAATCACGTCAAAGCCGAGGTCAATAACAGCGTCAGCGACTTCGGGGGGAGAATTGAAAAGCAAAGAACCGTCATTACCGCCCATTACCTTATTGCTTTCGGATATTATAGTTTCCTGATTTATAACTGCAATGTCAGCGGATTCTATAATATACCTTACGTTTTCGTAAAGCGGAACAAAATTGTACTTTTGATTTCCCTGAGCAAGTTTTCTGGCATTTTTAACAACGGAATAATGTATCAGGTTGTCACCTGTCGCTGAAACGTGAACACGTTTTTCATGTTCAGCGGGTTCAGTTGAAGTTTCCGTTGGAATTTCAGTAACAACAGGGATTTCATTTCTTACTTCATCACTGCTCCCGACTGTTTTTCCGCACCCGAAAAATATAAAAGCGGTGCATAGAAAAGCCATTAAAGCAAAGATATTTCTTGATTTCATAAAAAAGCAATCTTCCTTTTGCCTTTCAGCATTAATATTATATCACATAATTTTTGATTTTGCAAATATTTTTTCAAAAAAATTACAGTACATTTAATATTTTTCCATTCGGGAATAATTTCCAGAAGTTATACAAACTGCGAATTAAAGCGGTTTCTGAAATCGTATTAATTTAATTTGGTTGTTTTTAACAAATTTTCACTATAAATTTCGTTAAAAATCACATCATTCTTGAATACTGTAAATTTATAAATTCTTCTGCAAGGTTCTGAGCCTCGCTGTAAGAAGAAAGCCTGTAGCACCTGTCACGGAATTTAGCACAGCCGTAATAGCCGTTCATGTACCATGCAGTATGTTTTCTTGCCTCATGAATAGCGAGTTCTTCATTTTTTTCGCTCATACTTATGATAAACCTGATATGTTCAAGCATAGTCTGCATTTTTTCCTCGACCGTAGGAGGAATATAATCTTCTCCCCTGAAATAAGCCTGTATCTCTCGGAATAAAAAAGGATTGCCATAACTTCCCCTTCCTATCATAACGAGGTCACAGCCTGTATTTTCATAAGTTTCAAGACAACTTTCAAGGTCTTTTACGTCACCGCTTGCAATGACTGGAATTTTCAAGGAATTTTTCACTTCACGGATTATGCCGAGGTCTGATTTTCCGCCATAAAGCATATCACGGGTTCTTCCGTGAACAGTAACAGCCGATGCACCTGCCTGTTCGCATATTTTCGCAACCTCAACAGCGTTTATGCTTTCCCTGCTCCAACCGCTCCGTATCTTGACAGTAACAGGTATATTTCCTGCCGATTTCACTGCCGATTCAGTAATTTTTCCTGCAAGGACGGGATTCTTCATAAGTGCAGAACCTGCTCCCGTATTAACCACTTTCGGAACTGGACAGCCCATATTTATATCTATTATATCAGGTTCAAAAGATTTTACTATTTCAACGGCTTTGGAAATAAATTCTGGTTCACTTCCGAAAAGCTGTATACCCATAGGTCTTTCTTCCTGCGTGACGGTGCATAGTTCAGCGGTTTTCCTGTCGCTGTAGCATATGCCCTTTGCGGAAACCATTTCGCTTACAACATATGAAGCTCCGAATTTTCTGCACATAAGCCTGTAAGCCCTGTCCGCCACTCCAGCCATAGGAGCAAGGACGGCAGTTTTTTCGATTTCAACGTTTCCAATTTTAACCGTCTGTTTCATCTTTAGCCTTTCTGAAAACAAACACCTTGCTGAGAATATAATTAGCAATGAATATAAGAACTTGACTGACAAATGTTATAACAGTCTTGTTCATTTTAAGTATGTCGCAGAACACTACAAATATAACTTCTTCCATAAAGAAAGTAGCAAGTCTTGCACCGTAAAAAGATGCGAATACTTTCCAAAATTCTTCCTTTGTTTTTGTTTCCTTTTTGAAAACGTACTTTTTATTGGTGAAAAATGCGAAAGTCACGGCTAAAATCCATGAGACAACAACACCTGCGGTACTTTCCCACTTAGGTTCTCCTGGGACAGCCCAGAAAAGTATCAGCTTTGAAACAATAGAAACAACAGTCGTAAGACCTCCGAAAAGAAGATACATCCATTTTTCCTCATACTTGTAGTAAATGTCCTGAAGAGACTTTGGCAGAACGGAAACACAAGCCTTTATTAACTTTTCCATTTTAAACAAATCCTTTCTGAAATTACTTTTCAATATATAAATGTCAAAAAAATACAAAGTTTTTTCCGAAAAACATATTTTTTCGGAAATTCACAAAAAATCAGCGAAAAATCATTCAGAACTGACAAATCTGTTAAAAATGAAATCATCTGCTTCAATGATTACATTTTTAAGAAAATCGTCAAGATGGTCTATAACACGTCCCCGAAGTTCCTGAGAAATAGGATATATAACTTCCGCTATACTTCCTGCAATAGCAGCAATAGTATCGCTGTCACCACCGATTGAAATAGCATTTATAAGAGTTTCGGAAAAACTTCTGCTTTCAAGGAAAGCTTCCACAGCCTGAGGCACTGACCCCTGACATGAAACATCAAAATTATAGCTTTGTCTTATTTCGTTAAGTGTAAAATCAAGCTTGTAATACTTTGAAACATAATTTTTAACGTCCTCTTTAGTACCGCCCATTTTAAGCGTAAATACAGAACCTGCTACAGCTTTCGCTCCCTTTATTCCTTCGGGGTGATTGTGAGTAACTTCGGCTGAAAGTTCAGCGAGGGTTTCCGCTTCTTCGAGGGTTTTAGCAACCCAGCCCGCAAAGGATACACGCATTGCAGAACCGTTCCCCCAGCTTGAATAAGGTGTTTTTTCATCGGAAACAAGCCATTCCTTAAAAGACTTCCCATAGCCTGCATCGGGGTACATATTGCCGAAATCCGAAAGAGACTGTCTTATGCTTTCCCTTACTTCTCTTTTGCTTGCACCGTACTTATACCAGTCATCATTGAAATTTTTAATACCGTCCATAATGCCTTTTGCAACGGCACAGGTCATTACAGTATCATCGGTAAAAGTACAGTAAGGACTTACAAGTCTTGATTCGTCAATTTTTTCCTTTATGTTATGGAGTTCATATATAGAACCTGCGATATCCCCAGCCACTGCACCGAGCATCCATGTTTTTATTTCATTGTTTCCATAACCTCCTGAATGTATGAACCACTTGCCTGTAGGCTTAAAGCATATGACCCTTCTGTTGCCCTCGATTCTGAACGAAGTGACAACACCCTTTTCGATTCCTCTTTTTATCTGTTCATCTGCCATAACTGTGGAAGTTCCGACAGAATAAAGTGAAGCATCGCCGTATATTTCCAAATGTTCTTTATTTATCATTGCTAACCTCTCCTGACGAATTTATAGAAAATCCTTTATATATATTAGCAGAAACCAATAAATTTGTCAATATAGTTCAAATATTGGAAAAGAAATATTTCGGCAAAGTTCACTAATTATGAACAAAATATGTATTTTCTATTAATAAATTGTAAACTTTGCAAATTGCTCTTGACTTTGATATTGCAAAAGTTATATACTATGTTTAGCACTCTAAGACAGAGAGTGCTAATATCAATTTATGGAGATGTCTTAATATGGAAACAAAACAGTTTAAAGCAGAATCCAAAAAACTTCTGGATATGATGATTAATTCAATTTATACTCATAAGGAAATTTTTCTCCGTGAGCTTATTTCAAACGCAAGCGATGCTATCGACAAGCTTTACTTCAAATCCCTTACTGATGACAAGGTTGGAATGAATAAAGATGACTTCGCTATATGGATTATACCGAATAAGGATAACCGCACACTTAAAATCGTTGATAACGGAATCGGCATGACTGGCGAGGAACTCGAAAACAATCTTGGTACTATCGCAAGCAGTGGTTCACTCAAATTCAAAACAGAAAACAAACTTGAAGAAGATAATCAGATTATCGGACAGTTTGGTGTAGGATTCTATTCCGCATTCATGGTTGCAAAGAAAGTAACCGTAATTTCAAAAGCTTACGGCAGTGACAAGGCATACAAATGGGAATCAGAAGGCGTTGACGGATATACAGTCACAGAAACAGAAAAAGCAAACGTAGGAACTGAAATAATCCTCGAACTTATGGACGATACAGAGGACGAAAAATACAGCGATTTCCTTGAACAGTACAGAATAAAGTCACTCATCACAAAATATTCCGATTATATACGTTTCCCTATAAAAATGGAAATGACCCACAGCAAGCCTATCGAACAGACAGAAGAAGAGGCTGAAAACGATGATTCCATTAAATATGAAGAATATAAGGAAGTCGAAACCCTTAACAGCATGACTCCTCTCTGGAAGAAAAACAAATCCGAACTCAAAGAGGAAGATTACAAGCATTTCTATACTGAAAAGTTCTATGACTTCAACGAACCGCTTAAATATTCGCATATCAGCAATGAAATGCCAAGCTATAACGCACTTCTCTATATTCCTTCAAAAGCACCTTTTGACTTTTATTCCAAAGAGTATGAAAAAGGCTTACAGCTTTATTCAAACGGAGTATTAATCATGGAAAAGTGCGGAGACCTTCTCCCTGACTATTTCAGCTTTGTAAAAGGTCTTGTGGATTCAGAAGACCTTTCACTTAACATTTCCCGTGAAGTTCTCCAGCATGACAGACAACTTAAAGCAATCGCAAAGAGCATTGAAAGAACTATTTCCAACGAACTCAAGAAAATGCTTAAAAATGAACGTGAAAAGTACGAAAATTTCTGGAAAACTTTCGGTTTACAGCTTAAATACGGTGTTTACAGCGATTACGGCATTAATAAGGAAAAACTTCAGGATTTGCTTCTTTTCACTTCCTCAAAGGACAAGAAACTTGTTACCCTTGACGAATACGTTACAGGCATGAGAGAAGAACAGAAATTCATATACTATGCTACAGGAGATACAATCGAAAGAATTGAACAGCTCCCTCAAACCGAACTTGTAAAGGACAATGGTTTTGAAATCCTCTACTTCACCGACAGCGTTGATGAATTTGCAATAAAAACTCTTGTATCCTATAAGGACAAGCAGTTCAAATCCGTATCCGCTGACGACCTCGGACTTGAAGATACCAAGAAACAGGAAGAAATAAAGGCTAAGGAAGAAGAAAGTTCCGATATGCTCAAATCTGTTGCGGACGCTCTTGAAGGCAAAGTAGCAAAGGTTATACTTTCACACCGTCTTAAGTCGCACCCCGTATGCCTTACAAGCGAAGGCGAAATTTCTCTTGAAATGGAAAAAGTCATAAACGCAATGCCCATGGAAAACAAAGTCCATGCTAACAGGGTTCTTGAAATAAATCCAGAACATGAAATTTTCGGAAAGCTTAAATCAATCAGCGAAGCAGGCGATACCGAAAAGCTCGGAAAATATGCTAAACTCCTCTATAATCAGGCTCTTATCATTGAGGGCATGAGCATAGAAAATCCTGTTGAATTTTCAAACCTCATCTGTGAACTTATGTAAAAATCACATAAAATTACGGCTGTACAAATACAGCCGTTTTTTATTCAGAAAATTTGGTTAAATATAATTTCAAATAAACAATCTGTTAATTTAACTTGAACTTATCGGAAAATTGATTTTTTATATTACATGAAGTATATTTTTCGTTTGTGCAAAATGTAGAAAGTATTTGTATAAAACGCTAAAAACAGGTGATTTCTATTGATTTTCCACAAATTCCATGTTATAATATTATCAACTTAAAGGATAAATTTTTACAGGAGGTGTTTTGTATGAAAGACAAAAAATCATTTATGAAGAGAGTAATTTCATTTGTATCGTCTTTCACAATTCTTTGCTTTGGCATGAATTATTCAACAGCTCCGCTTTATACTAATGCTGTCGGAGAAATTGAAACCTTGAAGCAAAGCGACAACAACGGAGAGTCCGAAAATATTACTGATGAAGTTATGTTCCAGAAACTTGCGGAACAGCTTGCACTTCTTATAAATATCACAAGAACAGAAAACGGTCTGCAACCTATAAAGCTTACACCTGACCTTTGCAGTGTGGCAAGCACAAGAGCATGGGAAATATCCGTTGATTTCAGCCACAGAAGAATTGACGGCTCCAATTTCAAAACTGCCCTTGACAAAAAAGGCATAAATTATTCAGAGGCATACGAAACTATTGCGTGTGGTTATTCAGACCCCGAAAACACTATGAATCAGCTTAAACAGTCCTCTGCATTTATGGACATTATTCTTAATCCGTCCATAACACACTTAGGTGTAGGGGCTATCTATCGTGATAAAAGCACTAACAGCTGGTACTGGGAACAGTTATTCATAACAGCAGAAGGCAGTATGAATGATGAATATCTTCCTAAAAAATTCACGTTCCCTGAAAACTTTGAATTTCCTGGAGAACCTGCTGATAACCCCACAATAATTCCAGAAGAAACTACAGACCCCAACACAATACAGGGCATTGACTTCAAAGAATACGCTGACAGAGTAGTTATACTTGTAAATCAGGCAAGAGCGGAAGCAGGTCTTGACCCGCTTATGATGGTTTCCTACCTTGCAGATATGGCTACAGTAAGAGCAAGAGAATGTATCGGAAAATTCGGTCATCAGAGACTGGACGGTTCTAAATTCTCAACTATTATAGACGATAACCTAGTGCCTTGGACAAAATGTGCGGAAAATATTGCAGCAGGTTCTGCAACTCCCGAAGATACTTTTGAACAGTGGAGAAATTCTCCTAAACACTGGGCTGCTATCATGAATCCAGCGTTTACTTATATAGGCGTGGGCGTGGGATATGAAAGAAACAGTATATATAAATGGTACTGGGAACAGCTTTTTGTAAAGGCTGATGCTGAAGCAATGGAAAGACTCAGCCCTTATATACCAAGTGCTATTAAACCCATAGGAACAGGCGATATGACTGGTGACGGCTGTATTGATGGCTTTGATTTTATTCTCCTCCTCAGATATATCAAAGACCCAAAAAATGTATATCTCAATGATGAACAGCTTAAATATGCGGACGTTATGCAGGACGGTCAGATAAATCTTGTAGATGCGGCATATTTACAGAAATATCTTCTTGGTTCAGTAAAAGCAATACCCGTAAAACTCTTCTGAAAAAATCAAATTAAAGTGTGTTCATAAAAAAAACGGTTGTAAATATACAGCCGTTTTTTACTGTGTATAAAAAGAAAATCGGCTCGCACTCCGAAAAGTGCAAGCCAAAACACAAAAAACTAAAAAAGTAAAAGGAACCTTTATGAAAAAAATTAGGAGATTTCTTTAATTAATCAATCGACCATACATTAGGAGCGGTCGGGAGTGCAAATCCTGTACCAATGAAGAAATCAGTATGCGGAGGCTGATTATATCCGTTGTTCTGTGCCGCAACCTGAACTCTATACTGTGGATTGTGCATAAGAGAATAAATCGGATATTCAGTAGTGTATGTTGTTGTGAACACTCTCAGACCGCCTTCACTCTTACGGAAAATCATTTCTTCACGCCAGTCACCTGTAAGGTCGCAGGTAAGGCAGGCATTGGACTTTGAAGCATTATTGTAAGTTACACCGTCACCAGTAAATACTCTTCCCTTGCCGTACTGGTCAGCCATAGTTCTGTCGAGAACGGCTCTTTCAAGAACGTCAGTCCAGTAAACAACGGAGTTCTGACCCCATTTAGTGATACTTCCGAAAGTCATGCCGTTTCCGTTTGCATCGGTCATCTGTTTGCCTGTGGTGCAGTCATAGAGTATACTGTTATGACTTCCTGACATTTCCGCACCGTCATTGCCTGCAATAAGGTTATCAGCAATACATCTTCCTGTATCATCGCCAGCAGTTTCTCTGAACAATACTTTTCCTGTACCTGCATCTCTGAGGATAGTACCATAGTTTACAGCAGTACCGTTGGGGTGAGATTCGTCCTCAAGGCACTGGAATATTTCAAGACCAGGATTTGAAGGAACAAAATCACCAATATGAATAGCGTCACCATGTGCAAGACCTGTAGTATAAAGGAGTTTGCCGTTATCGTCAATAACACCTGAACCGTAAACAACTTCGTCCTTACCGTCACCGTCAACGTCAGCACCGAGACTGTGATGATTTCCGTCACCGTAACCAGCAACAGAAGAATTATTTCCTGTATCGAAAGCCCACACTTCAACGAGTTTCTTATTTACTACGTTGTAAGCGGTATGAGCAACTCTTGTATAATAACCTCTGCCGAATACTGCACTTGCATTTTTGCCGTCAAGGTAAGCGACACAGGCAACGAATCTGTCAACACGGTTTCCGTAATTGTCGCCCCACGCAGTATAATCGCCTCTGCCTGGTTTGTAATCAACAGTATCAAGAATAGCACCTGTAGCACCGTCAAAGAGAGTGAGATATTCAGGACCTTCAAGAATACGTCCTGCACTGCTTCTGTAGTCTTTATTCTTGTCGCCTACATAATTGCCCTTGCCGTCCTTAGTACCGTCAGCAGTTTTACAGATGAGTTCAGCCTTGCCGTCACCGTCAAAGTCGTAAACCATGTACTGAGTATAATGAGCTCCTGCACGGATATTCTTACCGAGGTCAATTCTCCATAAGAGAGTACCATCAAGTTTGTAACAGTCAATGAATACACTGCCTGTATAGCCGTTCTTGGAATTATCCTGAGAATTTGAAGGGTCCCACTTAACGAAAACTTCATACTGTCCGTCACCGTCAACGTCACCGACAGAGCAGTCATTTTCGGTATAAGTACAGGTTGTACCGTCAGGCATAGTCTGGTCAGCAGGTTTCTGTGTAGGAATGTCGAAATAAGCACCGCTCTGACCGCTGTTCTTGTTCGGGAAATTCAATGAGAACTGTGCAAATTCCGTACACTCATCACCTACATAGGTATCAATTGTATATGAATCCGTAGAAAGACCGTCTTTATCAAAGTAGTTTGAAGCCTGTTCCATAGTGAAAGTACCAAGAAGAGTATGGTCATTTTCACTTCTTATTCTCCAGAGGTTGAAAGTTGTGTTATCACTGTCAGTTGCAAGATGTCTCCAGCTTACAAGAACACCGCTTCCTGTATAGGCAGCCACAACACCTCTGTTGAGCTTTTCAACCTGTCTGCCTGATTTATCCTTAACAAAACTTACAGCAGAAGAATCAGTCTGAGTAAGTTCGATATAGTCCATGTTAGGACCACCGCCTGATGTTGTTGCAGTAGCCTTTATGGTATTTTTGCCTGCTTTAAGCGGAAGTACAATAGAATTTACACTCCATGAAGTCCATGCACCTGTTCCGTCAAAGTCAAGGTTTGCTACTTCCTTAGCACCGTTCACGGAAATGTTTACAGGTCTGTTTGCAGCAGTACCGTTAGCAAATCTGAAATCTACCTTATAATTTCCGTCAGCGGGAACATCAACAGTCCATTTAACGTAACTTCCCACAACGTTATTGTAATTCCAGTAAGCCTTGCCTTCAAAACCTGCATTTGTAGTTTCTTCCCAGCCGTCATAGCCTTCAGCCTCAACAGCATAATAGCGAGCCTTGTAAGTTGTAGTAACGGGTGGTTCTGTAGGAGTTTCAGCAGTAGTAGTTGTAGTCTGCACAACAGTTGAAGAAACAGCAGTAGTAGTCACCTGTACATTTTCGGTAGTTGTGACAACAGGCAAATCGCTTATTTTTTCGTAAGGGTCAAGAGCATTTGAAGTCGCACAGGCAAGAATACTTTTAATCGAAACACCGTCCGCCTTGCTTACAGAAACAGAATATGTACTTCCAGTATTTTCAAGAGGAATGACTACAGCTTTTTCAGTATATTCACCGTTTGTAGGAGGTAAAGTAATTTTTGAAACAGCTTCGCCTGAATTAATTGTAACTATCTGGTCTGTACCAGAATCGTTCATATAAGTAAATCGGAGTTTGTATCTGTTTCCGACATCTGCCGTCATGTTTATTTTTTCATAGTTATCAGCATCAGTACGGGAAGCCTCAGGAACAAAAGTCTTATTCTGATATGCAACATATTCGCCCACAGTATGAAGTGAAACATCAGACGATGCTATATATTGCAGAATACCTACAGCATCAGCAAGAGAAACTTTACCGTCACCGTTTGTATCTGCACGAAGGAGTTCATCTGCCGAAAGCTGTATAGAGCCTGCATCATTCTGAATAATTCTGAGAGCGTCATTGCCTGTTATACCGTCTTTATCAAGGTCACCTCTTAAAAAGAAAGCATCTGTTTCTTCTGCACCTGCATACGAAGGCACAAAGGGAACAGCAGAAAGAGTAAGAGCTGTACTAAGAGCAAGAGAGAGGGTCTTTACAGCCTTTAATTTTTTCTTCACAACCAATTCCTCCTAAAAAATCAAAAGTAAAAGTTTGAAATTACATAATGCCTATTTATGTAATTTATTATTGTAAGTAACATTATATCAAAAAATTCCGCATTTGTCAAGCATTTCCGTTAAAAATGCAAAAATTGTAAAATAGACAAAAAACAAAAAGAAAAATTATGGTGAATTAGTGAAATTTTTAATAATAAGTAACATATTTTTACTTTTAGGGTAAAAAATAAAGCGGACAGTGTAAGCTGTCCGCATTATAATGTAAAATCACTTTCTTATTTTCATTGAAACGTCAAAGCACTTTACTGAATGGGTCAAAGCACCAAGAGAAATTATATTAACGCCTGTCTCTGCGACTTCACGGATATTCTCGGAAGTGATATTTCCTGAAGCCTCTAAAAGAGCCTTGCCGTCAGTAATTTCAACAGCCTGTTTCATTTCGGCACAGTTCATATTATCGAGCATGATTATTTCCACATTGTTTTCAAGAGCCTCTCTGAGTTCTTCAAGGGTACGGACTTCAACTTCAATTTTTACAGTATGTCCGATTTTTTCACGGAGGGCGGAAACAGCAGGAGTTATACCGCCGTAAGCGTCAATGTGATTGTCTTTAAGCATAGCGGTATCCGAAAGATTAAAGCGGTGATTCTTACCGCCCCCGACTGTTACGGCATACTTCTGCAATGCACGAAGTCCTGGGAGGGTTTTTCTTGTATCAGTAACAGAAGCATTTGTACCTTTTACAAGTTCAACGCACTTATTTGTAGCAGTAGCAATTCCCGACATATGCTGTAAAATATTGAGAGCAGTTCTTTCGCCTTTAAGAAGAGTAAGCGTACTTCCTGAAAGTTCTGCAATAATATCGCCCTTGCTGACTTTTGCACCGTCATTGATAAGTATTCTGAAATCAACATCACCGCCGACAAGTTCAAAAACACGCTTTGCAATTTCTATACCGCATACAATGCCGTTTTCCTTTGCGACGTAGTAAGCGGAACTTTTGTGTTCCACGGGAATGAGATTATCAGCAGAAACATCAATATAATTTATATCTTCTGCAAGAGCGGTTGTAATAATATTATCAATATAGCATTGAAGTAACTTCATATTAAAAATTCCTTTCATCGTAAATGAGATTCAAAAAAAC
>Ga0326514_10002360_pt1 | contig 12024 bp, 9 predicted proteins | sample 3_2548_0518_D_FD_203653 | JGI IMG/M metagenome (GOLD analysis project Ga0326514, IMG submission 203653) | Bovine rumen microbial communities from UC Davis, California, United States - 3_2548_0518 | ecosystem: Host-associated > Mammals > Digestive system > Stomach > Rumen | place: USA: California... | reverse complement strand
ACAATATTTTGAATTAATAGAAAAACTTCTAAATGAAGATATTGCAGCTGTTAAGAAGAATTACCCAAAGATTCCAGATGATACTTTTATGCAACTTATTGCTCTTGACCCTACATACAAAGAGGGTAGTAATAGTGTTGGTAAATACGGAAAATGGATTCTTAATTTATACAATAAGGGGAATCTAAAAGATGAAGACTTTTACAAGGTAACTGACTATCTAAATGAATTTGAAGAAAAGAAGCCTAATTTTAGTAATAAAGACATTGGTCAATTCAAAACACTACCAGATTTAGCTAGAGCATTGGACGAAGTGGGTGAAGTTGAACTGTCGCATAGTCAGCAGGTTCGTAAAAATAGGAAAGAAAAGAAAAACACTGATTTAGGTAAAGATGCTACAAAAGTGTTTGACGGTGATGGGTATGAGATATGGGTTCCTCACACTTATGCAGCTAGTTGCAAATTAGGCGCAGGAACTCATTGGTGTACTGCAAGCACAGAAAGTGACCACTATTATAATTCGTATAAAGACAGATATGGTGGAGATTATTATATACTAATTAATAAGTCAGACCCAGAAAAAAAGTATCAATTTCATTTTGAATCTAACCAATTTATGGATGAGTATGATTCATCTATAGACTTAGGATATTTCTTTAGTGAGCATAAAGGTATATTAGAATTTTTTATGCCACTGATGGAAGAACTGTTAGAGGCGTATGGAAGAGACGGTATGGTTGATACTGGGTGGCTTGAGAATGTATTAGAGTATAATTCAGAAGTAAGAGAAGATTTCTTACCTTTTATACTAAAGTCATTAGGATTGCCAGAGGATTCCAAATTAACAGACAAGGTAGACGTTACTATAGATGTAAATAATTTAGTCAGTTCATATGACAACTCCCTATATGGAGGATATAGGTATGTTGATGGGCATATGAGATGGAAAGACATAATGGAATTCCTAAATGGTGATGGGCAAGATTATTTTGATTTTGCATATGATAATGTCAGTGATGATATGATAAGAACTTATTTCGAAATCTATATAGATGAGGATAACTTAAACGTACTCCATTCCATGGGTATAGATGACGCAAATGACTTAGATAAAGAAGAAAATGAATACGTAAAGAGTTGTGTAGCAAGTTCTATATCGCATGGTCTTGAACATGGAGCATATAATGAAGCATATAGCACTGTGGACTCATACTTCAGTGATATTCTTCATATGGTAGAATATGACCCTGGCACAGAAGAAGGTGTGTTCAGATTACCTATCGGTGGGTTTATTTGGAACGACTACGACAATAATGGATATACATTAGAAACAATCCAAGATAAAGCCTCATTTTACTTACTAGAAATAATGGAAGAGTCGCCTTTGGATGAGCCTTATTACGGATGGCAAGGTTTTGATGAAGAAGTATTTAATGACGAATTATATGAACTTTTATCGAGTATTGAACAATGAAAAGAACTCCATTTAATAAATCTAAAATAAAATGTATAGTATATCATGGTACTAATATAGATAATATTAGTAGTTTCACTAAAAATGGTGATAGTTATTTTTATTGGTTTACTCCAGATAAATGGTATGCCTCAAGCAATGCAACAAAGAGGCATACCAATAACCCAACCATTTATAGTGCTTACATAAACCTTACAAATCCGCTTAATATAGGTAATATTGATAAAAGTATCATAGCAGGAAGATTTGACCCATATTTAATGAATTTTGCACGTACATTAGGTACTACAACAGATAAACTCATTTCTTTTGCAAAGAATCCTAAGTTCATATATGAAATAACGAACACAAAAGGGTTTGCAGATTTTATTTCAGATATGGGGTACGATGGGGTTATTGCAGAAGAGGGTCTTAGCACATCATACGGAGTGCTTGATGATAAACAAATTAAAATCATAGATAAAGAAGAAGTTAAAGATGATATGAGGGAGAGCATAGATATGATGAGAGAAAATGCACTTAATGAAGCAAAAGCTGATATAGATGCTTTTAAGGATAAATTTGGTGAGGATACATATGATAACTTTATTAAGGCTAAAGATAGGCTTAAAAACAATAATATAAGTGTAGATATAACTTATCACACCAAGAACACTTCTCCTCAGGAAATGGACGAAATCATACAATCCGTATACAATAGGGATAAGGATAAACAAAAACTTCGTAAACTTCAAGGTAAAGACAAAGAAATAAGGGGAAAGTACAGGGACTTTGGTATTCATGATGGATACCATGTGTTTCAGCCTTTAGATTACATATCATCTATGGACTTAGGTGTTAATACTGGGTGGTGTACTACTGGAAGATATGGTCATGCTGGTAAACCAGACTTTACTCCATCTGAAAACGATGCTAAAAGCCATTTTGAAGATTATACATCTAAAGGTGTAGAATTACTATACTTCTTAAACCCAAAAACAATGTATGGCGAGTATGCTATGGCCATATTTCCATACGTTGTTGACGTACAGATGTATTCAAAGGACAAGACTAGGTATGTTAACACGTCTAACTACATTATATATAACAGTAAGGATGAGGAAGACTTTTCAAACTATGAAGAACTAGAAAACATAGCTTATGAGTGTGGATTTGAAGACATCTGGAGTGAAGTTGACGATATGGTTGATGGAATTCTGGTGACTGGGCCAGAGGGTTATAGAGGAGTAGCATATACTGACCCAAACATAGAAATTGCAGAAGTACCATATGATGTTGTATTCATAGAATCTTATGCTTTTTCTGGAAGAGAAAATCTTAAAAAAGTAATATTAAGCGATGATGATTACTTGGAAAAGATAGAATATTCCGCATTCTCGCTTTGCCCGAATTTACATGAAATAGTAATCCCAGAAAGTGTTAAAGAAGTTGAAAAATACTCCCTTGACAGAATAGAAAATATTGCTTTTATGGGAGATACTGAAATCGAGACATTGGCTATAGATGAAAGAGTAAGCACAGTATATACAGACTCTGAATACGTAAAAGAACAATGTGAAGACTATGAAATAGAATGTAAGCCTCTGTCAGAATGGGGTAATAGACAGAAATTTGATGAAAGTTTCAATGAATTCTACTCTGATACCTACCAAAAAGCATATAATTATGTAAACTCTCAATTAACAAAGATAATCGGAGAATTTAGAGCAGGAATATCAAGCAAAGATAAAACACTTCTTAAATTAAGTGACCTTGTAGATTATATAAATGACTCTACAAGACAGGGTGACGTAGAGACAACAGAAGAACTAGTTCTTATGGGTCTTGTAAAGCCTTACTTAAATATAATTGGAAAATACTAAGGAAGAAATAGCAGGCAGTGCCTGGAGGAGATTAAATATAAAATGATTACTAAAAATGACTGTCTTTTACTGTTATCTGAACTAAAAGGTCAAGGTGTTAATACAGATGAACAATTCGCAAAACTATTAAAGCAATCAGAGCCTACAATAGAAACAATAGCGTTTATAAATGAAAACAGACAACTTGATTTAACAGCATTCTATAAGAAACTAAAGAAAAGTTATAACAAAAAGAATTCAAAATTATATATTAACATAGTAAAAGACATAGATGACCCAGTTGATGTACTGACAACACTAAGTGCGCTTGAAACACAAGTTCTATTATTTGCAAAAGGTCTTGAGAATAAACAGATGTTCCTAAGACATGCAAGAGCAGAAGAAATATCACTAGTTCTTCATAACTACTTTAAGACATATGATATAACAAACTGCATAAAACTATTAAGACTAATCAAGTCTGATATAAAGGCACTTGAAATCGTGGACAAAGGTAAAATATAATAAAAAAGTGCTTAGGTATATACATCTAAGCACTTTACATCTCGATGGGTGGATTTGCAACAAATAATCATAGTGCATTATGATACATTTGCCAAGTGGACATAATCCAAATTAACAAGCATATTCTCATGCACAAGAAGAAGCCGAAGAGGGTTCGAACCCCTCCCCATCGCTTAAAAAATATCAGCTCGCCCCTGTAAATTTATAGGGCATAAATTTCTAAAAAATCACATAGTATATATAAATATATAATATATATAGTATATATTCATTCTTGTTTTATAAAGTATACACTTTATTATACAATGTCTGAATCAGAAATTAAACATATGTATTTCAAAAATGAAAGTTTGTGAAAAATTTACTAACTTTTATAAAATACAAATGCTAAATTATTGTGAAAAAGCCAATAAATTATAGGGATTGTTAATATGGCTGAAATATAACTTCGGAGGTAAAAAATAAAACAATGTTAGAAAGTTTCTCAGAAGAATTAGAATATATAAAGTTATCTCCTGAAGAGATGCAATCAAGAGGTATTCTAGGAAGATTAAAAGGTGTAATAGCCGATACAAAAAATCCTACAAGAAACGGAAGATTGTATTCTGAAGAATTATGGGATAAAACATTTGACAATCCTATAATGCAGGAAAAGATTGATAACCATTGTGTATTTGGTGAATTAGGTCATCCAACAGACAGGTCAGAAATAGACATGGAAAAAATTGCCATTTGTCTAGCAGAGAGGCCAAAGAAAAATAAGGATGGACAACTTGTAGGAGTATTTGATATTCTATCTACTCCTAATGGAAGAATCCTAAAAGCCATGTGCGATTATGGTTGTAATATTGGCATTTCTTCAAGAGGAAATGGGGATACATTTACTAACAGAGATGGTCAAGAAGAAGTTGACCCTGATACTTATGAATGTGAATGCTGGGATGCAGTATTAATCCCTGCTGTAAAAGAAGCACGTTTAAGTCTAGTAAATGAATCTATTGGTAAGAAAACATTCAAACAGGCTTTATGTGAAGAATTAAATAAAGCAAATGAGAATGACAGAAAAGTAATGGAAGAAACATTGAAAGAACTTGATATAAATGTTTCTGAAACGAATGAAGAATGTAACAGTGAAGACTGTGCAGATAAAGATGAAGTATCCAAAGTGGAAGCAGTTGGCTATGCCAAGGTTGATAGTGCGGATGAACTTCAAGAAGCATTAATGAGCAAATTAGAATTGGAGCGTAAGGTAGTTGAACTCAATGAGAAACTATCTGTTGGCTATGCCAAGGAAGTTAAGAATGAGGAAGAACTTGCTAAGTATAGAAAAGCAGTTGTAAAACTATCCGAGAGTGCCAAGAAGGTATCCGCTCTTAATGAAAAAGTTTCAAAACTAACTGAAGAGTTATCCAAATCAAATAAACGGAATAGTACTCTTTCAGAGAGGATTAGAAAACTAGAAGAAGATGCTAAGTTAAGCAAGAACAAAAATAGTTCTCTTTCATCCAACTTACGTACAAGTTCGGATAAGATTAAAACACTTAATGAAAACATCAACTCTCTTAGTAGAGAAAAAGACTCTTTGAATGAGTCTATTGTGGAACTTAAAAAGGATTTGGAATTAAAACGCACTGAATATTCTCGTAAAATAGAATCTTCTAACAAGCTCGTAGAAAGATATCAAAAGATAGCAAGTGGAGCAGTTAGCAGATATATAGAGTCAGTAGCAACAAGAATTGGTGTCAGTGCAAATGAAATCAAGAACAAACTTCCTGATAGTTACACATTTGATGATATTGATTCTATTTGTGAAGAATTGCAGAGTTATAAACTAACTCTCAATAGGCTTCCTTTCCAGACTATGGGACTTAACGAAAATATTCGTGCAAGTATTAAGTCGTCCAAAAATGAATCTCTAGTAAGAAAAGAAATTAATGAGGATGATGAACTTGATAGCTCACTGTTAAGAATAGCAGGAATGGGCTAAAAACGAAATTTAAGAAAGGTTATTTAAGTAAAATAAAAATGGAAAAGAATCTACTTGAATCTTATAAGCAGAGATTATCTGTTTCCGAATCTGTTTATAAGAAGGCTCATGAAGGAGCAGGCATGGATTCCAATAAGAAAATGGCAGTTGCCCGTTGCTTAGAGAACGTGTCCAACTTCATGAATGAAGCATTTGACAGCTCTGTCGGAACACAGCGTAGTGATATGGGGCTGTTTAAGAAATTCTGTTGATAACAACAGCAGCGCACAATAGTGATACTGTGTGATAAAGTTTGGTTATCATAAACAACATTAATTAAACACAATATTAATTAGGTAGATTAATATAATTAATAAAGTTATTAACTAAACAAAAAGAGGGTTAATTGCTGGGAAATCTTAGTGATTTATGACAGTTGTATATCTAAGATAATCAGCAGCCAAGACTAATTAAAATATATTGCATTTTTAACCTTTCTGTGATATAATTAGTAAGGTTCAACGACTATCGAAAACACATACATGGAGAAATACCATGTACCTTGTAGTTAGTAGAGTAGATTTCAAGTGAAATCGAAATGCCCTCAAGCTATTGTTGGTTTACCTCTTCAATAGTTTATGATATAGTCTAATCTTCATAGTGATATGAAGAACATATATGGAAACGATATATGTGTAATATAAATGTTGAATTTAACAACTGTAGCGTTACCTAATCTTATTGCTCACGATTTGGTTATCGTGCACCCTGGAAACATGGGGCGGTATTTAGTGATGAATACTGTTAAAACTTATATAGATTAAATGAAGATTAAGAAGATAACAGAGTCAAGTAAATTTTATACAGATGGTGTAAAAACAATTAAGGTAAAAGATGGTGAAGTTCCTCCTGAAGGATTTCGTTTAGGTAGAACATTCAAATCAAACCCTTGGAACAAGGGTCTTACAAAAGATACCAGTGATAAAGTAAAATCTAATGTAGAGTCATCAGTTAACACTCGTAAAAATAATGGTTCATATGAGAATCCTTGGAATAAGGGGTTAACTAAAGACACTGATGATAGATTAAAAGATATATCTAAAAAGGTATCTGATAGCAAAAAGGGAAAGCCATCTTGGAATAAAGGAATACCACACTCAGAAGAATCCAAATTAAAACAATCACAAAAAATGAAGGGACATATACCTTGGAATAAAGGTCTTACAAAAGAAACATCTGATTCTATACAAAGTACAAGTAATAAATTAAAAGGTCACAAATGCTTTGTTACAGATTGGGATGTAGCAAAAACCAAGGAGTATGAAACCAGAAAGGCTAATAATACTTTCAATTCATCTAAACCAGAGGAAGATTTTATTAATAACTTAAAATCTCAATATGGAGAGGATGATGTTATATCTCAATACAGAGATAAACGATATCCATTTAATTGTGATGCTTACATAAAAAGTAAAGATTTATTTATAGAATATAATGGAACTTGGGTTCATGGTGGTCATCCATTTGACGAAACGAATTTAGATGATATCTCTAAACTAGAATTTTGGGAAGAAAAATCACAAACATCTGTATATTATAAATCAGCAATATATACTTGGACAAATCTTGATGTAAGGAAACTAGATACAGCAAGAAAAAATAATCTTAATTTTCAATTTATTTATCCTAACGGATTAATTATTGACAAATAATATTTATATAAGAAATAAAAAACTAGGTGAACTCAGGGAACGTCCACAACAGAATGTGGAAAACTCTGACCCAAGCCAACATTAGTTTGTTGGAAGGGGCAACGACTATCGAAAGTGTAGTGTTTGAGAAATACCAACATGAGTAAACAAGTAGAGTAGGAATTAAGTAATTCCGAAGTGCCTAGCATCTTATAAAGGTTAACACAATATAAGATGGTGATATAGTCTCAACTTTATAGTAATATAAAGAGTGTATATGGAAACGATATATGCGTAAGGTAATTGATGTCCTCGATGAGTGGTTATATTACATACATCGAATATCAGGCTGGCAATAAGAAGGGCGAAACAAATCAGGGTGACCTGTTCAACAACCCGTTCAAGCTTGGTGATGTTGATGTTAACTTCACTGGCGCACAGGTTGTAGAAACTGTCACTGAAGCTGGTAAGGTTGACTGGATGCAGAACGGTAAGTTCGGTGCATTCGACGCAGATGGTGTATTCCATGAAGGTCAGGTTAAGTACCAAGATGGAACACTGAAGGATGTTGCTCAGGTTGCTGTAGGTGATAAGGTTACATATATTTATGATAACGTTGTCGTACCGCAGAACGAACTGCCGATGCTGAAGGCAGAAATGAAGAGCATTCCGCTTATTGCGAAGGCTCGTAGAATTGCCGTAGAAAGATATGCGGCTTAACTAATAGTTAATAATTTGAAGTAGTTTATTATTAATGAAATAGTTAAGAATATATAAAACTCCGTGAACTTTTGGGAACTCCTATAATAAAACTGAGAGATTATAGGACAATCAAAATCCAAGTCTAATTTATAAAATTAGAAAGGTTTAACGACTATCGAAAAGACAATATAAGAGAAATACTTATATCTGTAACTTAGTAGAGTAAAGTTCAAGTGAACTTGAAGTTCGGAGAACCCATTAAAGGTTAATACAATAGTGGGTTATGATATAGTCTGAACTGTATGGTAACATACAGAGAATAATCGGAAACGGATTATTCGTAACATAATTGGTACTATTCTCAGATTGCGGCATTCCAGGCAAAAACAGACTACGGTTTTGACCTCGGAGACCAGTTAGCAGAGAAGGCAGTTGGTCAGCTCTCCTATGAAATTGATACAGAAATCGTCAAGTTACTCGATGACACAGCAGGCGAAGCTAAGGCTGAACTTGAATGGTCTAAGACACTTCCGGTTGGTGTCAGCAAAACAGAACATTACGAAGGATTCTCCGAAGTAGTTGAAATTGGTGCACAGTTAATCTATGATGCTACGAAGCGTTTCGCTCCGACATACATGGTTATTGCATCCAATATCAAGCCTGTATTAACATTCATTAAGGGATGGAATGCAGCTCCGACATCCAACATTAATGGCCCGTACTTTGCTGGTACACTCAATGGACTTAAGGTATATGTATCTCCTGCAATGAAGGCAGGCCGTTTCATTCTTGGTGTTAACGGTGATGACCTTATGTCCAGTGTAGCAGTTTACGCACCGTACATGGCAATAGTTCCGACACAGCTCCTTCAGTATGCTGATGGCGGTACTACACAAGGATTAATTAATACTACATTAAGAAGCTAGTAGACAGTCCTTTTACATAGTAATATGTATTAATTACACATTTAACTGCTGAAAACTCCTAAAGCCATCTAAACCTGTATGGTTACGAAAGTAGAAACAATTAGATGGATATTCATAAGGTGCAAACCTAAGTGAATCTAAATGGACAATCAGCAACCAAGTCATTGTATATATATAGTATATGATGAAAGGTTCAACGACTATCCCAAAGTGGGAGTAGGAAGATAGTTCTTCCGAAATGGTGTGCATCCTAAATGCTTAGGATGATGATATAGTCTGTACTCATATGAAAGTATGAGGGAATTTGATGAGTAAATTAGAACAGTTAGTTAAGTTAGTAAGTAAAGAAGAATTATATAAATATTATATTATTGATAATCATCACTATAATGATACTTTTGAACATTTCAATATATCAAGGAAAGACTTAAGGAGACTCCTTACAGAATATAGTATTGTAAAGGATTATAAATTAAGGGCTAAGAATAATCATTACAAACGTTCTCATGAACAATCTGTTGCTGTTGGAAAAAAATCTTCTGAGACTCAAAAGAAAAGTTGGTCAAATAAAGAAGATTCAGAAAAAATTGCATGGTCTATAAAGTGCAAAGAAGCACAGCTTAACATGAGCGAAGATGCAAAGTTAAAAAAAGTATCTAAAGCAAAAGAGACTTATTACAGTAAGTCAAAAAAAGAAATTGATGATATAAACTTACGTAGAAGCATGTCGTGTAAAAAGGCATGGGAAGACAAGAGCCTTATTGAAAGACAACACGAAACTAGAAGAAAAAATAGAAATAGCGGAATATGCAGAAGTAAGTTAGAGCAAAGTATATATGATTTCTTGATTAAAGTATTTCCAGATTTAGTGTATGATAAAATAATTGATAATAGATATAATTATTATGTTGACTTTTATATACCATCTAAAGATTTATTCATAGAGATAAATGGTCATCCATCTCATGGTAATTATCCCTATATCGATGGTGATAAAATTTCAATGAATGAAAGCTATAAACTGTATGGTGATTGGTTAAAAGTATATACAGAGTTAGATGTTCATAAGTATGAAATGGCTACGATGAATAATCTTAACTACTTAAGAATTTATCCATACAATACACTTGAAACTAACTATAAGATAAATAACTATAACGAAAAAGAAGTTATAAAACTCATCTTTGATTCCATCACAAAGTAACGATTTGTGGTAAACATGATAGGGTCTACATTATACGACCTCAAGGTTCTGAACAAAGACCTGGTTGTAGCTGGTGAAGTAACTGCGTAATATTGCGCATTAAATTTGATAACTAAAAATTGGGGACTGGGGTAAATTATTTTTTATCCTAGTCCTTAATTGAGTTTGATGTTTTGAAAAAGAGTGGGATAGACTTATACATAATTATATTGTATAATTAAGGGTAGCCCAGTATATATTGGGTTACCCATTTCCCATATTTTAAGATGTGGAAATATATAATTATCTACATCTGCAGAGTAGATAATTAATAGTGTTACACTGATATAAGGAGACTAAAAATTATAATGAGTAACTATGTTATTAGCGAAGCATTTGACCAATTACGTCAGATGCAGAGTAGAAAGAAGTTAGTTGAAGATACAAAGACAAAGAAGTCTCTATCTAAGACTAAAATTTCTAAGAAAAAGGTACACGAGTCTAAGAAATCTAATGGTCTTAAGTTATTAAATGAAGACCTCAAGATTATAATGTCTATGTCTAGTTACCAACCTTGGTCAGGTGCTGTAGAGACATGCGAAAGAATTAAGGATGCAGGTCTTTGGGATAGTTTTGAGTCTGTCCTTGAAGATATCTATCCAGATGGCATTACAGAAACTCAACTTAATGATATCCTTTGGTTTGAGCCTGAGTGGTGTTATGAGATGGTTGGCCTTAGCAATGAAGAGGAAGTTGATGAGTCTTTGAAGGACAAGGAAAAATGCAAAGACGGTAAGTGCAAGAAAGAATTATCAGAAGCACCTGTATATGATTTGCATCCTCAGCATGATATCAGAAAGTCTTTCTATGGCAAAGCAAAAGTAGACACTGGTGACAAGAATGATAAGAATAAATTATATTCTTATAACACTCTTGTTGCTGAAATAAAAGATGGTAAACCTGTAGTTTATGGAACATATAGTGTCACAACTTTAAGGCATGTCAGAGAGTGGTTGAAGCAGAATGGATTTAAGGCAGACTCTGCAAAACAAATCATGAATGACTATGGTGTTAAGGAAGAATGTCTCGAAGAGGGCAAAAAAGGATTTATCCGCAAGTATAAAGGGTGCTCTTTACATGATGCAGGCTCATGCATTGTGGCTACTGATGAGCACGGAACTACTCTTGGGGATTCTCCTACAGAGGATGGTGCTGAAGGAATAATTGATGATTATATCAAGGGTAAGAAAAAGGGATATAGCCTTAAAGAAGGAAGTCGCTCTAAAAGATATACATTCAGTGACATGCTGAAAGATAAAATTGACTTCTATGACAGCTTTGAAGTTAAAGATGGCAATGGCAACAAGGGTACTAGATATATGTTAAGCAATAAGCTTACAGATGAGCAGAAAGAAAATCTAAGTCAATATCCTAATGTAGTTGTTTCTAGTGCTACTCATAAATATGCACCTGAAATTTCACATGACTCGATTATTATTTTGAACAAAGGCATGAGAAGTAAAAACGAGTCGAAGTTAATCAACAGAACATATAAAATTAATGAGAGTGCTCTAGTTGAAAAGGAAATGAGTCCCGAGGATAAGGCAGATACAGATGTTATCAGAGATGTCTATAACAGAGTAAACAGACGTTCCAATGCAAAGATTACAAAAGACCAACAGAATGTTCTTGATAAGCATGGTATTAAAGTAGATA
>Ga0326514_10002359_pt1 | contig 12027 bp, 10 predicted proteins | sample 3_2548_0518_D_FD_203653 | JGI IMG/M metagenome (GOLD analysis project Ga0326514, IMG submission 203653) | Bovine rumen microbial communities from UC Davis, California, United States - 3_2548_0518 | ecosystem: Host-associated > Mammals > Digestive system > Stomach > Rumen | place: USA... | reverse complement strand
ACTTGGCGAGCCTTTTGCCTTTGAAACCGAGAATCACTACTATGCATATGCCCAGATCACAGCACGCCAGCTAGGAGCCGTGGCCAGCATCGTAGCCCGCAGCGGCATCGGTGCCTACCGCAACTATGGGGAGGCGAAGACTGGGTCACCAGACTACAACATGCCCGCGCAGTATGAATACACACTCTACAACAACCACTCCGAACGTTGGGACTTCAGCCGCTACCAACCTGACGTGGTCTGCATCAACCTCGGCACCAACGATCTGTCAACCAACAACTACGACACCACACTACTGAAGCAAGGCTACAAGCGTCTCTTAGGACAGGTACGGACGAACAATACCAAAGCAAAGATTGTGTTCCTCTGCGGTTCAATGCTACAGGGGCAGGAACTTGACATCTGTAAACAGCTGCTCAACGAGGTGGCTGCAGAGGCCCGTCAAGCAGGCGACAAGGAAGTATTCCGCTTCGACTTCACACCCCAAGGCGACCTTGGTTACGGCTCCGACTGGCATCCCAGTCTGGTCCAGCACCAGAAGATGGCAGACGAGCTGACAGTCTACCTTAGACAGCTGATGAAGTAAGCTTCGCCCAACAAAGAACAGTTGGGAGTTAAAATAACCCAATTTACAACTTTTTAGGGAGAAAAATATGGCCATTTGAAGATAAATCGCTAATTTTGCAAGCCAAAACAGACAAGGCATGGAAATCAAAGTCGTCAACAAAGGGCATCAGCCCCTGCCACAGTATGCAACGCCCCAGAGTGCGGGCATGGACTTGCGGGCCAATCTCGATACGCCCATCACGTTGCGCCCCATGGAGCGACGGCTCATCCCTACGGGGCTCTACATCGCCCTGCCTCCGGGCTATGAGGCCCAGGTGAGGCCGCGCAGCGGACTGGCCCTGAAGAAAGGCATCACCGTTCTGAACTCACCAGGCACCATCGATGCCGACTATCGCGGCGAGATAGGTGTCCTGCTCATAAACCTGTCACAGGATGACTTTATGTTGAATGACGGCGAGCGCATTGCCCAGATGGTGGTTGCACGCTGCGAGCAAGGACAATTTCTGTCAGTAGATGCACTTGACGAGACCATTCGGGGCGAAGGCGGCTACGGACATACGGGAGTGAAATAATCGATTTATTAGAGTGAGGAAGTTAGGTTTACCGCTACTCCTGCTGTTTTTCAGCACTGTCGGGCTGGCCGAAGAAACGGTCGGTCTGATTTATGACACATTCTTCTTTGAAGCCATGGTACAGCGGCAGAAAGGCAACAACGATGCTGCCTTTGACCTTCTACAGCACTGCATCAGCCTGAACCCGCAGGCTGCAGAGGCCTACTACTATCTGGCGCAGTACTATCAGATGCTGAAGAATGACAGCCTAGCCCAGCAACATTACCTGAAGGCTGCGGAGCTGGAGCCTGACAATCCGACATTCCTTGAAACGGTGGCACAGTCGTACATCAGCCAGCAGGACTACGACAAGGCCATCACCGTCGTGAACCAGCTCTACGAGCAGGACAAGGGCCGCGAAGAACTGCTTGAAATGCTTTACGAGCTATACCTGCAAACAGAGAACTACGACAAAGCCATTGAGACCCTGAACCTCATAGAGGCCGCCGAGGGCAAAAGCGAACGGTTGTCATATACCAAGAGTGAGCTGTTCACCAAGATGGGCGACAAAGAGGCGGCCATCGCCGAGATGAAAGCACTGTCAGGCCATTACCCCAACGACTTGAACTACAAGGGCATGTACGCCGATATGCTGCTGCGCAACGACGAAGAGCGGCTAGCGGTGGAAATCTACAACCAGATTCTGTCCGAGGAGCCTGATAACACCCGTGCCCAAGTGTCGCTCCGCAGCTACTACCGTGTGCAGGGTGAGGACGAGAAGGCAGACTCCATCACCGAGCGCATCCTACTGAACAAGAATACCACTACCGAACAGCGTATCTACTTGTTGCGGCAGGTAGTGGCCGACAACGAGCGTACCGACGGTGACAGCACAAAGGTGCTGGCCATGTTCCATAAGTTGCTGGCAAAACCCCAGCAAAATGCCGACATTGCCACACTCTGTGCCGCCTACATGGACTTGAAGAAGATGCCCCGCGACAGTGTGAAAGCCATGCTCCAGACCGTTCTCCGCATCGCCCCCGACAACGCCTCCGCCCGACTGCAGCTGGTCAGCTTTGCCTGGGATGACAAGAACCGGGACGAGGTCATCACCCTGTGTCAGGAGGCTCGCCAGTACAACCCGGAGGAAATGGCGTTCTACTACTATCAGGGCATGGCCTATTACCAGGAGGAAGATCACGACAAGGCCTTGGAGGCATTCCAGAACGGCATTGACGTGATTAACGAAGAGAGCAACCCAGCCATCGTCAGCGATTTCTACGCCATACTGGGCGACCTGCTACATCAGAAGGGAATGGCCCAAGAGGCTTTCGAAGCCTACGATTCGTGCCTTGTGTGGAAGGATGACAACATCATGTGCATGAACAACTACGCCTACTATCTCAGTGAACTGGGACAGCAATTGGACAAAGCCGAGGAGATGAGCTACAAGACCATCAAAGCCGAGCCCAAGAGTGCCACCTACCTCGACACCTACGCCTGGATACTGTTCATGCAGAACCGCTATGCCGAGGCAAAAATTTACATTGACCAGGCCTTGCAGAACGACTCCGACAGTAGTGCCGTCATCACCGAGCATGCCGGCGACATCTACATCCAGAACAACGACCCCGAGCGTGCCGTTGCCCTGTGGCAGCAAGCCCTGCAAAAAGCCCCGGAGAACAAAGTGCTCATCAGAAAAATAAAAAAAAGAAAATACATTAAGAAATGAAGACATCGAATATCTTAAAGACGGCCGCCATTGCACTGACCCTGCTGCTGGCATCGTGCGGCACGAAGAAAAAGGTGGCTGAAGAACAGAAGCCCGCAGTTGTCATCAACACCGGCCAGACAGAGTTCTTGAACAAGGTGACCAAGAACATGCAGCAGACGAAATTCATCACTTCCAAGGTGAAATTCTCTGTCGAGGTGGGCGCACAGGATATCACACTCACCGGCAACCTCAAGATGAAGCGCGACGATGTCATCCGCCTGCAGCTCATGGCCTTTGGCTTTGTCGAGGCAGCACGCATCGAGTTCACCAAGGACTATGTGCTCATCATGGACCGCATCAACAAGCAATACATCAAGGCACCCTACGTCCACATTGACTTCCTGCGCAACAGCGGTCTGAACTTCTATTCACTGCAGGCTCTGTTCTGGAACGAGCTGTTCCAGCCCAACCATGTCACGTTAGCCGCCGAGGACATGCAGAAGTTTACGACAAACACCGATAACGAGGATGCCCTCATCGGCTATGAGGACGGCAAGATAGACTACAGCTGGCTGGCCAACCAGAGCACAGGCATCATCAAGATGGCCAACATCATGTACAAAGACCGCTTCAATGGCAACACACAGCTCAATTGGGACTACGACAACTTCAAAGTGATGGAGAATACCAACAAGCAATTCCCCAACGACATGAATGTCATCCTGACAACACCCAAGAAGGAAATCAAACTGGGCATCAAGTTGAACTACATCAACAACGAAACTGAGTGGGAGACACGTACGGAAGTCTCGACCAAGTACCGCGAGGTGAGCATTGACGAAATCCTGCGGCGTTTCATGGCATTGTAACCTAACCCATGAGGCCATTTCATTTCTGGATACTGACTGTCAGCTGCTGGCTGCTGGCTTTCACTGCTGTTCCTGCACAGACACGTAAGTCTGCGCAGCAAAAAGCACGTACCGCCCAAGTACAAAAGACCAAAGCCAAAAGCCAACCGGCCAAAGCCAAGTCCCAACAGGCAAAAGGCAAGTCCAAGATCCAGCCGGCAAAAGGCAAGCCCCAGCAGGCCAAGGGCAAGGGACAGAATACGAAAGCAAAAACACCTCAAGGACCTACCGTCAAAGGTCTGCAGAGCCAGCGCCAACTGCTGCAGAAACAGATTAAGGAGCAGGAACTCAAGCTGCAAGCCAACCGTAAGGATGTGAAGAAGCGTCTGGAGAATCTTCAGATGATTAACACTGAGATTGCCGACAAGCGCCGAACCATCGACACCATTCGCCACGACCTGAACATCCTTGACGGCAACATCGCCACTCTGGACATCCAGCTGAAAACCCTGGAACAGAAGCTCACCGAGCGTAAGCAAAACTACATGAAGTCCATGCGCTACATGCACCGCAATCGTTCACTCCAAAACCAGCTCATGTTCATCTTCAGCGCACAGAACTTCACACAGATGTACCGCCGTATGCGCTTCACCCGCGAATACGCCCAGTACCAGCGGGCACAGGGCGAGGCGGTCATGATCATGCAAGAGCAGGTGGAACAGGCCAAGAAGGAACTCTCCAGCACCAAACAGCAGAAGAGTACCCTGCTCGACCGCGACGAACAGGAACGCAAGGACCTCGAAGGCAAGCAAGCCGAACAGCAGCAAGTGGTCAACACCCTGCAAAAAGAACAAAAGACCATACAGGGACTTATTGACGAACAGCGTAAGAAAGATGCTGCCCTCAACGCCCAAATTGAGAAGCTTATTGCCGAGGAAGTAGCCCGTGCCAAGGCCCGTGCCGAAGCCGAGGCCAAGCGCAAGGCCGCCGAAGAGGCTGCTAAGAAAAGGGCTGCCGAGCTGGCCCGCAAGAAAGCCGCTGCAGAGGCTGCCGCCCGCGAGAATGCCCGCCGCATTGCTGAGGCCAAGGCTCGTGAGGAGCGTGCCAAGCAGGAGGCTCTGGCCGCCGCCAAAAAGAGTGAGGATGAGAAGAAAGCTGCCGAACAGGCGGCCCGTGAGGCGGAACAGGCCCGCCGTGCCGCCGAGCGTAAGGCTGCCGAAGATGCCAAGGCTCATGAACGTGAGATGGCTGAAGCTCAGCGCAAGTCCCTTCGCGAGACCCCAAAAGTAGAGAAATCATCGTTCAAGTCTTCCAACACTGTTGCCGAACGCCATCTCAGCGGCAGTTTCGAGAGCAACCGGGGCCGGCTGCCCATACCCATATCAGGCAAATACCGCATTGTCAGCGGCTTCGGTCAGAACGACGTCGAAGGTCTGAAAGGAGTTCGTCTCGACAACAAAGGCATCAACATCAAGGGAGATGCCGGTGCACAGGTCCGGAGCATCTTCGATGGGGAAGTATGTGCTGTCTTCAATATCAGCGGCATCATGGGTGTCATGGTGCGCCATGGCCGTTACATCTCGGTCTATTCCAACCTATCGTCTGTCAGTGTCCAGCGTGGCCAGCGTGTCAGCACCCGTCAGGCACTGGGTTCCGTCGGTTCCGACGGCATCCTCAAGTTCCAGTTACGCAACGGCAGCGACCCGCAGAATCCCTCCCGCTGGCTGGCTCGCTGACCACCTGTCAATTACCAGAATAGCTGTTCAGGATATTCAGATAATATTCCTTGAAATCTTTCCACCTATAATAAGGAGCCATGTTCGTCTTGAGCGGCAGCGTGACCTCATCCTCGTTGAGCAAAACCTTAAAGATGACGTCCGTATCTCGCGTGTTCCTACAATAAAAGACGAACTGTATGTTTGCTGACATGGGAATAATCCTATAGTTACGCCATCCCTTACGGTCTATCTGTTCCAGGTCATTGATCTGCTGGCCGTAACCGTTCAGGTCAAGGAGGCAAACCAGCGACAGCAATGCCCTCTCATGGCCAAAGCGGAGCGAGACACAAGGCTGTCCCTTGCCAATGCAGCTGTCAGCCTCAAGGATGATGCGGCGGAGCAGGTTCCGCTGTGAGAATGGCTGACGGCCATCGTTTTGGGGAGAGGCAGCGAAACCGAGATAATAGCGGGCGTTTTCGCGCAGCCAGTTCTGGTACAGTTCCTCGTCCGAGTACGCATCGTATAGGGTCAGGTGCTTACGCTGTTCCGTATTCTGGATATTAGAAGCCACCTTGAAAAAACTGTAGTTGAGAAGTGAGGCATTCACTTCTCGCTTGATGTATGCCGTATCGTTGAAGAGGCGCTCCATCAACTGTGCAGGACGGTCGTGATGCCAGTAAAACATCTGGAACGGTTCTCCGGTGGTCATGTCAACTCCGGCTTTCTCCAATAAAGTGTCTTTCTGGTCCATGTAATACATGTCGGACATGCTAGCATCATGCGTGATCCTCAGGCGGGGATTCTTTAGAAGAAACTGTTGCAAGGCGTTTTCCATAGACAGCAAGCTGCGTATGGTCACGGTACTCTTGGCATCAACATGCGCACTGCCGGCAAACACCTCGGGGAAGCGTTCATACATCCGCCGAGCTATCTGCTTCTGCTGCTCCGCCCCCAACAGGGTCAATTCCCCCTGCCGTCCCTCCACATCTTGGCGTATGACTTCCAAGCGCAGCAGGATATTCTCGCCGAAAAGGGTCAGTTTACCCGCCGTGGAGGCACGGCGCAAGGTATTCAGCGAATAGTCGTACTCCTGCATACTGGTAAGATAGCAGGAACCATGGCTACCGTAATGGCTGATATGGAAAGGCCGCCAGCCGTCAGGAGCCGGCGACAGGCGTTTCTGCGGTCCCATGTAGGCCAGCAAGTTGCTGGCCGACAACCTCAGATTATTCGCGATCTCCTCCTTAGCTGTCTGCCCCATGAGGAGTACTGACATAAATACCGAGAAGAGAAATGATACCGTTCTTCTCATAGCCTTCAATTTTTCACATTTCGCGTGCAAAGGTACAAAAATAATTCATAAATCATGGGCCATAATTCACAATTATTTTTTATCTTTGCACACAAATTGGTAACGCTTATGGGTAAAAGTTCAAAATGGCACGATGACAACTGGCTGCTGCTCATGCAAATCTACCTGCGCCGCCCCGTCGGTGTGAAGGCTGTATATAACCGCGAGATGGTGAACTTAGGGCTGGAATTGCATATACATCCCCAGATCCTGAATTCTAAAATGCGCGACATCGCATCGTTGGAGACACCACGTATAGAGCACATCTGGCAAACCTACGGCAACAACCCGCGCAAACTAGCACGGGCAGCAAGCCTGTTGCGCGAGATGAAAGGATTCGGACGGGCAGACGAGTTCTACGACGGTGTCGAATTGAACAAAACATGGGAAAAGGACTGGGAACCGCTGGCTGAAGACAAATCACTGACTCCCATCATACTGATACTGGTTCTCGACCTGTACTTCCGTCTGACACCAGCCACCATGGTGAGAGAGACACCCGAAGTCCAAGAACTGGCACGCCTTATAGGCATCAGCACCAGCGTAGCTGTGGAAATATTAGACGGTTTCCAGCACTGCGACCCATACCTGAACCGCCGCGATGTCTCGCTGAGTCCTCTGTTGCTACCCTGTCAGAAGGTATGGCAACGCTACGGGAACGGCGATACGGAAGACCTGGCGGAACTGGCCAGGCAACTCATGGAATACTATAGGACGAAATAAACTGAGATGAGCGAAAGACAGGGACAAATACAGGAGCTGAAACAAGAGCAGAAACTCATACAGAGTATCTCACAACAGCAGTTGCTACAGGCGCAGCTGGTGGAGCTGCCCATTGCCCAGCTTATAGAGCGTATCAACACCGAGATGGACGACAATCCGGCCTTGGAGACCAATACCGATGCCACGGAGTCTCCCGACTACCCGGACTATTCGGAATCTTCAGACACTTCAGAAGATATAGAAGACTATGACACCCAGCGCGAGCGTGAAGAACGCCAATCGGCCCTTGATGCTGCCTTAGAGGGCATTGGCCGTGACGATGAAGATCTGCCTGTCTTTCAAGGCGACAGCAATGTGGGTGAGGAGCGTGAAGAATTACTGTTCGGTGAAACGACATCGTTCCACGACCTGCTGAAAGAACAGATGAGTCTGGCCAACCTAACAGAACGCGAACGCGACATCATGGAATACCTCATCGGCTCACTCGATGATGACGGACTGCTGCGCAAGCAGTCGGCGGCCATCAGCGACGAACTGGCCATCTACCATAACATTGAGGCTACGCCACAGGAGATTGACAGCGTCATCGCGATACTCCAGCAGTTCGACCCTGCCGGCATCGGGGCACACACACTGCAAGAGTGCCTGCTGCTACAGATTGCCCGCCGCGAAGACTCTACTCTGAAGACCCTGATGCAACGGGTGGTCACCAATTATTTCGAAGCTTTCACCAAGAAGCACTGGGACAAGATCCAGTCTGCACTCAAACTAAACGACCTGCAGACGCAGGCCCTTTTCGGTGAACTGCGGAAACTGAACCCCAAACCCGGTGCCTCGATGGGAGAGACGGTCGGACGGTCAATACACCAGATAACCCCCGACTTCTTCGTCGAGACTCAGGACGACGGCACCGTCACCTTCACCTTGAATCAGGGCGACCTGCCAGAGTTGCAGGTGTCGCAGTCGTTTGCCGACTCCATGAAGGAATATCAGCAGAACAAGGAGCACATCACCCGCCAACAGAAAGAGGCCCTGCTCTATATAAAGAAAAAGGTGGAAGCCGCCCAAGGATTCATCGAAGCACTCCGTGTACGTCGTCACACATTAACTGTAACCATGCAAGCTATCATCCAGCTGCAGCGACAGTACTTCATCGACGGCGACGAGAGTTCACTGAAGCCGATGATCCTGAAAGACGTGGCCGAACGCACCGGACTTGACCTGTCAACCATCTCCCGCGTCTCCAACTCGAAGTACGCACAGACGAGGTGGGGGACCTTCCCCTTGCGCCATTTCTTCAGCGACAGCTATGTGACAGACCAGGGAGAAGAACTGTCCACACGCCAGATCAAGGCGGCTCTGCGCGACATTATCAATGCCGAAGACAAGCGTAAGCCGCTGAGCGACGATGCGCTGACCAGACTGCTGGCCGAACAGGGGTTCCCCATTGCCCGCCGTACCGTGGCAAAATACCGCGAACAGATGGGCCTACCTGTGGCAAGACTAAGAAAATAAGGAAAAGGAGCCATGACAAGAGAACGACAAATCATCATAGCGGCAAGGGTGGCCAGCATGGTCTTCACCCCTTTCTACCTGCCCATCCTGGGTCTGATAGTGCTGTTTTTCCTGACCTATCTTAGCCAGTATCCGCCCAGCTACAAGTTCTTTGTGCTGGCAGTAGTCTATTTCTTCACCATCTTGTTACCCACCTTCCTCATCCACATCTACCGCCGCTACCAGGGCTGGACGCTTTTAGAACTAGGCACCAAAGAGCGCCGTATCGTCCCATACGTCGTTTCCATCCTGTGCTATTTCACCTGTCTCTATATCATGGAGCAGATGCACATACCCTACTTCATCCGCAGTATCGTGGTTTGCGCCCTGGTCATCCAGATTGTTTGCGCACTCATCAACGTGTGGTGGAAGATTTCCACCCACACGGCAGCCATCGGGGGTGTGGCAGGAGCCTTGTTCATCTTCTCCGAGGTGTTCCGCTTCAACCCGATGTGGTGGTTCTGCCTTGTACTCATCATCGCAGGCATGCTCGGCACCAGCCGCATGATTCTGCGACAGCACTCCCTGCTCCAAGTGGTTGTCGGCTTTGTCATCGGCTTCGCCTGTGCCATCGTCGGCATCCTCTATCTGTAGATTAACAGTTCACAAAAGACATCATGAAAGCAATAGTAAGCATTATCATGGGCAGCACCAGCGACCTGCCCGTCATGGAGAAAGCCTGTAAGCTGCTTGACGAGCTGCAGGTACCGTTCGAAGTCAACGCCCTCTCGGCCCACCGTACACCCGAGGCCGTCGAGGCGTTTGCACGTACCGCCAAGGAGCGCGGACTGAAAGTCATCATTGCCGGCGCCGGCATGGCCGCTGCCCTGCCTGGTGTCATCGCCGCCTCTACCACACTGCCGGTCATTGGCGTGCCTATCAAAGGTATGCTCGACGGCTTGGATGCCATGCTTAGCATCATCCAGATGCCACCGGGCATTCCCGTGGCTACCGTCGGTGTCAACGGTGCCCAGAACGCCGCCATCCTCGCTGTCGAGATGCTGGCACTGGCCGATGAGGCACTGGCTCAGCGTCTGACAGCCTACAAGTCGGGCCTGAAGGCAAAGATTGAGAAGGCCAACCACGACTTAGCTGAAGTAAAGTATGAGTACAAGACGAATTAGCAGTGTCTGCCATGTCGGCAACATCGCCATTGGCGGCGACAACCCCATCCGCATCCAGTCGATGGCCACCACCGATACTAACGACACGGAGGCCTCTGTGGCACAGGCCAAGCGCATCATTGATGCCGGTGGTGAGATGGTGCGCTTCACCACCCAGGGCACCCGTGAGGCAGAGAACATGAAGAACATCTCGGCCCGTCTGAAGGCCGACGGCTACAACCAGCCGTTAGTTGCCGACGTCCACTTCACCGCCCATACCGCCGACATCGCCGCACAGTACTGTGAAAAAGTACGCATCAATCCTGGCAATTATGTTGACCCGGGGCGCACCTTTAAGCATCTGGAGTACACCGACGAAAAGTATCATGAGGAACTGAAGAAGATTGAGGCCAGACTCGTGCCTTTTATCAATATCTGTAAGGAACACCACACCGCCGTCCGCATCGGCGTGAACCACGGCTCGCTCTCCGACCGCATCATGTCACGCTACGGCGACACCCCAGAGGGTATCGTTGAGAGCTGCATGGAGTTTCTCCGTATTTTCCGCCGTGAGCAGTTCGATGACGTGGTCATCTCCATCAAGGCCTCAAACACCGTGGTGATGGTACAGTCCGTCCGTCTGCTGGTCAAGACGATGGACCGTGAGGACATGCACTACCCGCTACACCTTGGCGTCACCGAGGCCGGAGACGGCGAAGACGGGCGCATCAAGTCGGCCGTCGGCATCGGTGCCCTGCTGACCGAGGGCATTGGCGACACTATCCGCGTGTCACTCTCTGAGGAGCCTGAGTGCGAGATTCCCGTTGCCCGTAAGCTTATCGACATGATTGATGAGTGTACCCGCCTGCGTGAGGAGGCAGAGACGAAAATCCACGACGGCTGGCTGACACTTGAATTCCCTGACCACATGGAGTGGGAAGACCTGCAGTTGAAATGTGCTATGGCGGCCGGAGCGGCACTCATCGACAAGAAGGCCGACAAGTTGTGCATCGTTTATGGCCAGACCTTCTCTTTCGTTCCACAGGAGCGGCTACGACAGTTGGCGGATGTCATCCTCCAGGCCGCCCGTGTGAAGTTCACCAAGACGGAGTATATCTCCTGTCCCGGCTGTGGCCGTACACTCTACAATCTCCAGGACACCATCCGGCGCATCAAGGCTGCCACCAGCCACCTCGTAGGCCTGAAAATCGGCATTATGGGCTGCATCGTCAACGGCCCAGGGGAAATGGCCGATGCCGACTTCGGCTACGTCGGCGCCGGCCGAGGGAAAATCTCACTCTATCGCCAGAAAGAGTGCATCCTGAAGAACATCCCCGAGGAGGAAGCCGTCGATCGCCTATTGGAACTCATCGAAAAAACTCAAAACCCAACGAAATGAAAAAAACACTTTTCCTTTGCTTCACCGTCCTGCTGGCTGTAGCATGCAACCGGAAAGGTGCCGACACCCCCGTCAATCAGCAAAACGCCACCACGACAGAAAGCGAACAGCCCAGTGGCACCGAAGTCGGCGAATACTATACCGACATCGAACTACCTGGTATCCAAGGTAATAGCGTAAAAGTCAGCGACTATGTGGCCAAGAACAAGTACACACTTATTGATTTCTGGGCTTCCTGGTGCGGTCCCTGCCGTGCAGAGATGCCCACCGTCGTTAAGGCTTACACCGACTATCACGACAAAGGCTTTGAGGTCGTCGGCGTGTCCTTGGACAACAGCAAGGAAGCCTGGGTGAAGGCCATCGACAAGCTGAAGATGCCGTGGCCACAGATGAGCGACCTGCGGGGCTGGGAGTGCAGGGGTGCCCGACTTTACAACATCCAAAGCATTCCCGCCAACATCCTCATCGACCAGCAGGGCAAGATTGTCGCCAAGAACCT
>Ga0326514_10002358_pt1 | contig 12028 bp, 10 predicted proteins | sample 3_2548_0518_D_FD_203653 | JGI IMG/M metagenome (GOLD analysis project Ga0326514, IMG submission 203653) | Bovine rumen microbial communities from UC Davis, California, United States - 3_2548_0518 | ecosystem: Host-associated > Mammals > Digestive system > Stomach > Rumen | place: USA... | reverse complement strand
TACAATCAAAAAAGTTTTAGCGGACAGCAATAATATTAAAAGTTATATTTTCCGTATCATAATGCAATAACGGGTTGCAAAATTACAAAAATATAAGCATATCTGTAACAAATACACAATAAATATTTTCAGGCCGAAGGCTATTCCTCGGCATTGTCGTCGACCATCTCCTGTATCTCGCTTTCGTCCATTTCCCTGTCGAGATGACCACGCCAGAGGTACTTGCGGGTTTCGTGGACGATGATTCCGTTAAGGGCAAGAAGGCTGATAAGGTTTGGAATTGCCATAAGGGCATTCATGCAGTCGGCGAGATTCCAAACAAGGTCAAGACTGACAATTGAGCCGACGAATACTGCTACAATATACAGTATGCGGTAGCCGTAGATCCATTTCTTTCCCTTCAAATACTCGACGGCACGCTCGCCATAATAGCTCCAACCGAGGATTGTGCTGAAAGCAAAGGTCAGCAGTCCGAACGTAAGCAGCGGAGCTCCTATATACGGTATGTTACAGAAAGCGAGGTGTGTCAGTTTTGCACCGTCGGTGGCGTTGATATTAGGGTCGGCTATGATACAGCTGACAACAACAAGACCGGTCAACGCACAGATGACAACGGTGTCCCAGAATGTACCGCTGGACGATACGAGTGCCTGACGGCAGGGTTCTTTGTCTTGGCTGCGGCTGCAACAATCGGCGCCGAGCCAAGTCCCGACTCATTGGAGAACAGTCCGCGGGCGATACCGTAACGTGCCGCAAGCATTATGACGGTGCCGGTGGCTCCGCCGGTGGCTGCCTTAAGGGAGAATGCCTCAGAGCAGATGAGTTTTACGGCAGGCCACAGATAGGTATGGTTTATACATAATATATATATACAACCGACGACATAGAACAGAGCCATAAATGGGACGAGCGCGCTGCAAACACGTGCTATGCTCTTCACTCCACCGAGAATGACGACGGCTGTCAGTCCACAGATTATCGCTCCGGTAGCCCATGTCGGTATTCCCCACGATGTTTCGGCAAGTGTCGAGATGGCGTTTGCCTGAACGGTATTGCCGATTCCGAACGATGCACACGCTGTAAAAATGGCGAAGAGGACGGCCAGCCATTTCCAGCCGAGTCCACGCTCAAGGGCATACATAGGTCCGCCGAGCATTCGTCCGTCCTTGGTCTTTACCCGATATTTTATAGCCAGAAGACCTTCGGAATATTTAGTTGCTATGCCGAATACGCCCGTCAGCCAGCACCACAGCACTGCACCGGGACCGCCAAGGGCTACCGCCGTACCTACACCAATGATGTTTCCCGTTCCGATAGTGGCAGCAAGGGCTGTGGCAAGGGCTCCGAACTGGCTGACATCGCCGGTGGAACCACTGTCACGTTTGACGCTGAGCTTTAAGGCTGTGAATATCTTCCTCTGTGGAAAACGCAGACGGATAGTCAGGAAAATATGCGTTCCCAACAGTAGGATAATCATCGGCCATCCCCAGAGGAAGCCGCTAATATGGGTCAGAATATCATTGATTGTCTGCATACTTAATGTTTAATTACGGGCAAAGGTAATAAAGATCCCGCATTTTATTGTCTATTTGCATTTATTTTTATTAATTTTGTGTCCAAATAAATCAAATAAGCAAGAGATGAGACGTATTCTGCTATTAGTGTTAGCCGGATTGCTTACTGTCGGACTGACGGCATGCAAGAACAAAAAGGAAAGCAACGATATAATAACAAAGATGCCTGCAAAGCCCAAAAAGCAGTCGGGACCGCTGACAATGTCGACAGGGGAGATCCCCACACGCACCATCAACTGGCTCGGTGGAACATACAAAATAAGCATCAAGCGTACTGCCGACAAGGGGTTGCATCTGTGTGAGGACGCCTCGGGCAATAAGTATTATGACAACCGTGTGCACCTTACTATCACACGGTCGGACGGTTCTACGTTTGTCGACAAGGACTTTACAAAGAGCGATTTCAGCAAATACGTTCCTGATAAATACTCGGAGAAGTGGGGATTGACGGGATTCAATTTCGATACTATCGATGGCGACAAGCTTGATTTTGCCATTGCCATCGGCTCTCCTGACGATATGGCTGACAATGAGTTTGTTCCACTGACACTTGTTGTCGACCGCAATGGTGGCACATCGGTGACTTCGCAGATGCCTGCCGGTGATGATGAAGAGGACGAGGAATAGTTCCCCATACGAACATCTGCAAATGTCTTAACATGTCCAGACATAATGACATAATGACAAAATCTTATTCTTGGACATAAAATTTCACTTTGGATCCTACGGATCACATATCCTTTAACAGATTAATTCCAGCAACGATATGTGTTCCGTAGGAACCAATAATAAAGCTTCTCTTTAATGATAATTTGTCATTATGTCATTTTGTCTCATAAATTATCTTTTGGACAATTACGAATATTCATAATAAAAAAGCCCATTCAAACTGAGCAACGTTTGCCAGTTCGAATGGGCTAAACCATATAAATTAAATCCAGACCAGATTAATTACTTCACGACATGCAGTGACTTGCCGCCCTTGCGGATGATGTATTGTCCGTGAGGCAGGGCATTCAACTTACTGTCGATGTCGGCTGCGCTGTACTTTCCAACGAGCATACCAGTTACAGTATAGACTGAAGCTAGGGCGTTGGTCTCGTCAGCATTGACATTTTGTATGCCTGTTGTAGGTCCATCAACGAATGAGAATCCGGAGAGATAGCTGTTGCGATACTCCGAATAGAAGTCTTCATCGTCAGGTAATGTCAGGTCAACCTCATATTTCCTTGACAGATCGGCATCAGGATAAGCTCCGGTGAATGTCACCTCAACTATCGAGTCATACGGAATTGTCTGAATGTCAGGAGTCAGCGTGCAGAGGGTTGTGTAACCATAGTTTTGCATTATCTCAGCATTGATGACTCCGTTCCATGTCCGTCCGGTGTTCTGTATGCGTGCCTTGAGGACGATGTTGTTGCGGTTTACATGATCGTTGTCAGGCACGAAGTGAGGCTTCTCGAGGATATAGAGGCGTGGATCACGGTCTTCGCCATTGAGGCAGACTGTGAAGTCGAGTGAACTGTAGTTGGAAGGAATTATCCAGCCATGGTCGTCGCCGTCCCTGTTGTCCTCATCGAAGAGAGTAACGTTGTATGTCTCACCATCAACGAGTGACGGGATTCTGCCGTGGAAGTGGACTTCAACGGTGTCGTGAGCAGGTATCTCAACGTAGGTTGTGTCCATAGTTGCGAAGACATTATAGCTATCGCCATCCTCATAGATGCGCGGAACGATGTGGCTCCTGTATGTTCCACCGTCATTTGCGATAGTGGCAACTAGCTCCATGTTCTTCGGATTGACATTGTCATTGCCTGTGGTGAAGTACATATCCTTTGTAACCTCTATCCGTCCGGGCTCCTCGCCACCGACAACTGGTATGTGGAGAGTATCGCTCAGACGTGTCCAAGTTTCATCCGAGCCACTGCCGTTGATATAGTAAAGGCGGAGAAGGTAGTCGTCGGTGCCATAGACATCAAGAGTCTGCTCAAACGTAAATGTCTTGTCAGCACCAGCAGGCAAGACGGCAGTTTGTGTTGTTGCGTAGTACGTATTACGGTTCTCCATCTTGTCGGGCTTGTTAAGAGCGAAGGTTAACTCGCCACTAGCCTCTCCGCCTGAGTTATGAACTGTAAAGGTAAACTTCGATGGTTTGCCGGAATATAGTGTATCACCCTCTAATTTCCAACTGCGAAGTGACAGTGCTGGCAGTCCTCCGGTGGTATAATATGCCGAGTCTGCAGTCACGATGATGTCGTAATAGCTTGACTTTCCGGTTGCGGCAAGTACTTTGTTATACTCGCCCTCGGCGTCAACGTCATTAATGTTGTATGCAAGATAAGCACGGTAGTTGCCCGGATTCAGGCTTGCCGGTACGGCAAATGGTAGTGTTTCCTTTGAAAGACCGTACATTGAATGCAAGAGAACGGTATCGGTACTTGTTGATGCAACTACATTACCAATGGTATCGGTTACATTGAAACGGAATGAAATAACCGCTGAATCATTCGACTCGTTATAGACATTCACAGCCGTGAAGTCAACGGAATCAGTGCGTTCGACTGCCTTTGAGAGGGTTCTTACGCCATCACTGACAATCTGGTAGCTCGGTTTGCTGCCTTCGACAGGCTTCTGGATTCCGCCAACGAAGTCCTGATTGTAGTTGAAACCACCAGAACCGGCTGATGCTCCGCCTGTTCCCTGGGCATCAGGGTCGAGTGCTGAAAGCAGGAAGTAGCCGTTGGAAGTGCCGCTCCAACCCCAGTTGATGTGGAAATATCCGTCGGAATTATAACCATCGCAGACGAAAGAGTGACCGCTTGCGCCTAAGAGTCCACCACCAGTGGCACCATCATAGACTACAGGACGGGCATTGTCAAGCTCAAAACGTACGAGCGAATCCCAATCGGCTGTGGTATAGTAGTCGCGCGAACGGCGGGTTACGCCCTTGTCATAACCGAAGTAATTGATGAGAGCAGGGGCAATGTCTGATGAATAAGCACCACTCGATTCGTCATAATCCATATTCAGCGCAACGCCGACCTGATAGAGCAATGTGCTCACAGCGTCCTTAGCTGCCTGCGGACTGGATGTCGTTACAACAGGAAGCATATCGTCCCACCTATAATATGTGGTATCGAAATTGGCTGAAAGCTCATATTGGTTGGTCTCGGTGGTATAGCTGTGTTGCCCCGTTCCATGCTCCGGCCAACGGTGGTAATACATAATCTGACCGACGGCGGTAGCGACACAACCTGTTGCTGAACCATTAGGACACTTGTTATTGTACGGTGCTGTCTGATCCCAGGCAATATCGCCGAGCAAAGGCAGGACACTTCCGGCTGCACGGCGGGGCGCCACATTGTTCTTAAGTGACGGATGGGAGGTAATCCAACTAATCTGACGGGCATATCCGTCGAGCCAAGCCTTCATGTTCGACGGTATGGCTTTCTCGGAGAACGAGCCGTTGTCGGCATAACCGAGAACTGTTGCTACACGGTCGTCGGCTGAAACAATAACATAACCGTCGTGTTGACCACGGTTGAAAACGTAGAAGAGATTCTCACCCGACTTAGCTTTGTCGGTGTAAGCGAGTTTCATGGTTGCGCCCGGAGCATGCCGCATGATAGCATTGCCGCCGAACTGCGTGGCAAGCCTGAGTGCCTGCTGTGGGCTGACAGGAGCCGCAAAGGTAGAAACGGCTGCCAGCACAAGGGCAACGAAAGTAATGATTTTCCTCATAAAAACTAGTATTTGGTTACTATGAGGCAAAGTTAATATAAATATACTTTATACTGAATATCAGTCAGATAAAGCATGCTCTCTTTCTTGAAATAGAGCATTGCGACGGAACTGAGACGCCGACATTCCGGTTATTTTACGGAAGACAACGGAGAAGTTGCCGCGCGAGCGGAAGCCAACACTCTCGGCAATGGCATCGATTGTGAGGTTGCCATAATGCTCAGTATCGGCAAGGCGGAGACAAGCCATCTTCACACGAATGTCATTGACGACGCTCTTGAAGTTGGTTCCATATATTCCGCTGATCATCTCGGAGACATAATGGCTGTTGCTTCCGACACGGGAAGCAAGCATGGAAAGCGAGAAATCAGGCGAGCAGACAAGCTCGTTGTCATCCAAAGCACGCTGAATCCGATACGTAAGGATTGCTTTGTTCTCATCGCTGAGACCACTATCCGAATGCTTATCGGCAGTTGCAGAGCCTGATTCGGCAATCGTTTCAGCCTGATGTCCGTCCTTTACCACTTCTATTGGCGGATTGAACTGCAAACGGAGCTTCCGCTCATGCTCATAGTCGTTTACCAGCTGCATATTCTTGTCATAGAGCAGCTTGATATACCGCCGTTGCTGACGGTTATGGCGATAAAGGACGATGATAAACACAAGCACAACAACGACCGCCACAGCCGCACCGGCAAGCAAAAGGACCATGTTATGATGCTGGCGGTCCATCCTCGAGAGCTCACCATTCATCGAATCAATGCGGCTTTCCAGCTGCTTTTGGCTGACATGAAGCAGACGGCTCCGGCGGGAGAACTCCATCTGGCTCTTAAGATAGAGGTAATTGTATTTGTCGGAACTTATCGAATCACCCAATGCCGAATAGAGTTCAGACAGCTTCCGGTAAATCTCTACAAGTCCATCCTCGATGTTTGCCTTCCTCACAACAGGCAGAGCTGCAAGCAGTTCTGACACGGCAGACTTCAGATTACCGTCCATCCGGTAAGTATTAGCAAGCCAAAAGCGCACCATCAAGTCGGAGCGGTCACGCAGGTTAACCTCCTGATAGTCATTATCCGTGAGCATCTGGCGGAAATAACGGCGTGCCCCTTCGGTATTGCCGTCAACGAGCTGCACCATTCCCAGCACCATATCCCGATCGAAATGGGAGAACTTGTCAGGTCTTCTCTTCAGAAAACCACTCATATACTCTATCTCCGGACGAATTAAATCGATGCGCATGGAATCAAGGACAGTCGAAGCCATATTCGTGAAACAAGACGTCAGGGCATACCCATAGCCCTCTTTCTTGGCAAGGTTGAAACCCTTGCGAAGCAAGCTCATAGCCTCAGCGTCATAAGAACTTTGCTCCACGAAGTTGGCATAAAGCATCCTCGCGCACCACTTATCAATATAATTGTAGATATTTATCTCATCGAAATGGTTAGCATCGCAAATTCTCTGAGACTTATCGAGATAATCAATCGACTTACTATAATCATAGAAGTAAGTCATATACATGTAGCCCATCATCTGATATGAATGGGCTACATGTTTAAGATCGGACTTCTCCGGGTCGCGCTCATATCGGCTTACAACCGCAGAGAGACATATAAACGCACTGTCCTGCATGCCCTGCTGATGGAGCAAGTCGCGCGACATCCTCACAAGAGTACTGTCGGGCTTGCTCAACAGCTGGCGATAATACGGCTGAGTGGCACCTGCCGCAGGCAATGCTGTCAACAGCAGGGCTACCAGCGAAACACTGGCTATAACCTTATTATATAATGTATAGCCTTTCAATTATCAGATTACTTTACCGTAACCTTTGTTACACGACCCTTCTCGTCACGGACTATATAGAGTCCCGGACGCAGGCTGATGCTGTCGATTCTGTCGGCAACAGCTACCGGCTGACCGCCAACGGTGTAGACACTGATACGACCATTGAGACCGTTAGCCCTGATGGCATTGATAGCGTCGACTTCCTTCTTCGGTACAACGTAAGTGAAGCTGACAGTGTCAGAAGTAATCATCCTATCAGCCGAGACGTAAGCCCAGACTGTTATAGAGTCAGAAACACCGGTAATGTCAATCGGAGCTGAATACTCAGTGAATGCCGCCGTGCTGTCGGTAGTGTACCAGATGTGTCCTCCATCGACATCGGTAGTGATGGTAATCGATACCGAATCGTCACTTACAGCGATAGTAGGAGCCTGGCAGACTTCCATCTTCGTGAACTCAACCGATATAGTATCCGAGTTCAGGTAAGCGCTGTTCGACGCTCTGTAGTAAGCCTTCACAACGGTTGTACTGCTGATGGATACCGGATTATAATATCTGCGGAAATTGCGGGTGTTGGCACCGAGCGCATAATAAATTCGTCCACCCTCACCATCGGCAGTCATTGTTATCCGAGTAGAATTAACGAACAGAGTGTCACCGGTGATAATAGGAGGAGCGAGCTTCTTCTGCTTGACGAACAATACCGAGTTGACGCTAGATGTATCCTTGCCCTCACGCCATGCGTAAGTATAAACCGTTGTCGAATCATCGGTAATAGTGAACGGCTCAGTATAGTCTATCCAGTTCTCATTATCAGTAGAATAACGGATATATCCGTAAGTAGCCTTCAGTGTGACAACAGTAGAGTCACGGAAGTACTGGGTCTTGTTAGAGTTGGCTGAAGCAGCTATCGGAGTAGCCGAGATGCTTGGAGCCGGGGTGTACATCGTGTCAACCGGGTTGAAGAGAAACGACACTGTAGAGTCGGCACTGTTCCACTTGATATTGTAAATCGGCTTGGCGTATCTTGTAGTACCGTCCTGCTGAGTATTGTAGAAAGTCAGACTAGGCGACGTGTATGACGTGATACTGTCTTTCCTGTTGTACGGCCACAGATTATTAGCCTCCGAGTAACTGCTGGTGCTGTTGTTGGCAGGAACAAGAATCAAGTTAGAGTGACCATTGCCGCCATACGAACTTGACGGGGTGTTCACGGCGTTGCTCTCCCAAACAGACTTCGAATAGTTCACATGCAGAACCTCCAGACCCTGTGCAGGAATGTAAGTATCCCATCCGTCCTGAGTGCGGTTCTCCAGAAGGAAATACTCCTGTGCGTCGGGATTAGCATTGTGGCGCAGTCTGTCGTTATAGATAACGTAAGCATTGCCGCCGTGGCGGGTCGACTTCAGACCTGTGATGGTATCGTTCATCTCCTTGAACTCCTTATAGTCAATCCATCCGGCAGCCCACTTCTCGTAAGCTGTATATCCGGTCGGAACCCAACCGATTCCGTTAGGACCACCGTATGAGCCCGATGCGAGAATCGACCAGCTGCCCATGTCGGCAGCACCGCTATAGTCGGTATTATAAAGGTCAGGGAAACCGAGACAGTGGGAGAACTCATGGGTCATGGTACCCATACCCTGCGGACGGTCGTCACCATAATAATACGAACCGCCATAGAGCTCGTTACCGTAAGCGAAAGTATTTATCTTTATGCCATCGAACACCATATCGTATGTAGGATAGCCCATCGAGCCATAATAGTTGTTATAGTCGTCGAAGTTGGTCTGAGCCGGCCACAGAGTCGAATTGCTTCCACCTGTTGCCTGACCGTAACCGGCATAGATAATGTACAGGTTCTCGACCTCACCGTCGCCGTCCCAGTCATATTCAGCCCAGTCGACATCGTACAGGCTGTCAGCCTTCGTAATAGCCTCATGTGCGAACTCCCAAGGATTCTCGTCGTTAGCATCCCCGGAACTGCCACCATAATGGCTGTAGTTGTAGTCCATCTCGATAGGGCCGACAACATCGAATGTCAGGTCGAGCAGTCCGTGGCTCTGGTCCTTGAAGTAGTCGTGGATAGAACCGATGGCGCCTTCCTCATTGGTGTAGCCTTCCTCGTTGACCATGTCCCAGTAGTAGGTAGAGTCATGACCTGCAGCGAACTTCTTGTTAGGGAATTCCGTAAGGATAACTATACTCTTGTGCTGACCGGTGATGTCACGATGGTCCGACGAATAGAACGTAGCGACAGAGTCGGAGTCAGCCTCAGCACGGCGCATCTTCAGCGGGCGTGTCGGGCGGAACAGATTCTGGTTGATGTACGGGCGCAGGCGCTCAACACGCTTTACCGAAGCAGTGCTTGCCAGCTTAACCTCACTGGCTGTGCGGTCGGCGGCATTGTGGGCCAGGACATTAGAGCGGCTCATACCGAATCCGATAGCGTCGGCATAGTAATAAGCGTTGTTGGACTCCAGGACAGGCACGCTGTCCTCAGTAACGAAATAATGCAAGCGTTCGTCGCCGACGAGCATCAACCTGAGCTGGGTTCCGTCAGGCTGGCTAACAGTCCTCCAAACACGTTTAGCAGGAATAGCGAGTGCCGCTGTTGCCGTTGCTATCATCAGAACGGCGATAAGAAGTAATTTCCTCATTAGTTGAAACCTTATGAATAAACGTAGTTACCCTTTAATTTTTAGAAAGATGTTTTTTATTCTCAGAGTGCAAAGGTAGTTTAAATTGTTTAATTAACGAAATAAAAATGCAATATAAATGAGTTAACTATAAAAATATTCGTACTTTTGTAAAACAAATGAAAGAATTGTCCATACTCATACCGACATTTAACGACGAGTGCACGACGCTCGTCCGCGGTTTGCTCGACCAGTGCAACAGTGTTTTCGGCGGCAAAAGCGCAGTCGGCGACAGTCCTTTCGAGATAATCGTTGCCGACGACGGTTCAACCGACAAGTCCGTCACAGCCGCCAACAGCGCCATAGCCACCCTTCCCCATTGCCGGTATATTCCACGGGAACGGAACAGCGGGCGTGCCGCCATCCGCAACTTCCTGGCCCGTGAGGCTTCCTACTCAAATCTCCTGTTCATCGACAGCGACATGACAATAATCCGTAACGACTTCATCAGCAAGTACATGGCGTCGGCTAATGGAACCGATGTCATCTATGGCGGCTATGACGTACCTCGCCAGGAAGCCTTCGCCGACAATCTCCGTTACCGCTATGAGCGTGCCTGCCGCCATGACCATACAGCCGAGAAACGCAGCCTTGCGCCCTACTCCGACTTCCACACCAGCAACTTCATGATACCACGGACGGTGATGCTCGCCCACCCTCTCGACGAGCAGTTCCGCCATTACGGCTATGAGGATGTTGCCTTCGGCGAGGAGTTGAAAGCGGCAGGGGTGGCTATCAGCCATATCGACAACCCGATGGGCTTCTGCCGTTTTGAGTCTAACGCGGGGTTCATCAGCAAGACGGGAAACTCCTCGCCATCTGCATTGGCAGAGTCGACGAACAGCTCATTGTCCAAATACTGAAACTTGGTGAGGAAACTTGAAGAGACAAATTCCAGTTCCTCAGCTATCATCCGGTAGTTTTCCGCACGGTTCGGCTGGTCTTTGAGAAAGCACTTCACAGCATAGAGCTTGTCATTCTTCTCATCCCGCATCTTGAACACAACGGCAAAGTTGCCGCTGGTCATCACGGGATTACCTTTGTCATCGGTCACAGGCCGGAGATTGCGCAGCTTATCGAAGTTGTCCTCCGCATTCCTCACGGCCTCTACATATTCTGATATTAAAGGGTATGTCATTCTGTTTTCAGATCTGCTTTTAAAGTTATAAAATAGCTTTTGGCTTTATTTCTGCAAACTTACATAAAAAAACTGAGATCTTATACCAAAAGAATAAAAAATCTATTGTTTTTATCAGGGGGAAAAGTGGATCCTATACTTTACTAAACCGTCAGAGAGATTGCTGGTAAATCTTTAGCATAACAAACTGCGTCATCCATGTGCTGGTATGGCGGATAGTTCTCAATGCGTTTATATCCCAAACCTTCATACAACTTGATTGCATAGTCCATCCTTTCACGTGTCATAAGCACGGTTCTTCTGTAACCGTGCTCATGGGCGAAGTACTCAAGCTCATGTATCATGAAAGTCGCAAGGTGATGACCACGGAATGGCGGTTGCACCCACACCCGCTTTATCTCTACATCGCCGTTTCCATGTTCCTTCAGACCGGAGCATGCCACTGGGACATCATCTTTGGAATAGACTATCATTGCATATTTTACGTCCTTCGACTGATTGCCAGGAACAAACGACTGCCTGTTCTGAGGGCCACCGACGAGCTGGTTGTAGAAGTTCTCCGTGATAGCGTGGAACTCCTCAAATTCCCGGTCGTGGCCGTCAGTCCATCGTATTCTATAGTTGTTCATTTATTCTAATCCTCGCCTAATTTTCCTAACCTCATGATGATTGACGTTTGGCTCCGTCCCATCTTGTTGGAGATATATTTGATGCTCTTGCCTTGACGGTGAAGGTCAAGCAGGTACTGATCCGCAGCCCGTGTCCAACGTTTGTTGGCATTTCTGTGGACGACATAGCTCACGGCTGTTACTTTCTCAGGATGCAGGAATTCGTCAACGAAGACGGAAGGATAGCGTTGGTCATACATGACTATCGTCTTCTCTTTTGCACGAGTAATGGCAACATAAAACAATCGCCGTTCCTCACCATACGGATATTTGTCTCCACCTGAAAGGACAATTTGCAATTATTGCTGTCCGCTAAAACTCAAAATGGCAAAAACATCCAACCCGAAGCCCTGTAAATTTGGACTTCGGGCTTATTCTTTCAAAAAGTAAGCCCCCTCTAATCAAACAGACTCGGTTCAGGAG
>Ga0326514_10002357_pt1 | contig 12029 bp, 7 predicted proteins | sample 3_2548_0518_D_FD_203653 | JGI IMG/M metagenome (GOLD analysis project Ga0326514, IMG submission 203653) | Bovine rumen microbial communities from UC Davis, California, United States - 3_2548_0518 | ecosystem: Host-associated > Mammals > Digestive system > Stomach > Rumen | place: USA: California... | reverse complement strand
GAATATCAGTCAAATGGGTTTGATTAGATATTTGCCGCAAAGTCTTATGCAAAATCAAAATTTCAAAATGGAACTTTATCCCGACAAAGGAACTCTGAAAAGTTTGAACTAAAAGATGTTTTTTGGGCGAAAAAATATTGCGGCTAATTTAACGACGGTTAATTTAACCGCCGTTAAATTAACTCCCATTAAATTAATTGAAAATTATGAAATTCTACAACCGCGAAACTGAGATTAAACTTTTGAACGACAATGAGTTGTTGTCGCAAGTCCTGTCTATCTTCAAAATCCTGTGCGACCGCAGGAATTTGTTTATCTCATCTTCGATGAGGAAACCGCCCGAGGCGGGCAATGTAAAAAATTTCAGTTGCATAGTTTTTTTTGTTTGGCAGGCGAGCCGCCTGCATTCCATTTTGTTTCGGCGGGCTGGAAGCCAGCACTCCATTTTTTTTGCTTTTGAGCCGCGCGTTTTTTTCGGGCGGCGGCTTAATGCCGCTGCGCCCTCAAAAAAACGCGCGGCTCAACGCAATTTTATTTTTCTTCTTTTTCTTTTTTTGGTGAACTGAGGAGAAGACGAAAACCGCTGTAGTCGTCGCGGGAATTAGGCGCGAAGCTGCCACGGTACGAAACACGACAACTGTCGGTATCGCTGCTCCACGAGCCGCCACGCAAAACACGCGACGCCCCCGAAGAATCATACAAATCCTGACACCATTCCCAAACGTTGCCTGACATATCGTAAATTCCAAGTTCGTTAGGATAAACATTAGTTGCAACAGGATGAATTTTATTCATGGAATTTTCTTCGAACCAAGCATATTTGCTCAAATCTCTTTCATCATTACAACCACTGTATGTATTACGACCGCCATCTTTTCTCCAACCTGCGGCATATTCCCATTCCGCCTCAGTAGGAAGTCTAAATTGAAGTCCTGTCTGCTCATTCAATTCCATTATAAAATTAAGGCAATCGTACCACGAAATACATTCCACAGGATTGAGGTCAGATTCTGTAAAATTACTCGGATTTGGAAAACCAGATTCTTTCATAACAGCATCCCAAAGTTTTTGCGAAACCTGAGTTTCGCACATATAAAAGTCTCCAACCGTCTCTTTATGCGGCTTATTATCATCGTCTATTTGACTACCCATTTGATAAGTATCTCCGAATACTTTTCTCATCTTGAATGTAACACCTTTTACAGTCACACAAACATATTTACCATATTCGTCAGTCTGTTCCATTGGCAAGTCACTCGTTGACTTGTGACAAGAATAATAATACTCATCCACCGATGGCATAGGATTAGTTTTATGACCATCATCCTTCAATTCACCAACTATTTTTTTATAAACATCAACCTGTGAAATTTCAGGATTTTCAAGTCGAAGAACCTTTATCTTCAAAGCGTTTTCACAGATAGGAGTAGTACCAGGATTAAATGCTTTATCGGGATCAAATTTACTTCCAGACAACCAAAAATTACGATGCTTATCCGAAATAATACTTGTCATATCCAACAAATATTTCACATCAAACGAAGCAAAATGCGAAAGCGAGAATTTGACACAATTCATTGTTGTTTCATCAAAATCCGATTCAAGGATTCGATTTAGATGGTCGGTATATACTGTGAAATCACGGAATTCCTTGTTCGCTTCTTTTGTGAACACCTGGTCGCGGAAAGAAGAGGCGATAAGACCATGCATTTTATATGAAAAACAACCAGTATTATCGTCGCTTATTCTGTCAAGGACACACTTGTCGCACAAATTCCCAAGTTCCTTGGTGAAATTTTTTCCAAATTCGAAACCTGACATTTTCTTTATAAAGTCGGGAGAGTAATTCTCAGCGGGCCAAAGCATTAAATATTTGGCAATGTTTTTTTGGTCGGAAGACAGCCTCTTATGAAAATCCATCAACTTGCTCAAAAACTTGCCAACTATCTGATATTTCAACTTGCTACTCTCAATATCCGCCAAGTCGCTATGCAGTACATCATCGCCGAGAAGTTCCATCAAATCATCATAAGTTTTCGGCGTAGAAAACTCATCTGAATCAAGATAATATGCAAGCTGTTCTACCAACAATGGAAGATAGCCAAATTTTTTGAACAAGTTGCCGAGCTTTTCATCGTCAAAATGACGTTCATAAAAACACTTTCGTACCTTTAAATAGTGAAACAAAACATTTTTTAGAAAATCAAAATCTTGTTCACTTTGGGCAATTTTGCAAAGGTCTATTTGATTACCCTTCAAAACCTCAATTTTTTCACGAGACACCACCAAAAAACGCCAGTCCTCAAGTTGTTTCAATGCACTTATCGACTCCGAAATTTGATCATACCTGGAATCCTCGTTAATGTCGAGGACAAAAAGATTATATTTTCTTTCCTCCGTGCGTTTATACTTTTTAAGAACCGACAAAATTTGTCTAAATATTTGCTCGTTGTACTTTTCGTCTTGATTGTTTTTATATGGAATATTGAATTTATTTGCAAAATATTCATTGAATTCCGCATAAAAATTTCCATTGATAACTTTGCCAGTGCACAGGCTGTAACAATCCCTATAAGAATTGACAAAATTGTAGGTTATAGTGGTCTTGCCGCAACCACCCATTCCAACCAAGTTCACAAACTGATTACTGTCGAGGCGAGTTTTTATACATTCAACAATATCACGGTGAACATAACCTTCCTGAGATGGGGCATCGAAAAATAAATTTGGTAGTTCAAATGAATCGGCTACAACATTGCCTACTTCTGCATCAGAAGCAACAATATATTCTTCTCTTTGGTTTTCGTATCCCTTGCCATACTGTTTAAAAAGTGCAATGTTTTTAGCGAAAATCTTCCAATAACGATCAAAAATATCACATTTCCTTTCTTTCAAAAGTGTAATATAATCGTCGTTATTAGACAGCGGTAGGGCACTTACGCCATTTTCCAACTCGTACAACAGCCTTCCAAAATAAATCAGAACGGCTTGCTCCGGTGTAAGAGAAAATTCGTACGTCTGTAAATCCTTGATGGGAGCTTTGCTTTCCGAGACAGTTTTTCTGTCATCGGGGAATTTGAACGCAATAAGTCTTGCACACGAATCATCCTTGCACAACAGCGACTTCATAGCAAAAGCACCATATTCAGCATTAATCCAATTGGCGTTTACAGCATCTCCTTGCAATATGAAAACAGCATGCGTACATTCTACAAAACTTTTGTCCAAATTTACACGCCACTTTCCCGGCTTCATATCTGCCGAACAAAAGATTTCAACATCTTGTTCAAACAACGCCTTAAAGAATAACTCGAACTCACGTGCAACCTCCTTGCTGTTGTTGACACTACTGTTGTGCCAGCTGATGAAAACTTTTGGTTTTTTGATTTCTTCTGCCATTGTCTACGATTTTTTTGATTCGTCTGCTTTGCCTTTGAAACCACCCAATTTCTTTTCGATGAGCTTATCCAACTGCTCCTCGAAATTGGCAAGAGCAATCTTGCGAGCGATAAAGTCATCAACATCCTCAGCAACAATGCCCTCTGTATTGTTAACAAATACAAGGTCACGATAATCCAGTTTACCATTTGAATTATCATTATCGGGCTTTTTGTCTGCGAAATCGCCTTTTTTCAATTTGAACTCTATGATTACAGCCTGAATATCGCGATAGTAGAAATGGCGGCTCAACCAAAACTTATCGTTTTCAGCGATAAACGAAAGTTTATCTACCAGTTTTTTCTCCAACGAAGAAAGTTCTTCATTCTCGAAAGACGAATATTCTCCGTCAGAACGCACGTAATTGGATATTTCCTCAGTGAGTCTGCGATAGCATTTATACCTGCCCGGACCATTCTTGTGTTGAACAGCAATCTCATTGACACGCTGCAAGAAATACGCTGTACGATCATTGATAGCGAAGTTATTTTCCATAGTTTCAAAATTTTTTATTTCTTGAGCGATAGCATCCTGCAAGTCATACAAAAAGCCATCCGCTTCTTTATTAATTCTTCTGATACGCGACAAGAACAAACTTGTCTTATAATATACATTGTTGGAATTGAGGTGAAGAATCAGCTTATAATCGCCTTCTCCATTTTGGAATGAAGAAATTTCCTTACTAATCTTTCCCAACAATTTCTTGTCCAAATGCGATGCCTCAACTAAACTGTCAATTTTTTTAAACATCTTCTTGCAGTTATCTTGTATGCAATCTTCACCCTTTTTCTGATATTTTACAATAGTCTTATTAATAGCGCACACCAAGTCTTTGTGTGTATCGGCAAGTTCTTCCAGTTTCTTGTACTTGTCAAACATATTTTTTAATCTTTCTGCAACATCGTTATTGTATTTTTCAAAATTACTCTTAATAATTTTAAAAGTATTCTCTGCGTTTACTTGTTTCTTAATTTCATTCAAAAAATCTTTGAATTTTTCTTCGTTATTTTTCTCAAAAAATTTACGTTCTTTTGAAACTTCATTGCAAATATTTTCCAACATATCTTTGTAGGTATCTGCCAAACCAACAAGTTTCTTGGCTTCGGCACACAATGCTTTGAAACAATCGGCACAATTCTTTTTTACATTTTCCTTAACTTCCTGAACCTCATCAACAATGTCCAAAAACTCCTGATTAGATTCGGCACTTTTTTCTATCGTTTTTAAGTTATCAACCAACATGTTGAAATATCCTATTCGACGCTCAATTTCTTTTGAATACTCGGTGTTAATGCTGTCAATTTCATTCTGAAATTCTTCCTTCAAATCCTCAATCTGTTTTTTTGAATTCGCTTTCTCATCATCCATTTCTTTCTGATGCGCAACTTTCAATTCTTCCATATCTTTCTGATACTTAGATTTCAAGTCTTCAATGTCGTTTTCATATTTAGTCCTTAACTCATCTATTGAAATATGCTGTGTGGATGTTGTTTCACTGTGGGCGTTTTCTATGGTAACATTGGCAAATGCGAATGAACTTGATAACGGTGATGTTGGCGGTTGTGGCTTCGGAGATTCAGTATTTTCAGTACCGGCTGCGTCATCCTTATCGTCATCTTTTGGGTCATCATTGTCTGCGTTTTGAGTCTTTTTTTCTGCCTTTTCATATTCTCCCACACCTAAGCGGTACAGACAATACTCCCTTTTGAGCCGTTCGGAGGCTTTGCGATTCTTTATCCACTCTTCACGATACTGCATAAATTTATCAATACTTGTAAGCACAACTACAAGCATAGTCAGCAATGCACAGACAATTCTATTATTTAACCATTTATCAGTGATAATAGCTTTTTCTTCGCCTTCCATTTTTATTGTTCCAAAAATCTCATCAAAGTTTATAGCAAGCACAGCAGCAGAAATTGCGCTAAGTACTATAATCCAAATCTGCATACGCTGATATATGCTCTGCATTTTAGCAGACTTGTTGCTAAAATACTCACGCTGGTCTTTCCAACGTTTGTCGATATAGCCTGCGACATCACCATTCTTAATGGCAGCCTCTTTCGCACTGGTGCGATATTTTGCTCTACCAAGCCCAATATACAGTCCGAAAATATTCCAATTGAAATTATCGGTTTCAAACTTATCATTTTCTGCCTTACGTCTTGACTGTCGACGTATATAAAGGTATTGATTCCAAAATTGCAATTTCATAACATAATCGTTTTAATGATTTCACCGCCAAAAATACCAAATCTTCCTTACACAGCAAAAATTTTTTTTTCATCATTTTTGCAATCTTCATACTCCACAATTCTCCGTTTCGTATATCCACATTGCATTTTGCGTCTTATAATTCGCAAATTTTGCGAATTAATTTTTCAGATGCAAATGTAAACGAAACACTTTGATATATGAAACACAATCCAAAGTCGTTGAAAAAAGAATATATAACCTGCAAAAATATGAAACGGCTGTTTCGGAAATGACGGTTTCGCAACTTAAAATTATACATTTTACCAAAAGTCGTAAGAAAAAGTGTGATAATATTACAAAAAGTCGTGGGGAAAAGTGTAAGAAATCGCAAAAAGTCGTACAAGAAAATGTAAAAAAGATTTGTTTATTAAGAAAAAAGAACATATATTTGCCGAAAATTAAAACGGATTACTATGTACAGAAAGATAATTGAAGACCTCAAAATATGGAAGGAATCTCCATCTCGCAAACCGTTGATTCTCAGGGGTGCAAGGCAATGCGGCAAAACTTGGATTCTCCAAGAGTTTGGCAAAACGCAATACAAAAAACTTGCTTATATCCTCTTTGACGACAACGAAAATATGAAAAACGTGTTTTCGGAAGCGTTCAACATCAACAGAATCATAACGGCATTAGAAATAGAATGTGGTTTCAAAATCGTGCCTGACGAAACACTGATATTTTTCGACGAAATACAGGAGTGCCCGCAGGCGTTGAAATCACTCAAATATTTTTGCGAAAAAGCACCCGAATACCATATCGTTTCGGCGGGTTCGCTTTTGGGATTAACTTTGCATCAAGATACAGGATTTCCCGTCGGCAAAATCGACTTTTTGGATTTGTATCCGCTTGATTTTGAGGAATTTCTGATGGCGACAAACCAACAAGGACTTTACAACGCATTGCTCTCGCAAGATTGGGTGTTAATCAATTCGTTCAAGGAGCGGTTTGTGGAATATCTGCGCTACTATTTTTACGTAGGCGGAATGCCCGAAGTAGTGGCAGATTTCGCGGAGAATAAAGATTTTCAAAGAGTTAAGAAACTACAAAAACAAATCATCGACGCATACAAAAGCGATTTTTCAAAACACGCGCCTTTCGACTTGGTTAACAAAATAATAGAAGTGTATCAGTCACTGCCGTCGCAGTTGGCGAAGGAAAACAAAAAGTTCATCTACGGCGTCATCAAAAAAGGGGCGCGTGCAAAGGAATATTCGTCTGCAATCAATTGGCTGTGCGATGCAGGATTGGTATATAAAATTCCAAAAATCAACAAGCCCGCCCTGCCGCTTATGGCGTACCAAGACATCGATTCATTCAAACTTTTCATGTCGGATACGGGACTTTTGTGTGCATTAAGTGGCTTAGACGCCAAGATAATAATCGAGCAAAACGTTATGTTCCAAGAGTTTAAAGGAGCACTGACGGAACAGTACATTTTGCAGCAACTTAAAGTCAACAAAGATTTTGAAATTTTTTATTGGAGTTCTGAAACTACAAGCAGCGAACTTGATTTTCTGCTTCAATACTCCGACCGCATAATCCCGATAGAAGTGAAAGCCGCCGAAAATCTCCAAGCCAAAAGTTTGAAGTATTTCCGCGAAAAATTCGCCATACCGCTTTCTATAAGGTTTTCGTTGGCAAACTTCCGCGAGGACAAAGGCCTTACAAACATTCCGCTGTTTGGGGCGTTGAATCTGACAAAGTATCTAAGCACAACTAATTAGTGAATTATTTCAACATTTTTTTGCAATATCCGCAAAAAAATTATAAGTTTGCCGCATCGAAAACCATAAAAAACAAAACGCTATGCTCACCGCAGAATTAGAAACGCCAAAACTCAGAAGGCAGGTAATAGACCGCGTACAAAGGCTTGATGCACGGTCTTTGACTAAATTGCTGTTTATCATCGACAACAATCAGTACAACGACTATTTGGACGACGACGATGATGATATTAACATTGACCTTGACTTCCCCACGCCGCAGACGCCGGAAGAGGCAAGCCGCGAGATGGATGAAATAGAGGAAGAATATAGACAAGGTAAGTTCTATACGCTCGAAGAAAGTAACGCTAGGATTGACAAAATATTCAAAAAGTATGAACATAACTACATCTAAAAAGTTTCAAGAAAGAATCGAAGACTTTTTTGAATATTGTCAATTGAACTATGGTATGACCATTACACAAAAGAAACGTGATGAATACAACAAAATTCTCGACCGCATTCTAATATTCACCGAAAGCGGTCGCGTAGAACCATTGCTCGTCGGCAAGAAAAAGGACTATCGCACAGTCAATTTTGAAAAAGATTTCAAGATAATCAACACCGTAGGCAAAAACGAAATCAGGCTCGAAAATTTGTGGTATATGAAACGCAATCCGAAGTCGTTGAAGAAGGATATATAAGCCGCGCGTTTTTTTATTTTTCTTTTTTTGGTGAACTGAGGAGAAGACGAAAACCGGTGCTGAAGTTGCGGTTATTAGGCGCGTAGTAGCTACGGTACGATACACGACAGATGACGGCATCGTAGTTCCACGAGCCGCCACGCAAAACACGCGACGCCCCCGAAGCCATCGGAGCCGTCTGGTCTCCATCAATGTAAAACTGTGACACTATAAATGACGCTTTATAATCTATATAATCAGGATTATCTTCGTTAACACATCCTTCATTAGTTTGATACCAATCTTCTTTAAAATAATCCAAGCACCATTCCAAAACATTTCCCGACATATCATATATGCCAAGGCTGTTTGGCATTTTTGTGCCTACACAATCAGGACCTTCACCTTCGGCTTGTTTTTCCTTATAAATTTTGAATTCTTTTTCACAGACAGCAACATCTTTAACGCTTACACCACCACTATAAGGAAACTGCTCATTCATTTTTCCTCCTCGGGCGGCATACTCCCATTGAATTTCAGTAGGAAGATAATACTTCAAATAAAGATTGTTTTCCTCTCCCAATTTATTCATACAATCCGCAAAATTATTTGCATCTTCCCAATTAAAATAATTCATAGGATAATCATCACCGACTCCGCCTACAGTTACTTTGTCTAATTTTACATTTTTTTTATTAAACTCTATACTATTTAATTCGCCATCCCTTTGCATAATAGAAAACTTAGACAGACGGAAATCATCCCTCATAAGTTCCCACTGCCCTTGCGTTACAGGATACATACCAATATAAAAGTCTTCCTCAACAGCTACATTGTGCTGCGGCTTGGAACGCTCAAACCGTTTTTTATATTTTGCATCCAAAGCATCAAATTCCTCGTCTGATATACCCATATCAAATGAGCCTTTCTCTACCTTAACAAGTTTGTAATGCAAACGAGGGTCGTATAGTCCGTAAGATGTCTTTACAAAACCTTTTAGTTCGCCTTCTGTCTCTTGCGGAAAAGAAGGCGATGACCAAATGTCGTCAGCGGCTTTGAAGAATTTTTTCGCATTGAATAAAATGGTTAAATCGCGGTCAATTTGCCAATAATATTTTTCACAAAATCTGCCTATACGGTAATAGAAATCCGCTTTAATATCATCATTGCCGTCCAATGCAGCAAAATTCTCCGACGACAATACAGACATCAGTTCTGAATAAAACCGCCCCAACTTAGATTTATACTTGTTGTTACCATACACCCAAACAGCCTTTTTATAATAATCTAACTCTACAACTTCAGAAAAATCTGCACATTTGAGATATAATGAAATAATCTTAGAATAATCTTCAATTACATCTGGATGTTTTTCATAAACATCAATGGCCTTTCTATATTGGTCAAATGCCGAAGATGCATCATTATATCCCCAAAAACGTGTGCCATCAACCTCAAACAGACGACTTCCGTAAAAATCGCCGAAATTAATATAAAGTTGAACAAGGTTGTCAGTGTTAACTTCTTTTTTTATCAATTCATTCTTTATTCTGTCTTTAAAATCCTGTTCTCGCGTATAACGTACAATAAAATCATTAGACAAAATCTCTTGAATCTCATTCATTTTGCCACATACATCATCATTGTTTTTTATCCATGAAATACTTTTAGCAATGCATTCCAAGTATGTTTCTTTGTAATTATATGGGACATATTTGTTAGAAAATTTCCTTAAAACTTCCCGTGATACACGAACATAGTTGTCATGGTCATAAGATCTTAAAAAATTAAATAAAAAATGTTTCAAACCTTTATGCATAATATTGTAATACTGTCCACGTAATACATCGGCTATCAAAGTGTGCATGCGGTACGAGTTACTTTCTTCATCATACACCAAAAGATTACTTTTTACAAGCCCTGTTAGTGAGTTACTAAACGCAACTGCCACTTCCTTATTGACAGTACTAATTTTTTGGTAAATATCTCTTTCATGACATACCTCCAATTTACCAAACATACATTGAAACTTATACCCATGCAACAAGGTATGAACAACATCAATCGGAATCAACTTAGACGGCCATAACATAAACATAATGGACAATATTTTTTTATTGTAATCCATCTTGTCCAAACAAACAAGCGCATTAAGATACCTTTTGACATCCTTTTCATTTTTATGTCCTGTAAGATTTGTTACACTCGCCTCATGAACTTTTTTTAATACGTCGTCAAGTTCTACATCATTAGTGATGAGACCGGCAACAACGTCAATCAACAATGCATTGTAAAAAAGTGTCTCAACGATGTATTCTTTTTTTTGATTGTCTATTTTATATTCGCATTTTGATTCCAACAAACTTATTGCAAAATCGGAGTCGTTGTCAGGCATGGGACAATCAAATAGACCTTCACACTTGGAATGTGATATAAACAACACCTTCCAATCGACAGGCAATTTTGAATTATTGCCTTTTATCTTCTCAACAAAAAGAGTTTTACCCTTGTCGTCATCAGGGGTATCATTAATGTCAAAAATCAACAAATTAATCTTCTCAGGAATAAACTTACGATAATGCAAGCCGCTCATCAAAGTGTTAAAATCTTTCAATACATCATCTTTCAATTTTTCCCGCTCTGTCAGAAAAGCAAAAATGTCGTCATTTTTTATCTCACTAATAAAATCTCTTTCGATGTTATGTTCAACAGGTATGTACACAACACTTCCAAAAGAATCTTTGTACGTGCTCTCGTTGACACACATACGCACCAAAGATGTCTTGCCGAAACCACCAATACCCCATAAGTTTACATAAGGTTTATTACAAATGGCATCATATAGTTTTTTTGTTAGTTCTTTGCGTTTTAGTTTGTCTGTTAGTTCTTCGCGATCCTTGTCATCGGGCATAGGCATAGGGCTAAGATTCCGACAAGGAACATTATATACAATGTTGCCAATATTAACAACACCTTTATTTTCTGTGATATATACATTGCCTCCTATATTGAATACCGCCCTAAGCAAATCGCCAAAGCCTTCAAACTCTCCTTGCTTCTTCACCAATTCGAAATGGTCTCGCACAAACAGGTCGAAATGCGTTGCGTTGTCTTTGCAATACACAAGTTTCTGACACTTGCTGAGAGCCTTCAAATCTTCTGGCATACGCACATCGTTAAACAAATCACTCGACACACCATCGAAAAATATCGGAGTGATGTGGTCGATGCCGGGCGACGACAACGCACTGCGGATTTCCTTGAAAAACCAGTCATCGGGGTTCTGCTTCTCTTTGAAAAACGCAGCATTGATAAGCAAAATGAAATGCTTTGTTTTCTTGATTGCGTTCTCAATCTGAGGCGGATACGTACCTTCTCCAATAGATTCCAAATCCCAAAAGACATCACCTTTGATGCTGGAAGTTTTCAGAATCTTAAACATTTCCTTTGCCTGTGAAATACCGCCACTATTGCGCCGGTAACTTATGAAATATTCGTATGCCATATTTATTGATGTTTAACGTTTTAATGTTTTCACCGCCAAAAATAATCCACATTGCATTTTGCGTCTTATAATTCGCAAATTTTGCGAATTAATTTTTCTGTTGCAAATGTAAAAAAAGCCTTAGGATTATGCAAAAAAATCTTAATTATTTAGGTAGAATATTTTTGCTAACCTTGATATTTTCGTTAACTTTGCGGCGTAAAACAAAACATTAAATAAAATGGATACAACTACACCTGCACCCACCACAAGTTTTTTAGGACTTGAAAATATGGAACATCCGGTTTTGTTCATCTTAATCGGAATCGCCGCCGGATACGTTGCGGCAAAACTCATGACAAAAGAAAAACAAGGCTTAGGTCTTATTGTAAACTGCGTAATCGGCATTTTAGGAAGCCTCTTAGCAGGCTGGCTCTGTCCGCTAATCGGTATTAAATTTGC
>Ga0326514_10002356_pt1 | contig 12034 bp, 16 predicted proteins | sample 3_2548_0518_D_FD_203653 | JGI IMG/M metagenome (GOLD analysis project Ga0326514, IMG submission 203653) | Bovine rumen microbial communities from UC Davis, California, United States - 3_2548_0518 | ecosystem: Host-associated > Mammals > Digestive system > Stomach > Rumen | place: USA... | reverse complement strand
TGCCAGCAGGGGGATGGTGGCAGGAGCAGCCAGCGCGCCCACCGAAGCGCCACTGTTGAATATCGAGGTGGAGAAGGCACGGTCCTTGGCTGGGAAGTACTCTGCCGTGGCCTTGATGGCCGAGGGGAAGTTGCCAGCCTCACCGACGGCGAGGATCAAGCGGCAGGAGAGGAAGAGCCATACGGAGACGGTGGCAATGGCCACGGCGGCATCGGAGCCAGCCTGCACCATGCGCAGGGCCTCGATGGAGTCGTAGCCCTCGATGGTCATCGCTGCCCAGCCGCAGCCAGCGTGGAGCACGGCTCCCGTAGACCACACGAAGATGGCAATCAGGTAGCCCTTCTTGGTGCCCATCCAGTCGATGAACTTCCCGGCAAAGAGGTTGGCGATGGCATAGAAGAGCGAGAACAGCCCCGTGATGGTGCCATAGTCTGCATCTGTCCAGTGGAACTCAGGAGCGATGAAGTCTTTCCAGGTAAGCGACAAGACCTGACGGTCCATATAGTTGACAGTGGTTGCCAGGAAGAGCAACGCACAGATGACCCAACGCCAGTTGGACATCTTGGTAGTTTGAACAGAAGCCATAGTTATTTGATATCAATTACGGGGATTTCGTCTTTGTCATTATAGTAGAGGTTCTCACCGGCCATACCCCAGATGAAGGTATAGTAGTAGGTGCCGGCGGCAGCATGCATTGACCACTCAGGCGACATGATGGCCTGCTCGTTGTGGAGCCATACGACGCGGCTCTCCTGCGGCTGGCCCATGATGTGGGAGATGGTCTGAGCCTCGGGCAGGTTGAAATAGTAGTAAGCCTCGATACGACGGCCGTGGGTGTGAGGGGGCATCGTGTTCCAGGCAGCACCCGGATTGAGCTGCGTCAGGCCGAGCTGCAGCTGGCAGGGGCCTTCCTCGAGCACGTCGTTGACGATGAGCTTATACACCGTACGGTTGTTGCACTCCTCGAGCGAGCCTACCGGCCCCCATACGGCAGCCTTCAGCGAGCCGTTGCGACCGTCGAGGGTGATCCACTGGGTCTTGTAGTGCTGATGAGCGGTGGCCGAGTTCAGGTAGAACTTGGCAGGATTCTTCGGATCCTTCGAGCGGAACTGCACCTTCTTGTTCACATCCTTGTCCTTGGCGATATGTCCACGACCAATATAGAGTGCCTCCTTCGGAGAGAGGGCATACTCCTTGCCGTCGACGATAACCACGCCCTCGCCGGCGCCGCAGTTCACCACGCCCAGCTCACGGTTGTACATGAAATACTTCTCCTTGATGGTCTTGTCGACATCCAGTCCCAGCTCCCAGAAGTTCTCCAGCGTCAGCGTGGTGTTCACAGGCATCGCGCCGCCGAAGATGAAACGGTCGTAGTGAGAGTATGTGAGCAGTATCGAGTCTGCTGCCATCACCTTTTCCATCACGAAACGCTCGCGGAGCAGCTTCGTGTCGTAGTGCTTCACATCTTCCGGATGACAGGCCGTCTGAAACTTCACGTGCTGTGCTCCCACGAACCTGTCGGCCTCCTGCGCCTGGGCGGCAGAAAGCGAGAGGGCAATAGCCCCAACGATAGAAAAAACTGTCTTCTTCATTTGTTCTTATATTAATTATTCATTTATTACTATTCACTGTTCACTTTGCAATATTCACTTTCTCATCGGCCACGATACGCTTGCGGTTCCACAGCACCATGCAGACGGTGATCAGGCTCAGGATGCCTGCTCCCACATAGGCCAGGCTGTCGACGCACTTGAAGATGACCCATCCGAAGAGCGACGACGCGAAGTCGAGCGCGCCAGCCTGGAATCCCTCGGGGATCTTGGCGGCAGGATCCTGCGTCTGGGCATACACCGTCTGGGCAGCCTGCGTGAAGGCAGGAGCCATGTCGGTGACGAACCACAGGCCGATGCCCACGGTGACGATGCCGATGATCAGCGTCTTCACCACATTTCCCTTGGTATAGGGCAGCACCATCACGAACACATAGAACATACCAGCGAGCGAGGCCAGCGGCAGAAACTCATTGCCTGGCAGCACCACGGCCATCAGCAGGGCCAGCGGAATCAAGATCAGCGAGGCCACGAGGGTCGTCGGATGGCCAATCACCAGCGCAGGCGACATGCCGATATACACCTTCTTGCCAGCCCACTTCTTCTGTACCACCTCCTGCGTCTTCTCGGCAATCGGCTTCAGACCGTCGATGAAGAGCTTCGTGATACGGGGGATGAGCTCCATCACAGCACCCATCGTCACGCCCAGAAAGAGCACCTTCTTGATGTCGAGCTGGGCCACGGCTCCTATGAGCGCACCCACGATGACACCCAGCACGATGGGCTCGCCGAGCACGCCGAACTTCTTCTTCAGGCCCTCGGCATCGATGTCGAGCTTCGAGAATCCGGGAATCTTGTCGAGCAGCCAGTTGATGCCGATGGCGAAAGCCGTGAAGCTCTGGCAGAAGGGCTGCGGAATCGAGATGCCGTCCATGTCGTCATAGTAACCCTGGAACTTGTCGGCAGTCAGGTCGGCCATCACCAGCGTGATAATGTAGCACACGATGGCGGCGAAATAGCCCCAGGCCAGGCTCTGGTCCATCACGAAATAGGCCACGGCCCCGATGAAGGCGAAGTGCCAGTAGTTCCACAGGTCGATGTTCACCGTGCGCGTACATTTTGTAATAAGCAGCAGGAAGTTCACGCCCAGGCAGATGGGGATGATCAGCGCGCCCACGGCCGTGTTGTAGGCCACGGCGGCTGCGGCAGGCCAGCCCATATCGAACACGCCGAGCTGGAGGTTGTACAAGCGTGAGATTTCAGACAGCGGACTGCCGAAATTGTTCGTCAGTAGGGCGGTCACGATACCGAGGCCCACGAAACCGACACCCACGTAGAGACCAGACTTGAGCGACTTGCCGAACTTCATGCCGATGCACAGTCCGATGATAGTAAAGAGAATCGGCATCATCACCGATGCGCCCAGACTGATAATGTAACTGAATACTTGTTCCATAAATTATCGATAATATTTGTTTGTTTTAGCTTTTAGCCCCCTTGGCCCATGCCGCAGGAGTCCATATCGGATGCAAAGATACAAAAAAATGGCGAAGAAAACTCATTTACGCCATTTTTTTGTTACTCAAACGTTAACGGAATCGTCTACGGATATGCCCGATGAGGGCAGCTGGCGATCGATGGCCGTATGGAATGAGATGAGCGTCTGGCTGCTGGCCAGCCCCAGCGGCTGCAGCTTGTCGTGGATGATGTCGAGCAGGTGGTGGTTGTTGTACGCATAGATCTTGATGAACATGTCGAAGTTGCCAGTCGTGTAGTGGCACTCCACCACCTCGGGTATCTCCTTGAGGCGCTCCACCACGTTGTCGAAAGTCTCAGGATCCTTGAGGTTCAGCCCGATGAAGGCACAGGTCTCATAGCCGATCTTCTCAGGGTCGATGACGAACTGCGAGCCCTTGAGGATGCCCATGCTGGTCAGCTTCTGTATGCGCTGGTGGATGGCAGCCCCGCTGACTCCGCAGGCACGGGCCACTTCGAGGAAGGCGATGCGCGCATCGGCAGAGATGAGGCCCAGGATTTGCTTGTCAAGTTGGTCTATCTTACTCATGGTAGCTATCTGTTTTTGATTCTGTTGCACTATAGTTGATGCGGAGGGCATACACCTTCTGCAGGGCTCGCTTCACGTCGCTGACAAGCCCCATGGGGGTCTGCTTGTCGGCACGCAGGCTGACGGTCAGCCGCTCCGCACTCTCAGGCCCCATCTTGGCGCGAAGCTGCTCAATGCGGGCAGGGATGGTCTCGGGCGACACCAGCTCACCATTGAGCTGCACGCTCCACTGCCCGTCCTTCCGCCCTATGTAGATGTTCACCACCGACTGTCGCGCAGCCAGCTTCTGCACCTCCGAACCCCTGGGCACCTCGAGCCTCACCTTCACCTCGTCGCTGCGCATGTGGGTGACGATCATGAAGAAGAAGAGCACGGTGAAGATCAGGTCGGGCATCGACGCCATGTTCAGCGAGGGTACGCCGCCAGGGCGTCTGGAGCGGAAGAGGCTACGCATGGGTCTCATGGGCGACCTCCTTCCTCGATGGGGGCTTCGCTGATGCGCTGGGGGTAGTAGTCGTTGATCTGGCTGCGCTCCTCGGCCGTGCAGCGGGCGTAGTCACGGCCGTAGTGTTGCAGGGCATACTGCTGCCGCAGCGAGCCGTAGGCCTTCACCACAGCCTCCTGCATACGGAAATAGGCCTCGTAGGTGGTGCTGCGGTCAGCCAGGATGGACACGACATGCTCCTGACGGCTGACGGCCGCCAGCGCCCTCACCTCGTCGGTGAGCTCCCTGAGCGTCACGGCTTTGCCGTTGCACGTCAGCTGGTCATGGTCGTCGAGGGTCACTCTCATCACGAGATCCTGCTGTATGTCCATCGGCTGCTCGTGCTCCTGTGGCGGTGGAGCCATCTGGCGCAAGAGTCCCTTGTCCGTGTCCATCGATGATGTCACAAGGAAGAAGATGAGCAGCATGAACGAGATGTCGGCTGTCGACGTCGTGTTCAGCTCCGGAATCTGCCGATGATTACGCTTACGAAACATCCGATAATCAGTATTACAGTGGTGTAGATAAACATGTCGGTCACCTTCAGCCAGAAGGGGTCGGCAAAGGTGACGCCGTTAGTGACGACAGGTCTGGAGGAGCCCAGCATGAAGGTGACGGCGAAACAGGCCACCAGTCCGATGGCCACGCACCACCCTATCTTGCCGGCCGGCACGCCATTGATGATGTCCTCGCCCTTGCGGCGCGTGCTCATCCCGTGCCATACGGAATAGGCCGTCACCGTCAGGGCCACGGCCATCACTGCGTACATCAGGCACAGCATTACGTCTGCAAACACCGGCGAAACAATATTATTCATCTCTCGTCACTATTCACTCTTCACTCTTTAGCTTATACTCCGTAATCAGGTCGAGCAGCGTGATGGCCGACTCCTCCATCTGCGACGTGAGGCGCTCGATCTTCGAGAGGATGTAGCTGTAGAACAGCTGTAGGATCAGGGCCACCACGATACCGAAGATGGTAGTGATCAGCGCCACCTTCATACCGGCGGCCACGATCGTCGGCCCGATGTCACCAGCCTGCTGTATCTGGTCGAAAGCCATCACCATGCCTATCACCGTGCCAAGGAATCCCAGCGAGGGAGCCATGGCGATGAAGAGCTTGATCCACGAGCAGCCCTTCTCCAGGTTGGCCGACTGCAGGCCACCGTAGTTGGCTATGCTGCGCTCGATGGCATCGATGGGCTGGTGGATATGGAGCAGTCCCTGGTAGCACACGCTGGCCACAGGACCCCGCGTCTCGCGGCAGAGAGCCTTCGCCCCCTCCACATCATCGGCTTTCAAGAGTTTCTCAATGTCCTCCATCAGCTTGTACGACTTGATTTCCGAGAGCGTCAGGTAGATGATGCGCTCAATACAGAAAGCCAGTCCCAGCACGAGGGCAAGGGCCACGAGCGACATGAAGCCCACGTTGCCGTCGATGAACTTCGTCTTCAGCTGCTTGTGGAATCCGCCTTCCTCCGTCTCATCCGCCTCCTCTGCATCAGCCATGGCCTCCGCCACCAGCGAGTCGGCGGTGGCAATAGAGTCTACGGCAGTGGTAAGCACTGAGTCTTGCAGGGGCTTGTCTTGGGCGATAGCTACTTGCGAGGTAGAGAGTAAACCTGTCAGGAGCAACAGAATAATCAGTCTTTTCATGCGTGCAAAGGTAAGCAATTATTTTGGAAAACGAAAGAATACGAGCAAAAGTTTAGTTTTTTTATATCTCAGATGAGCAGATACGCGATTGCGCAGCAGATGACGGCCACAGGGAACAGCCCCAGGCGGAACCAGGCTGCGACGATGCCCGCCAGCAGGGCGATGATGCCGGGAAGGGGTGTCGGCGTGGCCAGTATCATGTCGGGGAAGGTCATCACGGCCAAGGTGACGTAGGGCACATAGTAGAGGAAGCTGCGCAGGAAGCGGTTCCTGATGGGCCCATTGATGAGCGCCATCGGCACCACGCGTATGAGATTGGTCACCAGTATGGCAATCAGGATATAGATCAAGACACTATGCTGTTCCATCTGATTCGGTTTTGACAGGTTTCAGCCATGCGACAAAGGCCGAGATGGCGATGGTCAGCACGACGGTACGCATGCCGCTACTCCACTCGCCTATCACAGGCGCGACAATGCAAAGTCCGCTGAGCAAGAAACTGATCACGAGGGCATAAAGCACATGGCGGTCGTCGCGCGCCGGAGGGATGATGATGGCAAGGAACATGCCATAGAGCGACATGCTGAGGGCGATGACCAAGTTCGCAGGCAACAGACTGCCAGCCGTGATGCCGACCGCGCAGCCCGAGGCCCAGAAGAGCGTGGAGACAAGTGCCGCCGAATAGGTATAGACAGGAGGTGTGTAGCCTGGATAGGCGATGGAAACGCCGAACACCTCGTCGGTGACGCAACAGGCCATCAGCAGCCGCTTGAACCACGACGTGCCTGGTGCTATCTTCTGAGAGAGGGCTGCACTCATGAGCATATAGCGCAGGTTTGCCACCAGGCACATGGCCACCACCTCGGCGTAAGCGGCATGGACGGCCACCAGGGTGTAAACACCGTACTCACCGGCAGAGGCACGGACGAAAAAGCTGCAGAGGAAACCCTCCGCCGCCGTCAGTCCGGCCTTCGCTGCGATAATACCCAGCGAGAAGGCCACGGCAAAGTAACCCAGCCCTATTGGGAGCCCGACGCGAAGTCCCTGAACGATGTCGTCACCCGTCTTTTGCTTCATCTTGCCATCTCCTATATTGCTCATTATTCCTAAATAATGCCGTAAAATCGGCGCAAAAGTACAAAATTCAAAGGAATTTCATTAATTTTGCGCCATAGATTTAGGATAGTTTATATCTTGGCGATTATTTCACTTACCACCAACTCTCTCGGCAGTGTAAACACCTTCAAGCGCTCATACCAGATACGTGAAGACCCGGCAACGTGTTTCTGCGTATGTCCGCTGATGACGTAGTAACTGGCCATATACTCATCCAGCATCTCCAAGAACACCTTATTTGATGCGCAAACATTTCTCGTTGATAGCGTTGTCGAATGGATTCACCAAATGGTTCACACCCTCAATGTTTTTCTCCTTGTCCATTGGCATTTACTTAGCCCGGAGGAAATAGGGCAAAACATCAAACCAAAAAAGCCCTAACAGGGTACTTTTTCGGGTACTTAATTTGTAGCCCCTTGATTTTTCAGTATTTTTCGCGGAGAGAACAGGATTCGAACCTGCGAACCGGTTTTGCCGGTTACACGCTTTCCAGGCGTGCCTCTTCAACCACTCGAGCACCTCTCCAAACGTTAAGCGGTTGCAAAGTTAGTATTTTTACTTCACATTCCAACGCTTAAGGGGTTATATTTAATATTTTTTCGCAGTTCGCCGTTGTCTGACGGGCTATTTCTTCCTCGCTGACGCCATAAACCTCTGCCAGCTTTTGGGCCACGAGGGCCACGAAGGCAGGCTCGTTACGCTGTCCGCGCATAGGTACGGGAGCCATGTAGGGCGCATCGGTCTCCAGTACGATACGGTTCAGAGGCACGGTGGCTGCCAGCGTTGTCGGGAGCTTCGACTTCTTAAATGTCAGCACGCCGCCGATACCTAACATGAAGCGCTCGAAACTGAGCAATTCGCGTGCCTCCAGCTCATTGCCCGTGAAGCAATGGAACACGCCTCCAGGCAACTGATCCCTATACTTTCTTAATATAGCCACCAGCTCGTTCTGAGCTTTGCGACAGTGTATCATCAGCGGCAGCTGAAGCTCTACCGACCATCTCACCTGTTCATCGAAGGCCTCCAGCTGCTCCTGCTCAAACTCCCGGCTCCAGTAGAAGTCAAGGCCCACCTCGCCGATGGGCATGTCCTTCACCAAAGGTCTGATTTGCGCCAGCACCTCACGCCAGTCTCCCCGCACTTCCTCTGGATGCAGGCCCAGCATCGGATGGCAGTAGCCTGGATAGCGATGGCAGAGTTCGAGCACCGTTGTACACGACTTCAGGTCGATGCCAGGCACGCCAATTGCTCCCACCCCAGCCTCACGAGCACGAGCTATGACAGCCTCCAGATCTTCGCGAAACTCCTCACCGTCAAGATGGCAATGGGTATCGATGATCATGACTGGCGTTTCATCATGGCGGCGGCGAAGGCTTTCAGCACCTGCTTACGTTCCTCAGCAACTCCCACCTTGTCGATATACTGCTGGGCCAGGTCGTAACAGGCTTCCATCTTCTCCTCGCAGAGTTGGCGTATGCCTATCTGGTCGTAGATAGCCGTGACGGCCTTCACTTTCTCCTCGCGGTCGAACCCCTTGGCTTCTATCCAGCGTGCCAGCTCCTTGCGCTGCGCCTCGTTGGCACGGTTGTGCGCATTAATGAGCATATAAGTTTTCTTGTTAGAGGCGATGTCGCCACCAATGTTCTTGCCAAACACCTTTGGGTCGCCGTAGACGTCGAGCAGGTCGTCCTGCAACTGGAAGGCTAGTCCTATCTGCTCGCCAAACCTATATAGATTCTCCTGATCGTTCTCTGGCGCACCTGCAAGGATAGCACCAATTTTCAACGCACAGGCCAGCAGCACGCTCGTCTTCAGGCGAATCATCTCGATATACTCGTCTTCGGTAACATCGTTGCGAGTCTCAAACTCCACGTCGAGCTGTTGCCCCTCGTCAATCTCGAGCGTCGTCTCAACGAAGGTACGGAAGACGGCAGGCAGTTTCTCAGCTTCACAGTCGGCCATGCGCTGGAAGGCCTGGAGCAGCATTGTGTCGCCCGAAAGGATGGCCTGATTGTCGTTCCACTTACGGTGTACGGTCTGGTGTCCCCTCCGCATGTCGGCCTGGTCCATGAGGTCGTCGTGCAGCAAAGTAAAATTATGATAGGTCTCCAGTCCGACGGCCTGAGGGATGATACGTTCAGGGTTGTCCTGCCAAAGATTATAGGCCATCAGCATCAGCACAGGCCTGACGCGCTTGCCTCCGAGCGAGAGTACGTACTGGATGGGCTCATACAGCGAGGCTGGCTTACGGCTGTAGTCCAGCTGTGCGATGGCCTCGTTAACTTTCTTGAGTAGTTCTTCGGATGTATACATAGCTTAAAAATTAAATACGATGGGTATGCACACCTTCGTGCGGCAGGGCTTGGCGTCCATCACCCCTGCCTGCCACTTGGGCATCATGCGCAGCACGCGGAGCACCTCGTGGTCGCAAGCTCCATTCAAGTGTTCTACAATGGAGAGATCAGACACTGAGCCATCCTTATTGACGATAAACTCAGCCACCACCCTGCCCTTCACGTTCTTGCGACGGGCCACCTCGGGATACTTCAGATTCTTCGTCAACCACTTCATGAACTCCGAGGCACCTCCGGGGAACTGCGGCAGGTCTTCCACGACGCGGAAGTCCACAGGCTCGTCGTACATATCGGTCACCTCCGTCTGCTCCTCCTCAGCCTGCTGCTCAAGCTTCTCTGTCTCCTGTGGCAGCTCGGCAGGCTCTGGTGGCAGCTCCACGTCATCCTCCACCAGATGCAGCTTTTCCGACTGCTGTCGCTCCACTTTCTTCTCGCGAGGCAGCATCATCGGTATCTCGTCAGGTTCGCGCTTCAGCGGCGAGAGTTCCATCTCGGCTTCCAGCTCCGTGTCGTCCTCGAAGAAGGTCCAGCCCTCATCGCTGCTGTTCCATTCGAGAGCCACGAAAAGGGCGGCGAGCACAGTAATCAGCCCCAGGAGAAATCCCTGCAGCCGCTGCTGGTCCAGATTTGCGTCACGACTCTTCTTCACTTCCATAATAAAAACGCAGTTTCTACGTTATTTACCTATAAGTGCCTGCAAAGGTAGCCATTTTTTTCGGAGTTTCCACGAAAAACCGGATGATTTTGACTAACTTTGCACCGATTTTAGGATTATTAGATGAGAAAAGTAATTTTATCCGTCGTTTTCGTCCTCGCCGCACATCACGCCGATGCGCAGGAGAGCCAGACGGCCTACAACTTCCTGCGTCTGCCCGTGAGTGCCCACGTGGCTGCTCTCGGAGGTGACAATATCACGCTCACCGATGACGATGCCACGCTCATCTTCCACAATCCAGCCCTCATCAACGGTGTCAGCGACCGCACCATCAACCTCAACTACATGACCTATATGGGAGGAGCCAAGACAGCCAGTGCCGCCTTTATCAAGGCAGCAGGCGACCGCGGCACCTGGGGTGCCATCGCCCAGTATATGGACTACGGCACCATGAAGCAGACCACTGCCGACAACCAGCAGCTGGGCACCTTCTCCGCACGAGACATCGTCGTGGGAGGCACCTTCGCCTATGCCCTCACCAACAGCCTCAGCGGTGGCCTCACTGCCAAGGTGGTGTCGTCGCATGTAGCCGGCTACAGTTCCCTGGCCGTCGCCGTTGACCTTGGTATCAACTTTTACGATGAGGAGCACCACTGGAGCCTCTCCGCCATGGCCCGCAATCTCGGCGGGCAAGTGAAAGCCTACGACGACCAGTTCGAGCGCATACCCTTCGACCTTCAGGCTGGCATCAGCAAGCGACTGGCAGGAGCCCCCCTGCGTTTCCACGCCACGCTGAGCCGCCTGACCGACTGGGACGAGCCCTTTATACGTCACCTCGCCATCGGAGCCGACATCCTGTTGGGTGAGTCTGTCTACATCGCAGGCGGCTATAGTTTCCGCCGTGCCCACGACATGCGCATCACCGATACTGAAGGTGAGAGTGCCCACGGTGCAGGCTTCTCCCTCGGTGCTGGCCTCACTCTGCAGCGATTCAAGCTCCACGTGGGCTGGGGCAAGTACCACGTCAGCACATCGTCACTTCTGATTAATATATCATACGCATTATGAAAAAGATAACCATCGCTATCGACGGCCACAGCTCGTGCGGGAAGAGCACGATGGCCAAGGATCTGGCCCGCGAAGTGGGCTACGTCTATGTAGACACGGGAGCCATGTACCGCAGTGTTACTCTCTATGCCCTCCGCCAGGGGCTGTTCCGCGAAGACGGCAGCGTCATGACCGACAGGCTGGAGGCAGAGATGTCCCAGATTCACATCACCTTCAAGTTCAATCCAGAGACAGGTCGCCCAGACACCTATTTAAATAACGCGTGCGTAGAACAGGAGATTCGCTCGCTCGAGGTGTCGAACCACGTCAGCCCCATCGCTGCCATCCCCTTCGTGCGCACTGCCATGGTGGCCCAGCAGCAGCAGATGGGTCGCGATAAAGGTGTCGTCATGGACGGCCGCGACATCGGCACCACCGTATTCCCAGATGCAGAACTGAAGATCTTCGTCACAGCCTCACCTGAGGTCCGTGCACAGCGACGCTTCGACGAACTGCAGCAGAAAGGCATGCCTGCCGACTATGCCGACATTCTGAAAAACGTCGAGGAGCGCGATTATCTCGACTCCCACCGGGAGGTTTCACCCCTGCGCAAGGCCGATGATGCCATTCTGCTCGACAACTCGCACATGACCATCGCAGAGCAGAAACAGTGGCTCCTCGACCGCTTTAGGGAGCGCACAACGTAAACAACCTGTCCGATTTACGTAATTTCCTCGTCTTTTTTTCGGTTTTTCTGGCTTTTATTGCTAACTTTGCACCCGTAAACCATTATGACCGAAGAATGATGAGAAAATTACTGTTTATGGCCGTCATGGCCTTTTCTGCATCCACAGCCACCCATGCAGGTGGACTGATGACCAACACGAATTACCATATCGCCTTCGACCGCATGTTCGCACGTGGTGCCTCCACCGAGATTGACGCCGCCTACTCCAACCCGGCAGGCCTCGCTTGGGGCCACGAGGGATTCCAGCTCTCGCTCAACTTCCAAAAACCGTGGCAGAACCGCAACATCAAAGCCATCACCCCTGCTGACGAACAGCTCTTTGAAGGCAAGGCCTCGGCTCCCATCGTTCCAGCCCTCTTC
>Ga0326514_10002355_pt1 | contig 12036 bp, 21 predicted proteins | sample 3_2548_0518_D_FD_203653 | JGI IMG/M metagenome (GOLD analysis project Ga0326514, IMG submission 203653) | Bovine rumen microbial communities from UC Davis, California, United States - 3_2548_0518 | ecosystem: Host-associated > Mammals > Digestive system > Stomach > Rumen | place: USA... | reverse complement strand
ATAGCAGATACCGAGATTAACGGAGACGCAGATAACCTTGTTGTAACTTATGACAAGATACCGCTATTAGGGGAGGTGGTGCTGAGTGTTTAACGCACCGCAGATTATAACCCAGATACCTGATATCGCTCAGTTGTATGAGATTAACGAAGACCAGTGCGAAGCTCTTGACGATGCAGTTCAAGAGCTTGACGATGACTTGTTCTTATCAGACATGCACGAAGGTTTTGTTGAGAGGTGGGAGGGCATCCTAAAAATAACACCTAACGCTACAGACACACTTGACGAGCGTAGGTTCAGAGTTAAGACAACGATGATGGATAAGTTACCTTATACCATTCGAGTTCTTGACGGCAAGTTATCCGAGTTATGCCCGGGTGGTTATGAGATTACTCTTAACTCCAATAAGACACATCTCAACATAGCAATAGCAATTAGATCTCAATCGAGCATTAACGATGTAGTAGAACTCGTCGAAAAGATGCTCCCTCTTAATATGACGTATGAGGTAAGCGAACTGTTCAGCAGGTATGGAGCTTTAGCTTCATATACACATCAGCAGCTATCAGCTTACACGCATCAAGAGATTAGAGAAGATGTAACACTATAAGGAGGTAAGCAATGACAACAACAACGAACTTAAACTTAAAAAAGCCAGACGCTGACGACTTCTACAACGTTGAAGATATGAATGACAATTCAGATATCTTAGACACAGAAGTTAGCAAGCGCGCGGTAGGAGAAGGCTTGACCTTCTCAATTCACAATGGATGCCTGAGGGTGTCTTATGACGATGGAGAATAGGAGGGCAAAAATGGCAATTCAAAGTATTGATATAGCAGATAAGACTACGCTTGACTCAGTTAAGCAAGATACAACGGCTATACTTAATGGGATGGGTAGCGGCGGAGCTGCTACACCTAAACTTATCATTGTGGACAGTGATAGTTCAATGGCGGGCAGGGTGCTCACCATATATGATGACAACAACTTATACAGCCACACAGTAACATTTCCGGCAGACGATAGCAAGGTTGAGGTAGACCTTGATTATCTCGGCACCTGGCATGTAAGTTACACCAATTCGGGCGGCATAACAGTAGTAAAGAATGCGGATGTCGATACAGTCGGCGGAGTTCTGCTTTCTGTATCTGCTACATTATGCTCTTGGGCTACCGGATCAGACGCAGAGATTGCGCAGATGGTTGCCCTTGCAGACGCGGGCGTTATTAACTTAGCAGATTATTGGCATGTAGGAGATGAGCGAGAGGTTACACTTTCTGCAATGGCTGCAACCGGCGTTGGTGAGTCACATGTTGAGCAGACAGTTACTCTTGTACTTATGCACGCAGGCGGTAAGACTCTTAACACTCCGACCGAAAGTGGTAGAACTACTTGCTCATTCGTTGTCGGTCTTAAGGACAGCTTGAAGGAAAAAGGCTACATGAACAGCTCTGACACCAATACGGGTGGATGGACTTCAAGTGCTCGTAGAACTTGGTGTAATTCGGTATTCAAGGGCGCATTGCCTGTAAATCTCGCGCCTATCTTTAAGCAGTTCGAGAACAAAACTTCTGCAGGTAACAAGAGTACAGTTATTAACACCGACGTTGATTGGTTCGCGCTTCCTTCGGAGATTGAGATATTCGGTTCAACAACTTATTCAGCCTCAGGAGAAGGAACACAGTTCACTTGGTATGAGACTGCAGCTAACCGCATTAAGAAAGTAGACGGTTCGGCTTCCGGCTGGTGGGAGCGTTCTCCTTATACCAGCAACACGACTGCCTTTTGCTATGTCAACTACGGCGGTAGTGCCTACAGCAGCAACGCGAGCTCCACTCTTGGGCTTGCGCCGTTCGGCTGCATCTGAATCCCGAATCCAAAATCGGCGACGAATGTCGCCACCAAGAACTTATTAACTTGCAAGCATACGCGCCGAGCATACTAGTTCGGCGCGAGATTATACGAAATATTAGAAGAAGGAGGGCCCTTAAATGTCTGTAGTTAGTTGGAAGAGAGACGAGTCTAAAGTTGAATACTTATACCGGACTTATGAACTCAACCTCTTGATTGCTCGTATCGTAGCGAGTAAGTCTAAGAAGTATAAGGCTAACTATGGAGATACCCTTATTAAGAACGGGCTTGACGCTCTTAAGCATTTAGAGATTGCTAATTCTATCTATGTATCAACTAAGGAAGATTTTATCTTAAGAAGAAATCATCTGCTTGAGGCTAGAGGTATAATCGATAGCCTTTCAACGATTGCTTATATCTTCTTAGAGCTTACTCGTACAGTTGATGCTAACGGTAAAGCCGATAAGCAGGAAGAACAGATCGGAGAATTAACAAGAAAATGCGTAGGCTTAATAACCGGTGTTATTAAGAGCGATAAAGCTCGACACAAAGATATCTACTCGTAAGAGTTTAGATATAAGGATAAGCTTCGATTCGTTATCGTTCGGCTAACAACTGGTGGGAGCGTTCTCCTAATACCAGCAACACGACTAACTTTTGCAATGTCAACAACAACGGTAGTGCCAACAACAACAACGCGAGCAACACTAATGGGCTTGCGCCGTTCGGATACATCCACAAGTCAGAGAAGTAGCGAGAGCGAACCTAGTACGGATGTAGGATGCAGGGAAGCTTGTCCTTGCCTTGATATGGGCGAAGGGATGCGACGGCTTACGCATAATGCGTTATGCGTAATGGCTGAGATCAGCGCGCCGCATAAATGACAAATGAATTATGCTGACACTTATGCCCTTGTGTTATCCGGTAAGAAGGTGCTTAACGGAGCAAGATGGAAAGCATCTACTCAAATGTTTGAGCTTAAGCTTCTACAATGGGTAGCAACTAAAAGGGCAGAACTGTTAGCGCATACCTACACACCGAAACCGCCCTACATATTCTGGCTATCAGAACGAGGTAAGACAAGGAAGATAACTTCTCATCATATAAGTGACAGAATGGTCTATAAGGCATTTGTTACCTATGAGTTATGGCCTGCGGTTATGCCTTATATCTTACCGAGTAATTCAGCTTCACAGATTGGTAAGGGCACAACTTACGCTATTAAGTTATTCAGGAAGCATCTCGCCCACGCTTATAAGAAATGCGGTAGAGACTTCTGGGTTGTAACTTATGACTTTCACGATTACTTCGGCTCAATCCCTCACGATAAGGCTTATGAGATGATAGCGCCTTGGCTATCAAGCGAAGAAGCAAGACACTTCTTGAGGGTGTACTTTGATAACTTTCCGGGTAACACCGGTATAGGAATAGGCGGAGAGCCCTCACAAGTAATCGCAATAGTCTATCCTCAGAAGCTTGACCACAGAATAAATCAGATCAGCGGGGTGATGTCTTCCGGAAGATACATGGATGACGGCTATGCTGTCTGCTCTGATAAGGAGTCAGCCGCTGCCGTCATCGAAGAGATAAGAGAGCAGACTAAAGCTCTAGGTCTTACGATTAACGAGAAGAGAACTTGTAAGCACTATATGAAGAACGAGTCTGTTACCTTCCTCAAGAAGCGTACCTTTATAGATGAGAGGGGCAAGATTGTAATGCGGTTAACTAGGAAGAATGTGAGGTTAGAATTATCAAGGCTTAAATACCAAGCGCAGAAAGTTAAAGAAGGAGTTATGCCGATACAATCGGCGAGAGATAGCTTTCAAGCGTGGTATTCCTACGCCCTACCTTATCAATCATTTCACGCAAGACAACGCGTGCTCAATAAATACAAAGAATACTTTAAGGAGGTGTGCGTATGACAAAAAAGTGGGTACTTAAAGAAATCAACGCTATTAAGCAGGCCATATATGACCTGATATCAAGGGTTGATGCGAGAGGGTCTTCAATGCACAAGGAGAGCACTGACGCTCTTACCTTGCACGAGGACTTACTACTTGACGTAGCATATCAACAGACGCTCGATGAATTTGATGTATAGGAGGTATATTATGACATTATCAAGCTTATTGCCACTCTTGGCAAGCAACAACACCGTAACAATTACATTAGTTAGTAAGACGGGGGATGTTATTATCAAGTTTAACGCTCCGGGATGGGAAGCCATTGAGTCAGATCTTGGCGCTTATCTTGTCACTTCAATCACTGTTAATACAAAGACAGATATAGGTATCGTAATCGAGGAGGTAGAATAATATGTGTACTTTAGCTAAATTACTTGAAAGCAAAATCAAAAGACTTAACCCAAAAAGCCCTACTTATGAGGCTGATGTAGAAGATATCAGAACTAAGCTCGATGTGTTCTATGCGGCTGACAGAATTAGCCAGGAAGAATACAACTATCTTGTAGGTCTTTTGGAGGGCAACAATGGATGATCTTCTGCTTAAATACATTAAGCTTTGCGACGACCAAGCGCATCTAATTGATACGCTTAATCAGACACTCACCAAGCTTAACGAGATTCTAGCTCAACATCTTACCGTTGAGCTAGAGGACCAAGAAAGGAGCTAAGTATGAGCGCAGTAGATTATTGGTTAGCCGGTGCGGGAATGATATTCGGTTCGGTAGGCTTTTGGACTTTTGTTCAGCATTGGCTCGATAAGAGATCAGTATCACGACAAGCCATGCTCGGTCTTATGTATCTTGGTGTTAAGATGAGTTGCCAGAAGCTCTTAGACAGAGGGTGGGCGACTACCGAAGAAATAGAAGACATTGAGAAGTACATATACGAGCCTTACAAGGCATTAGGCGGTAACGGTACTGCAGAAATGTTAATGAATAAGGTTAAGGCTCTACCGAGTGCAGTATCTCACGACGATGTAATTTGGAAGTAAGGAGGTAATCTTATGAACAATAATGTAAGCCCAGGTACAGTAGCAAGGACTATCAACCTTATGCTTGCCCTTGCTAATCAGGTGCTAACAATGACAGGACACTCTGTTATCAATATAGATAACGAGACCGTTGTTGTAGCAGTAACTTCATTGTGGAGTATATCCGCTGCCTTGCTCGCTTGGTGGAAGAACAACTCATTCACCGAGGCGGCAATCGAAGCAGACAGATATTTGACAGATTTAAGAGACTCCGCGGAGGCTCTTTTGCAGGTTCCTGAGGAAGAAGGAGGCGAAGAGGATGATAATTGATGTAAGCTACGCTCAAGGCAAGATTGATTGGGCGAAAGTAGCAAAGGATAAGAATGTAGAAGGTGTTATCATTCAGGTCGGTTATGGTCAGAACATAGCAAGACAGGATGATACGCAGTTCAAGAACAATGTTAATGGCTGTATTAAGTATGGCATTCCATTCGGGTTGTACTTATACTCATACGCTAAAACAGTAGCAGCGGTTAAGGGTGAAGCAGAGCACATGATCCGACTTGCCAACACCGTTAAGAATAAGATATCACTTCCGCTATATTACGATATCGAGGAACCTGGAACAGGTCAAGGCTCACTGCAGAGGTTCAACGCTTGGGCGAAGCTCATTAGGGCAGCGGGGTATGTTCCGGGTCTCTATACAGGTGAGTATTGGTTCAACGCTTATATTCATTCCGCTGTTAAGTATACAGTGTGGGTGGCTAAGTATGGAACTAACAACGGCACTCCTCAGAATAAGCCTAACATCGGCGGCTATGATTATGACCTTTGGCAGTACACAAGTAAGGCAAAGGTATCAGGTATCAAGGGCGGTGTTGACGCAAGCTTGATAATGGATAAGTCTATCTTCAAGAATATCAAGAAGGATGAGAAGAAAACAACCGAGAAGAAGTGCAAGGTCAAGGCTAAATCAGGTCTTAACTGTAGAGCGAAAGCTTCGCAGAAGTCTGATATAGTCGGAGCGTTTAACAATGGCGCCACCTTAACTCTTCTCGAGAAAACATCTGCGACATGGTATAAGGTTAAAGGTAAGGCTTCTGATGGCTCTACCATAACCGGTTATGTGTCGGCTAAATATGTGGAGATCCTCTCATAAGAGAGTACTTTATTCAAGTTACACTCCTTTAAAATCCAAGGAGGCGCTTCTGTCACTTTTTGACAGGGGCGTCTTTTTGGTTTAAAATGAGATGTGCGGATAAACAAACAGAACGCTTTTTCGTTTGACAAGAAGATGCACAAATGATGCACAGATTTTCAAAAAGTCAGCATTTACGCGGGTTATAGGGGTGCAGATTTTCACTCGTAATGAAGGGGTCGAGGGTTCAAGTCCCTTTCGAAGCTTAACGGCTCAAACCTAGTATTTATAAGGGTTTGAGCCTATTTTTATAAACTCAAAACCGAACAAAGTTTCTCGAACATATACCCCAATTTTCGACTATTTTCGACCACTTTTTTAATATGATGATGCACAAAATGATGCACAAAAAATTAGAGCCTCAAAAAATGAGACTCTAAAATCTTAATACGATGATTCCAAAAACTTGGCAATTTTTTCTGTCGAGTTACTTCGTCCTTCATCAAGTTCAGCATATACATCTAAAATCAATCTGGTGTCCTTATGACCCATCAATCGGGCTGCGTCCTTAACATCTACCTCAGAGTAGTATAGAACGGTAGCGTATTCGTGGCGGAATACATAAGGAGTAATATCGGTTGCTTTGAAGTTAGCGTTACCGCCGAGAGCTTCGTTAAGCTTATCATATATCTTATTCCACATCCGCCTATAACTTGTCCTGCTCATCAAAGAGCCGTCTGATTGAGTAAAGAGGTATAAACTATCCACCTCGTTAATATAATCGCTCAATGGCTCCCTGAGGGGTGGCAGTATGCCAATAACTCGATTACCCGAGTCGGTTTTTGGTGGTCTAAGCACTGCTTGATTAGACTCAAAAGCCGCTGCCTTGTTAACCGTTATCTCGGCTCGCATGAAGTCTATATCGTTAATTGTTAAAGCTCTTACTTCCTCAGGGCGCATACCCGTATACCATAAGAGGTACACAAAGGCTCGTTCTTTAGGAGTTAGGTCGAGTGTAGGTATTACCCTTCTCTCAGCTTGCGTTAAAGCTCTACGCTTCTCAGCTCGTTTAACCGGTACATGAACGCTCTTACATACATTTCTATATAGCAATCCATCGTCGATAGCCGCTTCAAGTATCTGGTTAAGCGTGAGCTTAATTCTACGCTGTATATCGTAATGACCTTCTTGCTTGTTAATGCAGAGCTGTATATCAGACTTCTTAAGCTCCTTAAGTCTTATATCCAAAATCGGCTCTAAATGGTTCTTAATGATGTTACTATAACCGTGATATGTACTGTATGACTTATTAGTCTTATAAAGCTCTAGCCACTTATTCGCCCAAACTCTTAGTGTAACGCCCTTATCATCTGCATAAGTGCCTTGCATTAGGTTGTTTTTTATTTCTGCCTTCTTTTGGTTAAGCTCAGCTATGGTCTTACCGGAGAGGTACACTCTAGTTTTATCCGGCAACGATATGTTCGCTCTGTATAAACCGCTTTTTTGTCGCTTCATAGTATCACTCCTTCTCGATCTGCTCTGTGTCGAGGTGAACGATATAGTTACTTAATACTTGACCGCTAAAGAGTTGAGCCGCATCGTGCTCTTCTTTATCTACATATTCGTGTACATCTACTGTAGCAATGTTTCCGCTCTTGTTAATAGCAATAGTAACCTTATTAGTGAAGTTAACAATGGCGTAAGTACCCTCGGCGTCAGCCATATAGTACTTAATGTAAGGGATGATATATTCTTCATCGCTCTTGGTTGTAGCGCAGGTCGATATTCTCCAATTACCTGTCTTATCATTGTTAACCTTCTGTGGGTCATTGAAACCTATCTCATCAAGAATAGGATCCTTTTCAAGTTTTGGCGCTTCGGTTGCTTTAGGCTCTTCCTGCTTAGGAGCTTCCGTTGTTACATCATCAATGACTCCGTTTTCTTGGAGCGTTGCCATAAGGCCAACGAAAGCAATAACGACTGCTACGATAATTATAATTGTAATTACTTTTTTACTCATGTTTGTTCTCTCCTTCCCATATCTTAAAATCAATGAATGAACTAACTTCCTTGGTCTGCTCCGCGTTCAACATATCAAACTTATCAATGATATCCTTAAGCTTTGCTATCTTAAGTATAAAGTCAGATACATTCTCTTCTGTAGCCTTCTGCCCCGGGAATTGAATTACATCATCCTCAGGCTCTCCAAATACCTCGGCAGCGGTTGGCTGTTTAACCGGATCAGGCTCGAAGTTAGGTAGACCGTTTTCGTCAAATAGATTATAACTACCTATTAGGTAAGCAACATCAACTTGTAGGGCTTCGGCTATCTTATGAAGTCTCTTCTGAGTTGGATGTGAAGTGCCATGCATCCAACCACTAACAGTTGACTCATTGCATCCTAATATCTCGGAAAGCTTGCGCTGAGATAGCCCTCTGTAATTGATAAGCGTACTTAAATTTCTTGCAAACAGCTTAGACTTCTCGTCCATATAAACACCTCCTTTCTGCCCGCATTATACCATATTATTTTTATAAAATCAAAGTTTTTTATAAAAATATAAAATTTTTGGTTGACACTTGGATAAAAATGAAGTATCATATCACTGTACTTGAAAAATATTGAAGTTAGGAGGTGACTAAATGATTAAGCTTAGCGCTGTAATAGCTCAGATAGGAATAACGCAAAAGGAACTCGCCGAGCGGTTTGGAGTAGCTCAGCAGACCGTGTCGAATTGGGTGAATGGCGTGTCCGAACCGAGTGCGTCCCAATTACAGGAGCTGAGTCGGCTCTCTGGAATCGACGCAATGGATATTTTATGCACTAGAACTTCAAAATAAATGAAGTTTAGGAGGTAACTATGAAAAAATCAAAGGCAGTAATCATTGAAAATTTGCTCGCAGCAATTAGCGTTGCACTTTTCCTATGGATATTCATTTCTTGGATGAATGTTTTAATCACGAACCATCATGCATCTGAGTGGAACTTCTTTAAGGTTATTACAACAACATCCCACGCGGAGCAACTCGAAGAACAGTTTAGCCATGTAGCAAAGCATGAACAATTCAAAGCCGAATCAAAGCTTAAGTTCGTACAGAAGTATGAATACTCGCAAGACAATGTATGGTACTTGTCCCACGTCATTGCAGCTGAGGCGGGAGCGGATTGGACTACCGATGAAGCTGTATTCTATGTCGGCTCTGTTGTACTTAACAGAGTTGAGTCATCAATATTCCCAAACAGCATAAAAGAAGTAGTGCTCCAACCGGGGCAATACGCTACCGTTCCTTATTTAGCAAGGTATGAGCCTAGCGAGAGGGTTATGGAGATAACCTATGACCTACTTAACGAAGGAAGCGTACTACCGGAGAACGTAGTATATCAAGCCAACTTTAGACAGGGCAGCGGAGTATATGACGTACAGAACTCAATGTACTTCTGCTACCAATGAAAGGAAGTGAGGAGAATGGAAGAGCTTACACCGGATAAGAAGGACCTTTTAAGCGTTAAGGATATGAGAGCGCTTGGTTACCCTGAGCGAATGATATATGAACTTAGTTCACTTCCTGGGGGTAAGAGCACGATTAAGCGGGGCGGTAAGACCTCAACAATATACTTCGTAAGAGCGCTGCTCCTTGATGACATTAAGAGATATAAGGAGGTGAATGGCTATTGAAATGCAAGCACGCATTCGCTAACAACGACGGCGGAGAATGGTGCGATAAGCATCACATTTATGAACTTACAGAGATGGATTGTAAAAGATGCAAGTTAAGAGGAGGAACAAAAAATAATATGGAAAATCAGCATATTAAAAGAGTAGATATTGGCGAACTCGTAAAAAGATGCCAATCGCGGATAACTTACACATGCGATGAGCCTAAAGCTATCAGGTCATATCGAGCTGGATACAACGACGCTATGCGAGATGTAATTGACATGCTTGAGCATATCCAAGTAGCGGAAGACCCAAATAAAATTGCAAAAGTTGAGAAGGAAATAGTAAAGGAAAAGCCAAAAAGAGTAAAGGAGGCAAAGAAGGTAAACACATCTAATATTGATGTTTCCTATTTAGTGAGTCGTAAGCAGAAAGGACTCACCTATAAGCAGTTAGGGGAAGAATTCGGTATATCACAAGCGACTGCTTGCCGCTTATACAACAATTATATTAACCAATTCGATAAGAAGGGAGATACAAAATGAACATTTCATTAACTTTCAATGTGGACGGTACCGAGGAAGAGGTATTCGGAGCAATCAATTCTTATGGCGTTGCTATTCAGCACATGTCGCCAATTATCGCAAATAAAAATACAAACAAGAAGAAGGTCACTTCTACCAAAAAGGAGAAGGTCGAGGACGGGGATATCGTTATCGAGGTACCTAAGCCAGAGCCTAAGGAAGAGGCAAAGAAGGTCGAGGAGGCTGTTAACGAATGGGAAGAGAAGATGCAGGAGCCTAAGGAAGAGCCTGTCAAGCTTGATGATATCCAAAAGCTTGGGGTGTCACTTCTTAAGGACCATCAGAAGGAAGTTCAGCAGATTATCAGAGACTTCGGAATTAAGAGCCTGGCAGAGCTTCCTGCAGATAAATATGAGGCAGTATATGAAGCACTTAATAAGATTGGAGGTTAAGTATGGAGATAGATCATAGCGCAAGAGCGCACTCGGTCCTTTCTCCGTCGGGCTCTCATAGGTATCTAGGGGAGTGGCCATGCTACTTAGGGTGTACCGCAGCCCCCGGTATTGAAGCGGACCTTCCTGATACAACAAGCGAAGTTGCTAAGGAAGGAACACTCTGTCACGAGTTCTGCGAGTTAAAGCTTCGGGAATGGCTAGAGAACTGCTCATATCGTGCAGAGCTTAACAGGTTAAGGAAGGATGAGCTCTATAACAGGGAGATGGAAGATTGCTCGGACGGTTATGTCGAGTACATCAAGGACAGATGTGCCGAGTATGAGAAGATGCCCACTGTTCTTGTAGAGGAACGATTAGACATTACTGATTATATGCCTGGCTGCTTCGGCACAGGAGACTGCCTAATCATAAGTGAAGATACACTTCGCGTTGTTGATTACAAACACGGAAAGGGAGTTAAGGTTGAGGCTCCTCACAATCCACAACTTATGCTGTACGCGCTTGGAGCGTATAAGGGTTGGTCACTTATACATGAGCTTAAACATATTAAGTTCACTATATATCAGCCGAGAATTGACAACATAGCCGAGTGGGAGTGCTCCGTAGAGGAGTTACTTAACTTCGGTGAGCTCGTTAGAGCAAAAGTTAAAGAGATTGAGAACAATCCAACTTTCAGACCTTCTGAGGAAGGTTGTCGATTCTGTAAAGCTCGAGCTACTTGCAGAGCTAGGGCTAATCACTTTTTGGAGATAGCAGGCTTCACCGATAAGGAGCCTGATCTCATAGATCCGTCAGAGGTTAAGGCAATGATTGAGAAAGGCAGCGGGATTGATAAGTGGCTGTCTGACTTAAAGGAGTGGGCGCTTAAGGAGTGCTTATCTGGTCATGAAGTGCCGGGGCTTAAGGCGGTGCATGGTCGCTCTAACAGAGTATGGAGTGATCAAGAGAGTGCCTTTAAGGCTCTCAAAGACAACGGTTACGACGAGGCCGTTCTTTACGAAAGGAAGCCTATCACGCTTTCAGCCGCGGAGAAACTCGTCGGTAAGAAGGACTTCGAGTCTATCGTTGGGCGATATATATCCAAGCCACCCGGAAAACCTACTCTCGTAGATGAAAACGATAAGAGGGAAGCCGTTAAACCGTTAGATGCCAAAGATATTTTTTAGAGAATTGGAGGTTTTAATATGGGCATAGTTATTGGAGAGGTAAGACTCTCATACTGTCACCTCACAGAGGTAGACAAGAACGGTAAGTATTCAGTTACTTGCCTGTTGCCAAAGACAAATGAGGAGGCTATTGCAGCTCTTCAACAGGCTATTGAGGAGGCAAAAGACCTCGGTCAGACCAAGAAGTGGCAGGGTAAGATGCCTGCTAAGGTACATGTAGGTATACACGATGGCGACGGAAACAAGGAGAACGGAGAGCCTTATGGCGAGGAGTGTAAGGGCTGTTATGTTTTCACTGTATCTTCA
>Ga0326514_10002346_pt1 | contig 12061 bp, 22 predicted proteins | sample 3_2548_0518_D_FD_203653 | JGI IMG/M metagenome (GOLD analysis project Ga0326514, IMG submission 203653) | Bovine rumen microbial communities from UC Davis, California, United States - 3_2548_0518 | ecosystem: Host-associated > Mammals > Digestive system > Stomach > Rumen | place: USA... | reverse complement strand
GCAGACATACGTGTGGGGGCTGATGGGACGGTTTATAGTAATGCAGGGGAAGCTGTTAGGACACAGGTCAATGACGTAAAGAAAGAATTAAGTGAAGATACCGGGAATGTAGTAGAAACGCTTTCTGCATCGGTGGACGTGCGTGGCGTGACTGTAGAATCACTGAAGCCGGGCTTCATTAACTTAACAGGGACTGCCACATCGGGGGGTGGAAGAACTGTACCAATCACCAAAATCGTGACTTTGGAACCGGGTACATACACGCTGGCATCTAATACAGATCTGCCGTCAACATTAAGCGTTATGGCAGAAAGCCATATGGTGAATACCATATTAGCAACGATCAATTCCACAACCAAATCCGCAACATTCACACTGGCATCGGCAACTGATGTATATATCGGCGTCAATGTCACGAACGGCACATCATATAACATAACAGGGTTACTCCTGCAAATAAAAAGCGGAGCGGCGGGCTACGCATTGCCAAAGCTGACTGCAAATGATTATCTTGCCCGTGCAGAAATAAAAGCGATGGGAGACAAAGTGGAACTGATTGATGATTTATCCGTCAATGCTTATACAACTCTCAAAGGGTTATTCCCGTTTATCGTTGGGGGTTTAACGTCAAGCGGTGCAACATCAAATGCGAAGTATAGGATTGCGAGTGCGGATAAATATTACACGGATTACCCGATTTACTTAAACATGCCAACCGGATACAAATATGCAATTTTTACGTTTGTTAGCAATGTTGCAACCGATTCCGGATGGTTGACAGGCGCGCATATTATCCCGGCAGGCACTACGTTTAGACTACAGTTAGCTAAGGCAACGGAAGATATAACGGAAACTATCACCGTGGTCACAGATTCGCCACTATATACCAGCTTGACATTCAGGCCAGTGCATGATGATGATACACCCTACAATGTACGACACTTAAGCGTGACCAAAATAAATGTTTCTAATCAGTGGACACAGGGAGCTTGTAGAGTGGGGCGGAAGTTGATAGGTTTTAATGCGTCAAAATCTGACCATTCAACAAACGCTATGTATAGGGTTTATGATCTCGATGATGGTCTGTCTGTATTAGGTGGTGCGGGGCATAATCTTGGACACTGCGCGACTGCGGATTACAGTGACGACACAGATACGATGATTGTGGCAAATGGTACGGACGAATCAGGCATTTCCCCCGCCATATACCTTATCAAAAATGCATCCGCAAAGATTGCTTCCTTGAACGACATATTTATATCAAATGCGGATGTCGTTGAAATTCCTTTTTCCTCTATTAATGGGGAGGGCACAGGGGCCTGTTTTGGCGAAAGCGATGATATCATTTACCTCGTGACACTGGAAAACTCGGCACAGTATGATCTCTATGCCACTAAGTATGTATATAGAGTTCTGTTAGGTAAGGGTACAGTTGACTTGACATCCCAATATCCTACAAATAGTTTCGGAGAATTTATATCGGGATGCGGTGAGAACGAATATAATGGTACTGCGTACATCATGGAATCCTATTCTCTCCAGATGTATGGCGAATTGCAGGGGATGAAGTACCGCAACGGATACCTATTTTTATCGACAGATACCCCGTCAATTAATGGGACACGCACAGCATATATAGCCAAATTGCAGGTTTCGGATGACGTTTCTGCTGTTGCGTTTTATCAAATCCCTACTATGACACCGACAGGTGTGCTTGTATCTTGCGAGGGTGAGGGTATTGTGTTTGACGGATTATACGGATATGTGTCAGCATTTGTCGGAGGTGTTGGCACGGTATATAAATTCGTCACTATCATTTAAATGACACTTTAAATCAGTAAAATAAAATTCAAAATATTATCGTCAACTAATTGATTATGCTTAGTAAGATACTCTGGAGGGCATAAGCCTATGGGGTATAAAGTATCAGGTACAACCATTCAGATAACACGGGGCGACAGCGGATACTTCCGTTTTACCCCGTACACAGTAGACGCAGGCGGCACACGGACGGAATACGTACCGCATAAAGGAGACTAAAAACATGGACACATTAAAAGAAATATCGTACACACACAGATTTTGGGTTTTCCTGCTTCCGCTCGTACTGATGGCGGCGGATATCGTCACGGGATGGATACAGGCATCAGTTAATGGAACGTGGGACAGCACCAAAATGCGCAAGGGCCTGTACAGGAAGAGCGGCGAGTTGCTGACGATACTATAACTCATTCTTTCATTCATATTTGTTCTCATAAAGATCTTCGAACCATCTGGCATAGTACGGTTCTTTAAGCCACAGCTTCTTTCTACTATGCCGTAGAAAACCATTGTACTCCCTAGAAAGCAGAGGTATAATATGAACGCAATCAAGGGAATAACATTCACGCACCGTTACTGGGTTATATTACAGGATATTCAGTGGTTGATGGGGCATGCAAATTCTAATACAACTATGACTTATATTGCCTTGGATAACGCAGCGCTTGCCGAGGCTTATAATAGATATTCTTCATAATGATATAAATTATTATTTGAAACGGGGTGATATTTTGTTAATTACATTAACGCAACTCAAAACATCGCTTCGTGCGATGAAAGATTACATAAACAAAGTGCTTCCAACAAAAATTAGCGATTTAACTAACGATGTTGGATTTATTACTCAGTCAGTAGCTGGAAAACTGACCGTGGGAGCACAACCTACAGATGACATGGATGTAGCTACTAAAAAATATGTTGATGAGGCAATTGCAAATGCAATTAAAGCTTTAAATAGCTAAAATAGATAGGAGTAAAAATGATATCAGTAAATGCTTTCGCCGAAAAGGCGTATAAACGTTTTATTGAAGCTGGAATGACGAAGGCTGGCGCATGTGGGTTGATGGGGAACATCTACTCAGAGTCAGCCGGATTTCTGGCGAACCGTGTGGAGTTCTTGTGTATTAAACGCATCAAGGAATACTGGGGAACGACATACACGGATGACACGTACACTGAAGCGGTTAACAGCGGAAAGATATCAAGGGAGAGATTTTTGAATCCGCTGCCGGGGAAACAGTACGGATACGGATCGGTACAGTGGACTACTCCGAGCCGTAAAGCCGGACTGTACGACCGCACTGTGGCTGTTGGAAAGTCAATAGCCGATGAAGATGCGCAGCTAGACTATATATTGTGGGAACTTGAAAACAAATATTAGGGTGTTCTGTCTGTTCTTAAGACAACGGGATCCGTAAAGGAAGCGTCAGATAAGGTGCTTAAGGACTTTGAGTCTCCGGCGAATTGGCAAAGCCTTTCGGCGACTCGTGCCGGATACGGACAGGACTATTATAACCATTTCAAAGAAGTTAAAGATGTGAAAGAAAGTGAGGTTACAAAAGTGACTAAGACTGAAGCGATCAATAAACCTATCGAAATCGCAAAAGCCGAGATTGGATACCTTGAGAAGGCAAGCAACTCGTAGTTAGATGACAAAACAGCGAATGCCGGATCAAACAACTACACTAAGTACTGGCGAGATGTTTACCCGACCTATCAGGGTCTTGCGTGGTGCGCTTGTTTCGTATCATGGTGCTTTATGAAAGCATTTGGTTTAGAGAAAGCGAAGAAGCTTCTCAAACACTGGCCGTATGTATACTGCCCGACGATGGTAAACCTTTTCAAACTGAACGCTAATCCGAAGGTTGGGGATATCGTTATCTTTTACCGCAACGGTGTATTCGCTCACACTGGAATTGTAATTGCTGTGAATGGTGACCAGTTTACTACCATCGAAGGCAATACATCCAGCGGATCAAGTATCATTCCGAACGGCGGGGCAGTTTGTATGAAGTCGTATTATAACTCACAGCTTCCGGGGACGAAATTCTGTACTCCCGACTGGAGCATCGTAGCAAACACGGATGAGCCTAAACTTGAAACCAAAACGGAAGCCAAAGCGGAAGCCAAGGCAAAAACCAAAGTGGAAGCCAAAACCAATACAACAACAAAGGCTTCTGCTGTCCCCGGCGCACTCAACGAAACTCCAAAGTGGATTGGCGTGGTAACCACTGGACTGAACGTGAGACGGTGGGCTGGCATAGAGTACGGAACGTGTTCGTTTAGCCCGCTCAAGAAAGGAACTGAGGTTGGAGTATGTGATACCGTAAAGGCCTCTACTGGGAATGACTGGTATTTTATCAAATATGAAGGGAAGTATGGCTTCGTATCAGCTAGATACGTGAAAGAAAAAGAAGCTGCCCCGGCTGCACCAACTACATCAAAATCAAAGATTAGCGTAGATGCTTTTATCGCTGCATTAACAAAAATGAATGCTCAGATGCAGAAAGATTTGGCGAATGGTAAAAAGTGGGGTTACTACAATTCAAAGGTGTCAACTTCTTACGCACACGCCATGGCGAATGGTAACCGCAGATGTAATTGTGCTACTCTTCCGAACTGGGCGCTTAAAATTATTGGAGTTATGGATGAAGATGCTACGACATTTTACGGCAAAAAGGGTGGCGAAATCGCATGGAGAAAATCATCAACGAAAGCTGCTGTTGAAAAGTACTGTGAAGTTATCAAAGTCGGCAACAAGACTGTTAACAAGGCAATGAAGGACGGAACGCTCCGAAAGGGAGATATCGTGACGTATGTTAGCATGAATCATACGAACGTCTATCTTGGTGGTGAACGTTGGTTTGATTCTGGCCACGCCTATGCTCATGGCACTGGTGATGGTGCTTGGTGGGAAACATGGTTCGGCGAGACTCATTACGGTGGGGAGAAAATTGGATATATCATTCGACTGAGAACTCCGGTATCCTACCGTGTACAGGTCGGATCCTATCTCATTAAGGACAATGCCAATAATATGATGGCGAAGGTTAAAGCAGCCGGATTTGCAGCTGAAATCATTACCATCAACAATCAGTACATCGTACAGGTTGGGGGAAGCCTCTTCCAGACAAAAGCCGAAGCCGATGCTCTTGCGGCGAGACTTGATAAGGCGAAATTCCCAACAGCGGTGATTGAAATCAAAGGATAAGAAGGAGATAAAATGGGCGGATATTTTGATAACGCTGCGACAACACAGCCTTACCCCGAAGTGGTTGAGGCTATGACGGCGTATCTTAAAGAGGAATACGGCAACCCAGGGGGACACTACCCCCTTGGGGATGCTGCTAGAGAAGCGGTAGACAGAGCAAGAAAAATTATCGGTAGAGCGATAAAATGTGAACCAAAGGAAGTCATCTTTACTTCCGGCGGGTCTGAGAGTGATAACCTTGCGATCAAGGGAGTTGCGGAAATGTATCCCGGTGGTCGCATTATCACCACAGCGATAGAACACAAAGCGGTGCTTAAAACGTGTGCATACCTTGAGAAGCGAGGATATAAGGTGACATACCTTGAGCCGGACGAACGTGGGATTATTACCCCCGAACAGGTTGAGGCGGCTATTGACCCAGATACATTTCTGGTGTCTGTGATGATGGCGAATAACGAGATCGGAACTGTTGAGCCGATTAAAGAGATCGCCGAGGTATGTCACAAGCACGAAGGCGTACTCTTCCATACCGATGCGGTTCAAGCGTTTGGTCACATTCCGGTAAACGTGAAAGACTTGGGCGTTGACTTGATGTCGGTGTCGGGTCACAAGATCCATGCCCCGAAAGGTGCCGGGTTCCTTTACTGCAAGAAGCGGATCCCGATTGAGCCGTTGATTCACGGCGGAAGCTAGGAGAATGGTCTACGAGCCGGGACTGAGAATGTGCCGGGGATCGTTGGATTGGGAAAGGCAGTGGAACTGATAACCAAACGGCTGTCAAAGAATATGGAATACGAAACATGGCTGCGTGAAAGCATGTTGTCAACTTTTCTGACGGAGATACCTGACGTACAGCTGAACGGTAGTCTCGTGTGTCGAGTGCCGGGAAATGTTAACGTGATGTTTAAGGGTGTTCGGGCAGAGTCACTGCTTGCGATGCTTGCGATGAAGGGATTTGCTTGTTCGACTGGGTCGGCTTGCAATTCAGAGGACGCTGCGCCGAGTCATGTGCTTAAGGCGATTGGACTTTCAGATGAGGAAGCTGAGTCGAGTATTCGGTTTAGCCTGAGTGAGTTTAACACCGTTGAAGAGGTTAATGCTCTTTGCGATGCGGTGAAGATTATTGTCGATCAGTTGAGGCTGGCGACTGGATATGTGAGTGTTATTTGATTCTCAAATGTTTGTTGCTCCCCGACACGCAACTAAAAAGTGGTCGGGTTATAAATGTTTGTCGCTACTCGATATGCGACTGATAAAAGGTCGAGTTCAAATAAGGGGTAGGGGTTCCTACCCCATTTTTTACGGTTCGGGGGCAAACAAAAAAGTTCATAAATATATGTCAAGAATTTTGGCACATATTTACAAACTTTTTAAAATGCAAAACATCGAAGAGGCTCTCTCCTCTCGATAAAATTTTCTTTGATTATTATTTGATGATTTGGGAATCTTCGTTATTTTCTTAACCGTGAAAAGTCCCGTATTTACTAGGTTTTTTAAGCGAGAAAAGTGTGGGTTACCTGTCTCATGCCTATCACCACCTTTTAATTTCCACAGTAATTATGCGGATATTTTGATTTTATGATTGAATACTTTTGCGCTAAAAGTAATCAAAACTCACATTGCTGAAAACTCTGGAAGCGAATCTATGATGGCTTGCTTCTCATCAAGTCTTTTCCTGTTTCGATGGTAATACTCTTCCGTACAAGCGATACTTGTGTGGCCCATTTGACCTTCAATGAGCTTTCGGTCAAGACCTTGGTCAAGAAGAATTGACCCATAGGTTTTACGAATCTTGTGAGGTGACCTTGGCTTGATGCCGACTTTATTACAGACAAGACGCAACCTCTTCCTTATCTTTGCCGTGTTTAAGCGGTTGCCATTTTCGTCTACGAAGACATATTCGCCAAACGGGTTAAGAAGCCTAAGTTTATCGACAATCCACTTCTGACTGGTCGGAACGATGACTGTTCGGTAACCAGCCGGGGTCTTTGGGAAATCGTCAACATAGTAAAGATACCTATTCAGTTTATCGTCTCTGTGTCGGGATTCTGTGCGCTTCACTTGAAATGTCGTGCCGTTAAAGTCATCATGCTTAAGTGCGACAAGTTCTCCAACACGAATTCCAGTGACGAACATAAGAGCAATGCCAAGGTTCCTTGCATCAGGATTTTGCCGAATGTAATTCATGATCTTGACGATTTCGTCATCATAAAAGATCTCGTCTTCATCGTTGATGACCCGTCGTTTAAAATCATTGTCGGTCACATCCAGTTCCATGAAGAAGTGCTCAACATCCATATCGATGAGTTTGCGCTTCTTCGCCCTCTTCAGAAACCCCTTTGTCATCCCCTTAAGTCCTGAGAACGATTTAGCCGTGAGTTCATATTTAGTAATGCAATCACATAAAAAATCTTCCCAATCACCTTCATTCATCGTGCAAATTTTATTCTGTCGAATATCTTTATAAAATCTGTTAAATGTTTGGGATTGAACTAGATGTGTACTCGGCTTTATCTGTTTGCGCTCAAGTCGTCGGTTGTTCCACTCATTAAAGACATCTTCAATGGTCGGATTTTCTTCTCGCTGCTTCCAATAGCTGATGATGAGATCGTCAATCTCTTTTTCGGTCTTTCGCCGGAAGAGTGCGCGGTTGTATGGTTTACTGGTATCGGGCAAGTAAGTACACCACTTGCCCTCATTGTTTACCCACTTCTTGTAGGTGTGCATCTCAAGATATTTTTTATTGTTATTCATCTCGATTTGCTCTTCGATGTTTTGCAAATCAAGCATACCATTTTCTATAAGGAATTTCAACTTTTCGTCTTGAGTTATTCTAACCACCTCTTCTTAGTAAACTCTAACGGCGAACCCGTGAACCTAAACTTATCACCATCCGAAATTTCAATGGTTATTAGGTCATTCGCCGGAGTACCTTCGTTCGGTAAATCCTTCGTCTCATCGATGATGACCTTATAGTTGTACACCGCATCAGAATCTTCCATGTCCGTGACATACAATCCACCTGGGCCGTACTTGTTATTGGCAATGTATTGAGCCACAAGGCATCCATCGCCGTTAGCATACATATCTGTCCCTTGATCAGGCCCTATACCATCGATGATAGTCTTATTCAGTAGCCATTCGGCGAGATCCTTCCCCGTTCCTTCGGGGTAACCATCGTAAGATTTAAACAGATTCACAAGCGGAATCTCTGTAAGGTGACCATTCTCAATACATCTTCTTACAAATTTAATTGTTGCGCTCGTCATTGGTTCTCCTCCTCTCCAATTCTTCCTCAATCTCTTCTTTCCAATCATTCCACCAAGGTTCATTAATGACTTCGCAGTCCTCAATCATTGCCCATAGATCTGCCGTTTTCAGTTTGCTGAGATACGGTCTAATAACATCAGCAACGACTAGTGCTAATGGGGCGCTGTAACAATACCTGAGAGCACAGACTGCTAAGATACCAAGGTCGGTAGAGTTAATATTAATGTCTTTCATGACTTCACCTCATCGTAAACATCGGGGACTTTTTACTGACACAAAATTCCCAATTCAACGCCTTCTCATCAATCGGCGTATATCCAGACCGAAGCATCGCTTCTTTGAACTGATCGTTGGTAATATACATTCCAGTGTCTTTCTCGAAGATGTGTTTCATCCAATAGCTGCTATACCCTTTACAAGGCGTCTTCCTCGGAGTGATATTTTTAGAAATCCAGTTCATTGTTATTTTCATATTATCGTTCGTCATATTATTCTCCTTTCCCATAAGGGCATTTCATCTCATACGGTTGCCACGGTTCTATCTCAATCTCTTGCCTATCCGGCTCGATAGTAATTCGAATCTCAACTTGCTTCGCCTTCACCGCTTCGGTAACCCACTCGGGGATGATAAGTTCATCTCCACCTTCTGATACAATACGTTTTACTAAAGAATCTTCACCAGTCATATTAATTGTTCTCCTTCTTCATTAAATCTTCCGGCTTTATTTCTTCCGGCTCTCTCACATCATCGGGTTCGAGAATAATCGGAATCTCTAAATCCTCAAGCCAGTAGAAAACCGCAGCCTGATCATCAGTTAAAAGCAAAGTTTTTACGTATGAGCAATCGTTATAAAAACGGTATAAAGCTTTCTTCGGCGGCTCGATGGTCGGCTGTTCTTGTATCGCCTGTATAATTCCTACCAATGTCATCCCCGGCTCGATGCTATTATTCTCTTGTCGCACTAAATAGCAGTGACGGTTGATTGTTTCTATCAGTGCATCCGCATCAATCAAGCGCATGTTAATCACAGTCCTTTCTCATATCTGCGCCGCAGTGATAGCAGAAATAGTTGTTGCGCCAATATACCTCGTCGCCTTCTATGACTGCATGACACTCTGAACATTCGTAGCAATCGTCTCTGCCATTGCTTATCCACTTCCCCTTCTTCCGTTTAGGTTCAACAGTAGGTGCATTTACTACCACAAAACGGCTACACACTTCTTCAGGTGGAATGAGTTTCAGTAATTCGTCAGCATCAATCAGTCTCATCCTATTTTCTCCATTTTCTTACCACAATTTGGGCAGTAGTTAATCTTCTTGACTGTCTTGCTCCACCCTTCTTTTACTAATTTCTTTCCGCATTTGCCGCAGTAATACCCCGGATTTGAGCATTCATCGAGCAAAATCCAGTGAGCCGTTTCGCACTCAGGACTTAGCGACATAAGCCTTGTTTCCGCATCAGCTTCTGTATGCCCATCCCAGTGCTTACTCCTCGGAAGCTCAACGCAATCGAACATATCCCAATACTTATTTTCGTAATGGTATGTGTAGCTACCTTTTGGGGTATCGATGCCAACAATAAACCATCCACCGCCGAAACAAAGTTCGCCATCTTCATGACGGTATGACTTCCACGACTTGTCTTTATACGCTTTTACCAACGCCGCAAAAAGGATTGCTCTTTGTTCGTAAAGGCCGCTAAACGTGTGGGAACCATCAGATAACTCGCCGATATCATCAACCCCGGCTACGGCGCAGATTGCTCTTCTTCTTTCCATTTCAACGTCAGCCATTCTGTTCCTCCTCATACGGTTTCGGCAACATCCGCCAAGCAACGACTTCTGAATGCGACGGAATATCGAAGAAGTTCCAATACCACTCATCAGTTGTTAGGTTCTGCCAAAACGGATTGACGTTCGTCCAGCGACATTCGCATTGATAACCGCTGTCGGTGCAAACCCAGTATGTTTCTCTGGCGGGATTTGGCAGTCTTTCTTTTACTGGTATCCAAAGATCTGCGATGTCTTCTCGTACTCCGTCTTTTCTTATCGCTCCGCTGCACCAGTCATAAGGATTTGTCAGTATTTCAACGTTTCTCTCGTCGACAGAAAAGTATTCACATTTACCGTAATTGCCGAAGTTGTGATAATATTCGCACTCTTTGCAGTAAATGATGTTGTAGCCTTCCCGGCACTCCTGCACGGTCTTGCGAATGACATTGTTGAATCTTGGACAGCAATGCCGTTCTTGGTCGTATTCTTTGCAACCGTTACACCATTCATTGAAGTTATAGTCAGCCGGATCAAATGATTGCTCTTCGACCATCGTCCGAGCGGCTGAGAGGAAGTTTTCTCCATTCTCTTGTGCGTCTTCGATTTGGTTAAGAATATCCAATACGTCCTCAACGTTTATGTACTTCATTCTACTTTCTCCCATATACCTTCGCCATTTTCTTCCCGGCGAATCCAAGTACCAACGCTAATTAACTGTTCAAACTCGCACCACCCGGTGTATTCGGCGAGCCACTGAAGATCATCGACTTCTTCTTTGGTATGAAGAACCACTTTCTCGGCTTCCCAATAGAAGTCCTCATCAGACAAATCTTTCGTGAGCGTCAAACGATTACCATCTAAGTCGTATACTTCAATGTTGTAGGCTGTATTGTGGCGGTTTGTTTCCTCGTAGACTTCGCAATCAAACTCGTTGTCAAACTCTGTACCATCATCGGCAATGTATAAAATTCTCATTCATCTTCCCTCATAGAAACCTTTTAATTCAGCTTCGCAGTTCGGGCATTTCTTGGGCATCGGCTCAAGGTGTTCGATGCCGTAACACCTTCCCCATCCGCAGTATGGACACTCATAATAAGGGTCTCCGCCGGGAGTGCAAACACCAGGAACTGCAATCCATTTATTTCTCCGTGGCTTCACTTCAGCGACAGATGAAGCGTCTAGCATTTCTAGTAACCACATGACTCCATCTGCGAAGTTATCTTGGTAACCAGTCGGGATTCCTTCCCAACCGATGACATCAAACTTTTCAAGGTCAACGAATTTCAATTCTAATTCCCCCAGTCTAACCTCACGCTTTCGCCGGGAACCCACGCTCCATACTCGACCGGATTTCTACCGACCGGAATCTCTTCGCCCCACAGTTCGCCAGTCTTCGGATCACGGTGGGTAAAGGTATAATTCCCGCCGTTATAATGTCCTTTCCTCGCGAAAAATACACCAGCTTCATTCTCCACTTTCGTCATCGTTATTCCCCTCCATAACATCTAAAATTCTCGCCAAAGTCATTGAGATATCTTGTAAAATCCAAGCAATGCGCTCGATGCTCTCTCCTTCTGTTACATTAAGGAAGAGATTACACGATGCGCTAATTTCATCAGCTCTTTTCACTCAAATTCCCCCGTTAACCATGTACTGAATAATCCGATTAACATCGTTCTGATTATAAGCCACAATCTCAAGCTCAGGAATTTCGTGTCCGGCAGCAAAGATATTCGCAAGCCCCACGATCTGAGCAATTTTACTCTTAAGGTTCAGTCTAATATCATCACCAACAAGTTCGACCTTGCCTTCGCAGCCATCAATCATCTCAAAAAACTTATCAATGTTACTAATATGCATTAACTTCATAAAAAATCCTCATCTTCTTCGTCGTTGTATGCTATCTCACCGCAAAAAGCGCACTCCCAATATCCAGGCTCATGAGGCGTGTACCCGAATTCACTGAGTTCGCCGTGAGCCTCTTCA
>Ga0326514_10002343_pt1 | contig 12072 bp, 9 predicted proteins | sample 3_2548_0518_D_FD_203653 | JGI IMG/M metagenome (GOLD analysis project Ga0326514, IMG submission 203653) | Bovine rumen microbial communities from UC Davis, California, United States - 3_2548_0518 | ecosystem: Host-associated > Mammals > Digestive system > Stomach > Rumen | place: USA: California... | reverse complement strand
TTACTCAGGTTAACAAACAAAATAGTAGATCACAAGATGAAAGCGACGGAGATATTGATAACAAAAAAATAAAGACCTTTAGACTTTCCTCGAACCATGTCAGCCGCTTTATAACCCCTACATTGCTCGACAGTTTGCAAGATAATAGCGATAAGTACCCAAATGCTCCACATAAGGGGCAGCAATTTATTAGTTTTGTTGACAGCCGTCAGGCTGCTGCACGTTTTACGCTAGACGCCAATCTCAATCAGGAAGAATTGTGGATTCAAAGTCGTGTGTTTCATCTTTTAAATCAGAATAAGATCTTAAGCGATAATTATAGAGAAATAAAGAATGATATAGATGAAATAACCTGTACTATAGCAATTAAAGATCATGAGGTAAGGGAACTACAGAAGAACAGGGATCCAAGAACTTTTGACTTACTTGACGAGATTGCTACGTTAAGAGAGAAAAAAGCTAGGTTAGAGGAAAAGATTCCCTCTATTCCAAAGGGTTATCTATCATGGAAAGAAATCTTTGACGAATTATATAAAGATCCCATGAGTGACAAATTCTGTTTCCAATTCTCAAATAAATCTGAAGGTAGCGAAGAATTAGATTCCGATACAAACACAGTGAGTCCTGAAACAAAGAAAAAATACATTTGTTCTGCTATGGTTGACCTTTTTGCGAGACGACCATTGTCAGGTGCAAGTGCTGAAAACATAGGTTTGTTCACGTCCTATTATAAAGAATTAGAAAAATTACCCAAGGACGACCAACATCTTCCACAAGAAGTTATTGATTTCAATTCTTCTATTGCACTTCCGGAAAATAAGATACACACAAGCGACTGGAAAGACCTACTCAAGATTTTCCTTGACCACTCTGTACGTTCTAACGAGTCATACTTCTTGAAAGACAAAGAGAATAAGATGGACATATGGTCATGTCAAAGGTTCCAAAAAGCAAAGATAATCACAAAACCTGCCCTTAAACCAAAGGAAGATGGAAGGAGTGCAATAAGATTGTTATTGGCTGCTTTATATTCATCAAATCAACCGACGAAAGATGACATTAATAAAGCACTCGTTGATCACAAAAAGGAGATCAACAACGTTGTTGATGCCTTATGGAGAGCACTTAAAGAAGTAGAATTGCTTGAGGACAGTGTCAGATTAGATAAGGATAAAAGTAATTGGATTCCTGATGATGACACAACAAAAGGCAATGATCCAAAACGACTTGACTTAATGAAACTTGGTTTCAAACTTTACGACAAAGTTGCGTTATGCGATGCTCGCCATTTCGGTAAGTTTGAAGTCCCTATTCTTGAAGACACCCTATTTAAAGGATATTCTCCTCGATTAGTTAACGGAATACCATCAAAGCCAATCGGAGAACTAGTTTCTTGGGAAACATTCCCAGATAATATTATCTCTGTTGAGGAATTGAATCGATGGGCCTCAGAAAAAAGAAAATATCTTTGGAACTATCACATATGGGGTGAAAACGGGAAATATTCAAGCCATATTAATTCTATTTATTTAAAGCCAGAACTTTATATTCAAGCAGAGCATACTGCACAAGTAGATAAACTCATAGCAAAACAAAGTCAAGATTTATTTAGAGATCAAAAGGAAATAAATGTTTTAGCATGCTCGACCACAATGGAAATGGGCATTGATCTTGGTGATCTTGAAGCCGTCATGATGTGTTCGATACCTCCTCATCCTGCCAATTACAAACAACGAGCAGGAAGATCTGGACGAGCTGGACAGAATAAAAGTGTCTGTATTACTCTTTGCAATTCTGATGCAATCGGATTAAGGACCTTATATCAGCCCATCAAACAACTAATAAATCGCCCAACTGCAATCCCGTTTGTTGACTGTGATAGTAAACTGGTTGTACAGCGACATGTCAATTCTCTCCTTTTAAGAGATTCGGAGTTATATGACAATGGCAAGAACAATAATCTTGATCAACAAATAATAGATTTCTTTACTTCATTCAAATTTGGTGTAAACATAAAAAATGGAAACATTGACTATACAAGAGTGGTATCAAGAGATAAAGGTGATCAAGTTTATCCGTCTACCATCGATCCATTAGGTCTGAATTACGGGACAAAATATCAAGATTTTATTCGATATATTTTAAATTCACCAAATGAAAACCACCTACGTGAACTGATAAAAGACACATGTCTTGAAGGGAAAATAAGTGATGCCTGTTATCAAGCTGTCACGGACATAACTAAACGTTATAATGAGATTGAAAATCAAGTTCTTGATATTTCCGTTTCATTTAAAGTTCAGTGGGATGCTATTGAAGAAGAACTGAAAAAGAATAATGGAACTGTAACTGATGGTGAGATTATAAATGTTATAGAAAGTGGCCGCAGCAAACTTGCAAAAAGAGCAAAAAGAGAACTACACAATTTTTCCAGCATACTGAGTGGTAATCTATTGGAGTTTTTGTCCACTCATCGTTTTACTCCAAATGCGAATATGCCTGTCAATATCATTGAATTTGATATAAATCTGAATAATTTGAAGTCCTGGGGAAGATCTGGAGCATCCAACCCTTCATACCAACTGCAAGAGGCTTTATCACAATATACTCCTGGCAATTCTATTGTTTTGAGCAACCGAGTGCGGACAATTCGAGGTATAAGATATACAGGTTGGTCGAAAGAAACAACATCATTCAAGAAAATCAGTACAGATAGTGATCGAGTCATTTTGGGGACAAAAGACAACTTTATTAACCCCAAGGGGAAGGTGCGTACCTTCACTCTCATCGAACCTTTTGCGTATCTTCCTGATATGAACGAGGTAGATACAAGATCAATTGATAGTAATGCATATGCATCTGTAGATGCGGCTTTGATTGGTACAAGCGATTGGGCCTCTGACGAGTCAAATACACACCTCTTCCAACTGAGGACGAACTTAGATTGTGGAGGTGGGCAGATTCTGTATTATAACAATGGGAATGGATACGGATATGCTGTATGTACACAATGCGGAAAGACTATGGCGGAAAATCGTCGTGCAAGACATGACAATGGGCCGATTACTGATCTTCCAGACGGTTTCTATGATGACAGTGGTAATCACCTAATGATAACATCATTCAAGAAGAATAAGGAGAAGTGTATCACTCTTAATGATTTACAATTGAATCCACATAAAGTTCAAAGAAATGTTATTCTTGGTGGATTTATTACAACTGATTTCACCGAAATAAGAATTCGCAAAGATAAACATTCAGATTGGTGCGATAACGATGAAAGTTATAAGAACTTTCTTACAACACTGGGTGTCCTATTGTCCAGTTGTTTAGCCGAGTATCTAGGAAAAGAAAACAGAGACATAAACTTTTTGATTACTCCAAACCAACATTTGTGTATTTTCGATACCAATCCTGGTGGATCTGGATATTCTAACAAACTGGGTATCATCCAAAACATGAATACAATCATTGATTTAGCATTAAAGAAAGTCGAGTCTTCTTCTTCAAAAGATGATCTTCTTGACAAATTTACAGTTAAATATATAGACAATCTGGAAATCGAAGAGGTCAAAACTTGGTTAAAATCTGAAATTAATAGTAGAGGAACTGTATCAAATCTAGTTAAGAATGCATATCCTAGAGCCAAAAAGGCTACTTTCCGAGATATCGAGTTAGACATTCTGACAAGTAATAATTCTACAATATTTGTTAATGATAAATACAGTGAATGGAATTATGATGATACAGACACAGCAAATTGGAAAATCTGTATCAAAAGCATAAGAGATCATGTCTACAAAATTGGAGTTATTGGTGAATCAGATGATTTACCCAAACCTATATATGAAACCCTGAAGAAAATTACAGATTGGTGCAGGATTATCAAGAGTGTGAAACCCAACTTAAAGAACGGTATTCTGCCTGTCGCATTGACTGATAACAATCTATATATTACAGATGTTGAAGATGTTATTACTCCAAATTCTTCGTGGGCGAAGGACTCTGTATATCGTATTGATGTTTCCTATTTTAACTCAAACGAAGCAGACTTCCCAACCGATGCTCCCCAAAATGCACCAACAACATCAAAAGATAAAATAGTTAAGGGGGTAAATGACCAAATATTATCAACGCAGTTGGGTGAAATTGTTCAAAAACTAAATAAGGACATTGACAACATGATCAGCAGTTTTATAGAATCATGTAAGGCTTCGAAAAACAAGATTCATGTTGTATACCAAGACCAATATCTACGATCGCATATCGGTATGATAACGACACTACAATTTATCGATTATTTCATTGGCCAGACAGGATGTCCTTTCTTATTAAAATTTGAAACAGAACAATATAGCGACAATTCATACTGTAGGAATATTAGCACTCCTTATTCTGATTACGGTGCTCGAGACCGAGTGTTAAACAAATTAGCAGAGTCATGGATTGAGCAAAAAGGGTATGACGCAAATGTAATTGTCGAGTCCAGAATTCCCAATGCTTTACCTCATTGGAGAGAACTATCGTTTTTATGTGGAGATAAGAAACTCATCTTATATCCTAATGGCGGAATAATCAACGAATGGTTCTTAGATATTGAAAGAGCCAAAAGGATGAACAAGTATTTCAGACCAGATAACACTATGGTATCAGATCCAATTCCTCTTAAAAAGAAAATTGATATTATGTATGATGTTGAAGTAAAATAGCACCATAACTGATTACTCAAACAATATAAAATGTCTGCAATATGGCAATTAGTGAATTTACTCGATTAGATTCTACAGCTTTTGCTCATAAAGTTAGTAGGAAGATTGCTGGATGGTACAGTAATACCACTTTTCATGAGAAGGCAGTGAATAGAATTGTGCTTCAACGTGAGGAGATATATGCTCTTGTAGAGAAAGTAGAAAAAGTAAGTGTGAAGAAACTGTTGAGATATTTGGACTCGAGTGGCTTCTTCTATCGTCCGTCTGCTCCAAACAGGCATCACAATTTTCCTGGTGGTCTGGCGGAGCACTCTCTTGGTGTATTCCGAATCGTAGAGGAATGGAACAATATGAACCCAGAAGAACGTCGCAATAGTGAATTGTATAATTTCAAATTGTCTGGCAAGCATGTTTTATTGGATATTTTCACAGAGAAAATGAATTATGACGATATGGTAATTGCAGCCATTTGCCATGATCTCTGCAAGGCTAAGCATTACTATTTTGAAGGACGAATCATCAAAAAGCATCATTCTGATTATCTAGGGAGCAGACATGCTTCGATTTCTGTTGAACGATTAGAAGCGAATGGTATAAAGGGCGAAAAATGTGAAGAACTGCTTTTGGCTGTATTGAAGCATATGCGTCTATATAGCAAGTCATATACAAACAAGGAGAGGGAGAATCAAATAAGAGGGAAAGCATCAATGCTGACGATTGCCGTCTGGGCTGCAGATAAACTTGATGCCAGCAGGCATCCTGCCGGCAAACTACATAAACAGTTTTAGTTAAATGGAATTGTAGTCCGAAGAAGTAAGGAGTATGTATTAAAACAATATAATCATGGGAGATTTAGTAAAAGTAGGAAATCATTTTGACTATGATTTCGGTGATGAAACATTTAGTTTTCCTATTAAGACTGTAGTAATCTACATAGACGGCGAGACAGCAATACTGAAAGTTATTGAAATGACTGCAGAAAGTGAAGACCTGACACTAGAGTATGATAATGTCGTAGAATTCTTTCCAGACTTCACTGATCCTGAGCGTAATATGTATTCACGATATCTTTTTCTTGATACCGACACTTTAGAACTATTTGATAATCCTTACAATTATTACGCAAGTAAGAACGAGGAATTGGGAACAGGTTGTTCGAATGAAGAGGAAGAAGAAACAAAAACAGAAAGCAATGACCAACAATTTTATCCCAATGCTAGCGCAGAAGACCTCCCTTTTTAGAACCATTTTCCCCTCAAACTAACAAGAATTTGAGGGGATATGAAAAATAAAGTGATAACCTATTGTTATGTCCGCTTCATATGGCCCCAAGTACACTTCGGGCATTTGTAACTTGTGAAACACGAAGGACAGACACGATAGCCACAAGTATCACATACCCACCAAGACCAATGGTCTGGCAGTTCCTTTCCACAACACATACACGGTATAAACATAAGCGTAAAAGTTTTAAGTTGTTAAAAATAAATATTTTACCCAGCAATCACTCCTAAAAGAATAAGTCCCAAAAATATAGCACCGAAGAAGATGATAATGCCCAAAAGCCTACCAAACAAAAACTTCAGATACTCACCAAACGAATTAAATTCGAATATAAAGCCATTAAATTCCTTAAAAAACCTCATAATCCAAAATCGTACAAACCTATAATAATGAAGTGTACCAAGGCTACAATCCCTTATATACTTTCATGAGAAGACTGGCCTCCAAATAGTCTTGCGACTTTGCCAGTTCCCTGATTTTCGCCAGTAATTCTCGCTTTGTCATGCCTTCATAGACGGGTTCTTCGGAATCGGGTTCCGGTTCGGGTTCTTCTTTAAGTTTCTCCTCAAAAGCCAACATCTTCCTCTCATGGTACCGCTGGTCGAGTAACGAGCCAAAGTCCTGACGAATATCGTCTGAAACGTCGGGATAGTGTTCATCGAGCCAGGCACGAGCAGAAAGGTCCCATGTCTCGTCGCCACTGAGCAGCATCTCTTCAGTGAAATACTCATTGGCATACTGCATTACAATCTCTTCGGCACTCTGACCAACAGAGGGTTTCTTATCATCTTTACACATACTGTTTGCGTTTTAAGTTTATATAATCTTGCGCAAAGATAGAAATTTTCCTTCAAACCACCAAGAAAATCAGGAAAAAGCGCCCAGATTTCACAATCGGGCGCTTACTTGAATGATTAAACTCTTGTTGAAATAACAAAGGAATCACAATATTTCTCATCGGCCTCGTACTGACTGATGGTAACAAACTCACCTGTCTCCTCTATAATATAGCCTCTTTGTTCGCCCTTGATGAATACGACGGGATCCTCGGCATCCATATCGAGGTCATCGTACTCTGGCAGGACACACTGATGGGTTTCTGTGTCGATAACACCCCACTTATCTTCACTCTTGATAGTCATGATACCGTTCACAGGTTCACCATATCCCGTAAGTATATTGGAGCAGATGATGTCACCATTGGCGGTGATGATACCGAAGTGATCCTTCACCCCACCCCAACAAGCTAGGAACATATCGGAGAAGATGATGGTGGAAATGGAATCGAACTTGAAAGGACATAGCTGCTGACCAGAGCCATCACCCTTAATCAGACCGCACTTACCTTCCTTAATAGCAGCGACGGGCGAATGAGGGAAAAAGTGATAGCTATGACGCTCATTGAAATCATCATAGAGTGCTGGGGCAACCAACTCACCAGTAACAGTCTTCAGACCTTTCTTTCCTGTAGTAGGGTCAGTAAACTCGACGTTGAACCAATCATACTGCGCCCTGAGTTCTTCAACTCGAGCATTCGCAGCTTCTCTCTCACCATCTGACCATTTGGTGGCGCAGGACTCAAATTTCTTAATCAGAACATCGTACTCTTCAGCAATCTCTAGGGTTGCCTTTGGCAAATTCTTCACTTCTTTACTCATACAATTAACAATTTTAATTAAACTTATCTATTTCTGATTGCAAAGGTACGGCTTTTTTATGACGCACCTCGGTAAGATATACGTATAACAATGGGAAATACTCATTTAAAAATTGTACCTTTGCACCATTAATAATAATGTATTAGTATGAATAAAGATTGGTTAGAGATTGAGCAGGATGGTTCTTCTGTTGTACTGAAGAAATGTTCTGAAGAAGCCCTAGGAGAAGTGGTGATTCCTGAAGGGGTAACTATTATTGCTGACAATGCGTTTTACTGCTGTGGCAAAGTTACTGGCGTGCACATACCTGACGGTGTGAAGTCCATCGGCAGAAATGCATTTGTTTATTGCGATCTCAAGGAACTATATATCCCAGCGAGTGTGACAAAACTGGTTCCCAATGGGACTGGTTTTCTTGCCAGCACGCCATTCTATGGAAATGGTGATCTCATAAAAATTACGGTCGACAAGCGAAATCCGGTGTTTGACAGTAGGAATGACTGTAATGCCATCATAGAGAAGAAGACAAACCGATTGGTATTGGGGTGTAAAAATACGACCATACCAGATAGCGTATCAATTATTGGCAATGGATCTTTCTTCTGTAATAAGATGGACACCATCAGCATCCCTGCTGGAGTAAGGATCATTGAACACTATGCATTCTATTACAGTTTCATGAAATACGTGATCATACCAGACAATACTCATATAAAGAAGACCTCTTTCCGAAAGACTACTAAGTTGATTCAGAATGGTGATGTCATCAATGAAGAATTTAATGGTCAATACTTTAATGACAAATACTTCGGACTCAAAGGCTTTGAAATTAACGAAAGAAATTTCCGAGAGTATTATCCCAAGTGTTTCTATGAGCAACTGAATGCATATTTCAGTTGTAAAGAAACCAATGGATCAATTATCCAGATAGAGCGAATAGACAACGGTTCCAACTACAGATGGGCAAGCGAAAGTCCCGGTAGAGACATAAAGGAGAACTATATGTTTGCTGCCATACTACTCTATATGATTACCGCAGGACAGAGCATCTATAATCTCGCATCAGGTATTTACGAGGACTTCCATCGTGGCTTAGGTTGGCCAATGCTTTGTTATGGGCCACAAAAGGTTTCCATGGGTCATCCACTGGAATTATTGGAGGAAGCAGGGCTTTCTCCCCTAAAATATGAGAGTTTGCTATTCCTGCATTTCGTGAAAAGGATATTTCCTTTCCTCCGCCAGCAAATGAACACTCTACTCAACGGTAAGAAGTCTATCATGAAGGATCTTGCAGCAGGTGAACGATTCACTGAAGGTGTGACAACACACAAACGTGCCGGAATAAAAAGATATATGGACAAGCAAGAAAAGGAAATTCAGGAACTTCTTTCCAAATGGGCTTTTTCGAAAGAAGATGATTGGCACGAATTTCTCGTAAAGGAAGGTGTCATACAGATGCTATAATTCGAATAGTAATACGAGGGTGCCTGATTGTAATAACTCGGGCACCTCTCTCCTATCCTTCAAAATCCTCTTTTTCTGCATCAAGTTTAGCTTGCCACTCGTCAACTCCATTCATGATATTGTCAGCAATAACGGAAGTGGCTAAGGAGGAAAAATTGCAAGTCATTGTTGTTTCAAACTCCTTTACCGCTATGGACAAGCCGATTCTACCATAATTGACCAGATCTTCCTTTGGTATTTCTGCGTTATGACCAAAGAAATTGGCATAGATTTCTATAAGAGACATATAATGATCAGATAACTCCTCAAAGGCCTCATTATCACCATTCTTTGCACGCATAACAAGGTCTTCTATTTTCGCTTCAAGTTCAGGGTCATAGGATATTTTCAGTTTTCTCATAAAACAGTTGTTTATTGAAGTATTTAAAGAAGAGCATCGAGTTTCCATCATTTATTCCGAATCAGCATCATCGGAATCCTCTGTTGAAGTGACATTCCCAAATTTATCAATGGTATAAACATTTCCATTTTCGTCTTTAACTGTAGCAAGTCCGTTGCAGAAATCGTCAGCTTCTTCCCATTTACATGGAATGACAAGTTCTCCGTTTTTGTTTATATAGCCATAACCAGTTCTCAAATCACAAACTGCAGCCATACCTTCTTTGAAATCATTGGCAAAATCCCACTCGTAGGGGATGACCAATTTCTTCGAACTGTCAACATAGCCATATTTCCCATTATCTCCCAAATCGATAGCTAATCCTTCGGAAAAAGAATAACCGGTTTTATCAATACTAAAATACAAGTCATTTGCATCGACCACATCAGCCTTCCCGTCGTAAAAGTCACGTGCATCAATCCATTTGCATGGAATAACTAACTTCCCTGTCTTATCTATATAGCCATACTTGTCATTGTCATCTTGAACAACGGCTAACCCTTCACGAAAAAGCCACGCCCCCTTCCATTCATATGGAATTATTAATTCTCCAAATTTATCAACATATCCATACTTGCTGTTTTCACCTTGAACAACAGTTAACCCCTCACGATATAATTTGCCACAGTAATTAATTGAGTACCATTCGCCATCTTCATCCATTACCTCGGCAAAACCATCTTTGAAAGGTTTTGCATCCTTCCATTCGCACTCAATGAGAACATCTCCACACTTACCAATATAACCATACATTCCATTCTCGTCCATAACAGCAGCATATCCTTCACTGAAGGCTTTTGCTTCTTTCCATTTGCAGGGAAAGATAACTTCTCCATCCTCGGTGGCGTAACCATATAGCCCGTCTTCCTTTATTGGAAATAAATCCATATTAAATTTGTCGATAACAAAAGATATAATATCACGGTTCTCAACAGGTTCCCAAGGATTCGGCGCCTCTCCAACAAAAGATACGAAGGGTATTCTATACATTTCTTCAGGATCTGGACAACACCAAGTCAACTTGTCATAATTTTGCAATTTTTCAGCAATTTCACTTTCGCAATATCCAGCATATTCCTGTTTTGAAAGTTCCACACATTCCCCAATTTCAACAAGTTCTGTTTCTGACCAAACCACTTTCTCACTGTTATAGAAACGAATACAACTAAAGCCCACATCATACGTTTGAATGATGGTACCAACACCTTCCTCTTCGAATCTTTTAATAATTCTATTTAATCGTCTTACTAGCCCCTGTTGTTTGGGGGTCAATTTTAAAATCTTAATCATTGCCATAACTAATCTTTTAATAACACAACCAAGTGCTGATTATCATCATTGTACGACTCTCGAAGGTCCATCGCCTCCGTATCCACATACATATCATCTTTCGTAAACGACGGGAAAGGCAAATCTTTGAGTTCTTCGACGTCTGGTCTGTATAACATGTACAAAAATTCATCGTCCTCATATTCAATATCTTCCTCAAAGTCATGGGCTATGTGAGATATATAGCCATACTCTTCAAACTCAGACCAATAGCCATAAGAATCCCCAGAGCTTTCAGTATATCCTGCTTCTTTCACTTTTGCTTTGTTATATATCTTGAATCCACTAAGACCACCACCATTTTCATAATAGTCGGCTATAAAACCTATTTTTTCTTCTTCCATTTCATTAAGAATGGCCTGGAACTCGTCAACGAGTTTTTTTTGTTTGGGGGTTAGTTCTAATCTTTTATCCATATCGTAGCTAGAATTAAATTATAACTGATGCAAAGTTAAATCACAAACAAAATAGTATTAAGCATTGCGTTATGTGGGTGCATTATATTACCTGAATCGCTTTTAATCATCAGCTATCATACAATGGATCATTTCGATGAATCTATCCCATCCATCTTCATCATATGCACGTTTGCAACTTTCTAATGTTTTCATCAGTTCATCAAAATTCTTTGTTATCAGTCTGACTTCTTCCCCATTATGATGACCATACAGGTCAAATTCGCCAACCTCGTTATATGCTACACATAATTCATACTCATCCCTTTCGCGAAGGATTTCTGCGTTCAACACTACATCCATTTTACTTCTTGTTTTAAATTAAACGATTGGTGCAAAGTTAATAATTTCTTTTAGGAATAGCAAAAAATAAAGAAAAAAACGCCGGATTTCACAATCGGGCGGTTCGGAAATGAGAAGAAAAGTATGTATTATCACAAAAGTTGGTATTCATCCCAATCTTTGATGATGTGCATCACCTGTTCCCGGGTCAGCGTCTCCTGCTCAACCAGATTCACATAGATGGCATTAATAAGAGGGCCAAATGATGCGAAGGCTGAGCTGAGATACTGGTCGACAAGAGGCATAATCACCTCTCTCTTCCCCAGCCAATTGAACTGATTGAGGATTGCATCGATGAGTGTATAGTCAATACTACACATATTCTCGTCGGGCAAATTGTAGAAGCGACAAATAGCCCCACCTCCGAAGAGTTTGCAGATGTTTGGGAAATA
>Ga0326514_10002341_pt1 | contig 12073 bp, 5 predicted proteins | sample 3_2548_0518_D_FD_203653 | JGI IMG/M metagenome (GOLD analysis project Ga0326514, IMG submission 203653) | Bovine rumen microbial communities from UC Davis, California, United States - 3_2548_0518 | ecosystem: Host-associated > Mammals > Digestive system > Stomach > Rumen | place: USA: California... | reverse complement strand
GGTGCTTACCCCACTATGAAGCGTATCAACTTCGGAATCAAGTTCAATCTATAATATAATAAGGTGAAACAATGAAAAAGTTTATCAATCAATATATCTTTATCGGTATGGCAGCCTTGTCACTCACCTTCGGAGCGACATCCTGTACCGACTATCTTGACAAAGAGCCAGACTCGGACGTGGGAGCTGACGAAGCCTTCAAGAACTTCACCAACTTCCAGGGCTTTGTCGAGGAGGTCTACAACTGCATACCCAACAAGGAGTCGAACTACTGGTGCTGCACCTTCAACTGGGGTGAGGACGAACTGATGAATACTGGTGGTGGCGATACCCATGAGACGGCCCACTTCGACTTGGGCGACTACCGTTATTGGTATCAGGACCCACAAAGTTTCCTGCACACCAATGACCTGAACTCCACTTCTTCTGATAAGTTTGCCCACTCTTTGGAGCATGCTTGGTATTGTATCCGTAAGATGAATATCGGTTTGGAGAACTTCGATAAGATGACTGAGGCTACCCAGGAGGAGAAAAACATTATTCGTGGACAGATGTTGTTTTTCCGGGCTTGGTGGCACGAGGAAATGATGGCCTTCTTTGGTGGTATTCCGTATATTGACAGCGCACTGCCTGCCGGCGGGACCCTCACGCTGCCTCGTCTGTCGTTTAAGGAGTGTGCAGAGTTGTGTGCCAAGGATTTCCGCGAAGCAGCCAACCTGTTGCCCGACAACTGGGACAATACCACCATCGGTAAGAAAACGCTTGGCAAGAACGACCTGCGCATCACCAAGGCAGTGGCTTTAGGTTACCTTGGCAAGGTGTTGCTTTGGGCTGCCTCGCCTCTGAATGCTGACGGCAATGGCGGTGCTCAGACGGGTGCCTCGAAGAATGGCAAGACCTACGTCTACGATACCAACTTGGCTACTCAGGCTGCTGATGCTCTGGCTGAGTGTATCGCCAATATCGAGAGTGGTGCTTCGCCTTACGCTCTGGCTGAGTATAACTATGACAACATTTATGACCATATAGCAGCTACTGGTTCCAAGACCAACTACTCCGATATTTTCCGCACTACGGGTCAGAGCTGGAAGATGCCCGGCTCGTGCGAAGCTATGTTGCGCGGACCTGTGATGGCTGTCAATGGCTCTAACTGGAACTTCGCCAAGCTGTGGGGACCGAAGGTGAATAACTTGGTCGAGCACGATGCTATTATTCACATGCCGACGGCTAATTATATCAACTATGCATACGGTATGGCAAACGGATTGCCACTGACCGATCCCGATTCAGGCTTCGACCCAAGCCATCCGTTTAAGGACCGTGACCCACGCTTCTACCACGACATTATCTTTGACGGTTTCAAGTTCTTGAATACTACGCCGTCCGCCACTGATGCTGGCTTCCAGTATATGGAAATGTTTACTGGTGGTAATATGCGTCCTTCGGGCGACCCTGCTCGCAGTGCTGATGGTAGCCGTACAGGTTATTTCTGTCAGAAGTTGGTGCCTCACCAGTGTAATAAGTATGACGGCATGTACAACTGGGGTGGCGCATTGGAGTGCTACCTGCCCTATATGCGTGTTGCCGACATCTACCTAATGTATGCCGAGGCTGGTGCAGCCATTCAGGGAGCAGGTTACAAGAATAGCAAGTGTAACCATACTGCCGTTGAAGCCATTAATATTCTGCGCGACCGCGTTGGGGCTGGTCATGTGGCTGACAAACTTGTGGGCGACAAGAACAAGTTCATGGACGAGGTGCGCCGTGAGCGTGCCGTCGAGCTGGCCTTCGAGGGCTTCCGCTGGAATGATCTGCAGCGCTGGCTGCTCCTCACTGAGTATCCCTATAACGTGAAGACGTCGCAGGAGTTCATTCGCGTTGGCAACTATGACTTTACCAAGAATGACCCCCGCGATGCTGAGGTGACCAACTGGCATGAGGATGTCATTCTGGAGCGCAACTTCTCGGTCAAGCATTACCTGATGCCGTTCAAGGAGGCCGACGTCTACCTCTACAAGGAGTTCAACCAGAACCCTGGCTGGTGATAAATGAAAATAGAACATTGAAAATAGAAGATTATTATGACTAAGAATATCAAATATGTCTCGTTAGCTCTCTGCCTGACGGCTGTGGCGCCGGTCTCTGCTCAGATTGATGCTTCCGACTCGACGCAGGTCAACTTGGCTTTCCGCAAGGTGGCAAAGGACGACGTGCTGGGAGGTGTCTCGACACTGAATTACAGGGATTTGGTAGACAAGAACTACAATACATACACCTTTGACAACATGCAGGGGTATGTGGCCGGTTACAACGGCAACAGCCTGTGGGGATTCAGCGATGCTCTCGTCCTCGTGGACGGCGTACCCCGCGCTGCCGACAACATCAAGCCCGATGAAATCGAGGAGATTACCTTCTTGAAGGGAGCGCAGGCTGTCGTGCTCTATGGCAGCCGTGGTGCCCAGGGCGCAGTCCTGATTACTACCAAGCGTGGCCGCGTTAGCGACGGCCTTGATGTCAGAGTTCGTGCCAACACGGGTTGGAGCGTGGCTAAATCGTTTCCTGAGTATCTCAGCTCGGCTGAGTATATGACTCTCTACAACGAGGCCCGTGTCAACGATGGCTTGGCACCGCTTTACACTGATGACCAGATTTACAACTACGCCAGCGGACAGAATCCCTACCGTTATCCCAACGTAGACTTCTATTCCTCTGACTATGTAAAGAAATCCTATAACCGTACGGACGCAACCGTCGAGATTGAAGGTGGCAATCAGCGCGCCCGTTTCTACTCAAACGTCAGTTACTACCGTCTGGGCGATTATCTCAACTTTGGCGAGGCCAAGCATAACAGCACTGACCGTTTCAACGTGCGCGGTAATGTTGATATTCAGCTGAATGACTTCATTACGGCATACATCAATGCCAACGCCACTTTTTATAACTCCAAGTCTGCCAACTCCACACAGGCTGATGGCAACTATTGGCAGGTGGCCGCCACATGGCGTCCCAACCGTATCAGTCCGCTGATTCCTCTGTCGTATATCGACCAGAATACGGTCCAGCCTGGACGTCTCGTGGCCACGTCGAGTAACATCATTGACGGTCAGTACTTCTTCGGCGGTACACAGACGGATCTGACGAATATCTTTGCTGACTATTACGCCGCTGGACGTAGCACCTGGACCAGCCGTCAGTTGCAGTTCGATGCAGGTGTGAACTTCGACCTGAGTTCGCTGCTTAAAGGTCTGAGCTTCCACGCTCTCGTTGCTGTTGACTATGCTACGAGCTACACCTCCTCATTCAACAATGAGTATGCTACCTTCGAACCCACGTGGAGCAACTACGGCGGTAAGGATGTCATTGTGGCTTTGGACAACCATGAGAAGGTTGACAAGAAGTCGGGCCTGCAGAATATCAGCGGTTCGGCCGATAACCAAACCATTGCTTTCAGTGCACACTTTGACTATAACCGTACGTTTGACGACGTCCACAATGTCAGTGCCATCCTTGTAGCCAACGGCTATCAGCAGACCTACTCTGGTCAGTACCACAAAACGAGCAACGCCAACCTGGGTCTACAGCTGGGCTATAATTACGCCAAGAAATACTTCGCAGACCTGGCTATCGCTACACCCTGGTCGGCCAAGTTACCAGAAGGCAAGCGCTTGGGCTTCTCTCCCTCGCTGACTTTAGGTTGGAAATTGGCCAAGGAGGCGTTTATGGAGAATGCTCCGTTTAACGACTTGACGGTGAGTGTGAGCGCCAGCAGTCTGAAGACCGACCTCGGTATCGATAACTACTATCTGTATCAGGCCACCTATCAGAACGGTGGATGGTGGGACTGGAACGGCGGTTCGGGTCACTCTTCAGTGCAGTCCGTACGAGGTGGTAATGACGATTTGACATTCCTCACCCGCAAGGAACTGTCGGCCAGCGTACACGCCTCGTTGCTGGAGCGCGCTCTCAGTTTCGATGCTTCATTCTTTACCAGTAAGATGAAGGGGGGTGTCATTGCTGCTACAAATCAGGTGCCCAGCTACTTCTCGTCGTGGCATATCGGTAGCCAGACGGGCTTCGTGCCTTATCTGAACTATAACGACGACACCCGTACAGGTTTCGACTTCGCCGTCAACTACAAGAAACAGTTGGGCGAGGTGGGCTTCCAGGCTGGTGCTAATGTCACCTACTACACCACTAACGCTTCTAAGCGTGACGATAGCAACTTTGCCGACAGTTATCAGTATCGTGAGGGGCAGCCTCTCGACGCCATCTGGGGCTACGAGTGCCTTGGCTTCTTCAAAGATCAGGCTGATATCGACAATTCGCCTACACAGATTATTGGTGGTACCATCAAGCCGGGCGACCTGAAGTATAAGGACCAGAACGCCGATGGTGTCATCGACGAAAAGGACCAGGTCAATCTGGGTAAGGGTGGCTGGTATGGCAGTCCTGTCACACTGGGTGTCAACCTTACCTTCAAGTACAAGAACTTTACCCTCTTCATGCTGGGTGTCGGCGGTTTCGGCGGCCATGGCGTCAAGAACAACAGCTACTGGTGGATCAGTGGTGAGAACAAGTACTCTTCGGTCGTTCGCGACCGTTGGACGCCTGCTACTGCTGATGTTGCAACCTATCCGCGACTGACCACTCAGGCTGGCACCAACAACCTGCAGACCAGCGACTTCTGGATGTACTCTACCTCACGCTTCGATTTGGCTAAGGTGCAGCTCACTTACGACTTTCCGAAGTCCATCATCGGACAGGGCATCGTCAAGGGACTCGCTCTCTACGTCAGTGGCAACAGCCTCCTTACGCTTGCCAAGGAACGTGAGCTGTTAGAGCTGAACGTGGGCAGTGCACCTCAGGCACGCTTCTACAACATTGGTGCGAAAGTTGCCTTCTAATAGAAAACTGATAAATGAAGATTGAAGATTATGAAAACAAGAACTATCAAATACAATCTCCTTGTCGCCTTTTGCGTAGGTTGTGGCTCTGTCGCAACACTCACCAGCTGCGATGACCTCTTCGAGCCGGCTATCGAGAACAATCTGGAGTTGACACAGATGTATGAAGACCCCACCTTCGCTCGCGGCTTGCTGGACAATGCCTACCTGCTATTGGGTTACGACACCAACCCGTCGACCGACGTGGCTACGGACGATGCTGTGACAAACAACAGCAGTGACGACTATAAGCGCATGGCTACCGGCTCTTGGTCGGCCTCAATGAATCCTGTCAACCAGTGGACGCGCTACCATGCTATCCAGTACTGCAACCTCTTGCTCGAGAATGTTGAAAAGGTGAACTGGTCTTATACCAGTCAGTCTCTGAAGAAAATGTACGAGGACAATTATCGCGGCAACGCCTATGCCCTCCGTGCTCTACACATGTACTACCTGTTGCGTGCACATGCCGGTAAGGTTAGCGGGCAGCTTATGGGTGTCCCCATTCATTTGACGTCGGAAGACCCCACGTCGGACTTTAACCAGCCACGCAAAACCTTCAAGGAGTGTGTCGACCAGATTATGGCCGATCTTGACGAGGCACTGAAATACCTCCCCGAGCAGTATGACGACGTAGATGCCAGTGCAGTGCCCTCAAAGTACACCAGTATTGGTGGTAATGATGCTGAGTACAACCGCGCTTTCGGTAAGAACCACCGTGGTAAGATTGATGGACGCATCATTGCAGCACTCAAGGCTCAGGTGGCTATCTTCGCCGCTTCTCCTGCTTTCAGCGAGGCAGGGGCCATGAGTTACGAACAGGCTGCTCAGTATGCTGCTGCCAGCCTCAAGAACTGTGGCGGTGTCAGCGGTATGTCGAAGGATGGATGGACGTGGTACGCATCGGCGGCTATCGAGAATATGGGAGCCACTGACCCCAACCCCGCCGAGCTGGTATGGCGAGGCAATATTGCCGAGGATCGTAACCTGGAGTCCAATAACTATCCTCCCTCACTCTATGGCAACGGCCGCGTGAACCCCACACAGAATCTGGTAGATGCCTTCCCGATGGCCAACGGCTATCCTATCACCGAGAGCGCTTCGGGCTACGATGCCACAGACCCCTACGAGGGACGCGATCCGCGCCTGAAAACCTACATCCTTGTTAATGGACAGGTTCAGGGTGCTATTGGCGCTGCCATCAACACCGCTGCTGACGCTACCACGCTTGACGGTCTGAACCGCGAGAACGGTCGTTCAACCACAACGGGCTATTACCTGCGTAAACTGCTCCGTAGCGATATCAACCTCGACCCGTCGAGTCCTACGTCTAAGAAGCACCTGCCCGCCCGCATTCGCTATACCGAGATTTTCCTCGACTATGCTGAGGCTGCCAACGAGGCACAGGGTCCGAAAGCGCATGTCGGTGGTGCCGACTTCTCGGCTTATGATGTCATCAAGGCCATTCGTCAGCGTGCTGGTGTTGGCGGCGACGATGGCGACGCCTACTTGGAGGAGTGTGCAACGTCAAAGGACAAGATGCGCGAGCTGATTCGGAACGAGCGCCGTCTGGAGCTCTGCTTCGAGAATCATCGCTTCTGGGACCTGCGTCGTTGGAATGCCAACCTTACAACGCCTGCCTACGGCATCAGTATCACAACCGATGCTTACGGTGCTTTCGTCTACTCGAAGATTGATGTAGAGCAGCGCTCTTATCAGGACTATATGCACTACTGCCCCATTCCTTACACTGAGGTTCAGAAATACGACAATCTGAAACAGAATGACCAGTGGAAGTAGTATTGAACGTTGAATATTGAACAATGAAGAATTATGGATAAGAAGAATTTCAAGCATTTCCTTATTGCAGGTGTTGCCTGCTGCGGCATGGCCGCAGCTCTCACCTCCTGCGAGAATGGCAACCAGGAGTTTGACGACTACGAGGGGGGCACGACGGTTTACTTTGCCTACCAGACGCCAGTGCGTACCATCGTCTTAGGCGATGACGAATACGACCTCACCCTCGACCATGCTCACAAGTGCCAGATACAGGCCACCTTCGGAGGGTCCTACAAAGGTTCTGGCGGCTTGGTAACGATCACCGTCGACAACTCACTGGTTCAGAACCTTACCTTCCCCAACGGTACGCCTGTCAAGGCCATGCCGGCCAGCTATTATTCTCTCTCAACAAACACGCTGTCATTCGATGGCTCGTTCCGTGGAATTGCCGACGTGCAGTTGACTGATGAATTCTTCAGCGACCCCGACGCTGTCAAGAATACCTACGTCATCCCCGTATTAATGACAGAACAGTCGGGCTTCGGTCAGATTTTTACTGGTGTTAAGAAAGAGGATGGCTCTGGCATCCGAACCGATGAGTCGTCTTGGGAAGTGCAGCCTAAGGACTATGTCCTCTATTGCGTGAAGTATCAGAATAAGTATTCTGGCTACTGGCTCACCAATGGTAATACCAGTACCAACAATATTGAGAAGGCCAGCACAGTGCAGATTTCCACACTTTCGCTCAACACTTGTAAGTACACTGTCTCCTACACGAGAGAATACCACGCCAAGACCATTGGCGCTGATGGCAACGAAGTGGACAAGCTCGAGCAGCGCGTGCTTTCTGCCGACCTCCTGCTTACTTTCGACGGCAACAACAATTGTACCATCAGCTCGCTCACCCCTGGTTATACGGCAACGGGTAACGGCTCTTGGGGCGATGACAGCGAGAAGAAGTCCTGGGGCGACAAAGACCGTGACGGCATGGAACTGAACTATACCGTTGACTTCGGCGTCGATGACTACGGCAATCCCATTGCCAAGGGCATAACTCACGAGAAGATGGTCTGGCAGCGCAGTGGCGTGAAGTTTGAGGAGTTCTCTGCCACCTATACTAAATAATATATAAATAGGAAATATTATGAACAAGCATTTCATTATATTAGCACTTGGCGCTACACTGTTGGCTGCCTGTGCCGACGACTTCGATCGTAGCTATGAGGTGAGCCGCCCTAGCAAGATCGAGAACTACGCCTACCTGAACGATTACAAACCGCTGAAGGAGTACGTTTCCAACCCCCAGTTCCATCTGGGTGTTGGGACGACCGTCAGTGAGTACTTGCAGCAGAAGCTGGTCTATGGCTTGGTCAACTCCAACTTCAACGAGGTTGTGGCTGGTAATGCCATGAAGATGGCGTCATGCGTGAACGATAAGGGCGAGATGGACTTTGCCAATGTGCTGGAGTTTGTCAATATGGCTACCGAAGCCGGCCTTTCGGTCTATGGTCACACACTGGCCTGGCACGCTCAGCAGCCCGCAAAGTATCTTAACAGCCTGCTGAAGGACAAGGAACTCGACGTAGACCCTGATGCCTTGGAGGAAAAGGAGGTCTATACCCAAGACTGGTCGGCAGCTTCTGGCTACTCGATGTGGGGACAGTTCCCCGACATAGCCACCATTACTACTGATGGCGCGTTGACTGTGACCACCACGGGAACTATTCCCAACTTCTGGGAACTGCAATACATGGTGGCTGACGGCTTCAGCGTGCAGGCCGGCAAGGACTACCTGATGCGTCTGACGCTGAAAGGTTCGCCTGCTAGCGAAAGCCTTCACTACGTCATCGGTGCCTGGGGCAACGACCTGAAGGCCGGTATGCTCGACTTCACGACGGAGTGGGAGACACGCGACATCACTTTTACAGCCTCGGGCGATGCTGACGGCGTGCACATGTTGCTGCAGTCAGGCGACTATGAGGGTACTTACTCTATCAAGAAGGTGGAGTTGTTCTCTTTAGAGAAGCCCGTCATGGAGGTAGAGAAGGAAATGTACAACCAGGATTGGACGGCTGCCGACGGCTACTCGATGTGGGGACAGTTCCCCGATGCCATCACGTCGGGTCCTGCAGTGAGCGGAGACGGTCTGACGATGACAACGACAGGCACTATTGCTAACTTTTGGGAGCTGCAATATATGGTGGCCGACGGTATCAGTGTGACCGATGGCGGTAATTACGTGATGCACCTGAATATCAAGGGAAGCCCCGATAGTGGCAACCTGCACTATGTCATCGGTGCCTGGGGTAACGATGTGAAGACGGGCGTCATCGACTTCAACGGCGAGTGGGCTACGAAAGATATCTATTTCAGTTCGTCGGCAGATTTGAGTGGTGTCCACGTCTTGTTGCAGTCGGGCGACTATGCCGGCTCCTATACCATAAAGGACGTGACCGTCAGCGAGTTAGTTAAGATGAACTCCATCCCCATGACTGATCAGGAGAAGAAGGATACCCTCATTTGGGCTATGGATAAGTGGATAGGCGGAATGTTTACTATCTGCGAGGACAAGGTGAAGGCATGGGATGTTGTCAATGAGGCCATCTCTGGGGGCGACGCCGATGGCGACGGTATCTATGACCTGCAGCATGCATCCGACAATGACAATGACTTCTTCTGGCAGAACTACTTAGGTGACATCGACTATGTACGTACGGCAGTCCGGCTGGCTCGTAAGTATGCTCCTCAGGATACTAAGCTCTTCATCAACGACTACAACCTGGAGAGCGACTGGGATAATAATATGAAGCTGAAGAGCCTCATTGAGTGGATTAAGCGTTGGGAGGCTGACGGCGTCACCAAGATTGATGGTATCGGCACACAGATGCATATCTCATGCTACATGAACCCCACGATACAGGCTTCCAAGATGAAGGCCATTGATAACATGCTCAAGCTCCTGGCTGCCTCGGGCAAGCTCGTCCGCATCAGCGAACTCGATATGGGCTTGGTTGACGCCAATGGTAAGGACGTCCAGACGGCTGACGTTACAGAGGAACAGCACAAGGCAATGGCACAGCTCTACACGTATGTCATTCAGAAGTACTATGAGATTATTCCCGCAGCACAGCAGTGGGGTATCTGCCAGTGGGCAGCCACAGACAGTCCTGCCGGCAGCGGTTGGCGTCCCAACAGTCCTATTGGCCTTTGGGATTTGGATTACTACCGCAAGCACACCTATGCCGGCTTTGCCGACGGGCTGAAGTAGTCAAGTCTACTTCATACAAAAAAGTGAGAGGGTTCTTCAATCGAAGAGCCCTCTCTCTTTGTCCCATCCAAGGGGAAAATATCCTTTACTTACACAGTCTGATTTCGCTGATACGTGGCGTTTGCTTGCCCTGTTCTGCACCGAGGCTCAGGGTGACGGTGCCCTTGGTGTCGGCGGGGAGGGGTAGGGTTGCTTGTCCCTGGCGGTCGAGGTTCACTGTGCCCAGCAGCTTGCCGTCGAGGCTGACTACGATGGCCTCGCGCTCAGCAAAGCCTTTCAGCCGCAAGGTCTTAGCGCCGTCGGTCTTCATCTGGTAGGTGAACTGTCCGCGTGTGCGACGCCAGTGGATACCTTCGTCGGCACCGTTCCATGAGCCGTTGCCGCTGAAGAAGTGGTCGCTCTCCGACTGCTGTTCGCCGCAGAAAATCTTGTCGATGGTATTGGCTTCAAGCTCCATGCGGGCTTTCTCCGCAGCTGCCAGTTCCTGCTGTTTGGCTGTCCACTCTGCCTCGGTATAGAGGGGGAAGTAAATCTGGTAGCGGCACTCGTAGAGCTGGTAGAAGGGCTGGAGCGTCATGCCCTCGAACTGGGGCAGGGTCAGACCGTTCAGCTTGAAGGTCATGGGTTTGCCATCTACGGGGCTGAGATGCTTAAGGACCTCGTCGGCAGAACCGATGAGAGCCGGCATCTGCGTGGCAGGAATCTTGGGACCGTTGGCGATGTGGCCGCCACGGCTGTCGTCGGCAAAGAGACCGTCCTGACGGTCGGTACCCGTCTTGGCTGCCAGTACGATGGGACCATAGAGGAACGAGTATTGTGGCTTGCCGTCAGGTGTCTGCATGGCTGTGAGGTGCATGGGCATAGAGATGTGTATGCGGTCTCCGTCCTGCCACTTGCGGGTGATGACGGCATAGCCGTTGTCGGTGCTGAATTTGACGGGGCTGTCGTTGACGGTGAGGGTCATTCCCTCCGTCCACCATGGCTGGCGAATCTTCATGCTGAATTTGCGTGCTTTCTTCAGCTGTAGGGTCAGGTCGGTGGCCGGTTCCTGTGGGAATCGGTTCGTCTGGACGATTGTCAGGTCATCCCATGTAAGGGTGGAGGCGATGAAGAGGTTGACGATGAGGTTGTTGCCCTCGTGAGCATAGATCATCTCGCCGTAGCGGGCGGGATTCTCCAAACCAGTGCCTACGCAGCACCACATCGACGTCTGTGGCTGAGAATAGACGCGGTAGTGACCCGAGCGCATCGGCGTGAAGTAGACGAAACCGCCCTGCACGGGGTTCAGAATGGAAAGAATGTGGTTGTAGAGTGCGCGCTCGTAGTAGTCTATGAAGCTCTTATCGGCCGAGGTCTGGTAAAGCATCTTCGTCAGGCGCAGCATATTATAGGTGTTGCAGCTCTCAGGCCCCTGTTCTGAGGCGAGCAGTCCGCTGAAGTCGTTGGTAGGATTAAAGTGCTCGCGCATGGAGTTGCCGCCGATGGAGACGCTGCGCTGGTTGATGACGACATCCCAGAAGAACTTCGCCGCGCGGTCCCAGTCTGTCAGTCCCTCCAGGTCGGCAATGCGCTTGTAGCCAATGATCTTCGGAATCTGGGTGTTGGCGTGCTTGCCCGTCAGTTCGTCCTTGCTTTGTAAAAGCGGCTGTAGTATCTTCTGGTCGCTGAACTGGTGGGCCAGCTTCAGGTATTTCTGGTCCTGGGTGATGCCATAGACATCGGCAAACGTCTCGTTCAGTCCGCCGTGCTCACTGGCCAGCATCTGCTGGATCTGCTCATCGGTCAGTCCTGATACCAGTTGCACCATCCAGTCTGTCAGGTGAACCAGCATCTGACGGGCATCTACTCGTCCGGCCACCTCGTAGGCATCGCGCAGTCCGGCATAGATCTTATGGATGTTGTAAAGCGGCACCCAGCGGTCGTTCAGCCCGAAGGAGGCAGCACGGATGTTGCCACTGGCAATCTCCTTCCATATCTTCCTGCCGCCGGGGACACCGCACAGATAGCCGTCGCCGGCAGCGTTCTGGCAGCGTCGCAGTTCGTCGAGCACGTAGTTCAGCCGCGTTTCAATCTCTTTGTTCCC
>Ga0326514_10002339_pt1 | contig 12081 bp, 17 predicted proteins | sample 3_2548_0518_D_FD_203653 | JGI IMG/M metagenome (GOLD analysis project Ga0326514, IMG submission 203653) | Bovine rumen microbial communities from UC Davis, California, United States - 3_2548_0518 | ecosystem: Host-associated > Mammals > Digestive system > Stomach > Rumen | place: USA... | reverse complement strand
TATTGACATTGTATCTATAGTGTTATATAATATATTTAGGAGGTGACAACATGTCTCAGTTATCAAGCTTTAATAACTATATGGAAAAAATTGGTTTTACAGGTTTAACCTATGATTTCAAAAACAAAAAGCGAAATGTATTCACAAAGGTTTTGCAAATGCTTGATAGAACACAGTCAATGTTTACATGGTCAGGATTGCCTGACACAATCCCACAGTATATTCTCGAAAGATTTCTGCAAACAAACGGTGACTGTATTTTTTATGAGTATAAAAACAATTTGTATGCGTTTGTTGGTGGTGCAGGTGGTGAACCTGATGTCTACTACCGCCCAACCATATATACAATTGCAAATCCTGCTTTGAACTTATCGAAGCAGTTGAAAATTGACGATGAATGTATAATATGCCTGAATGATAGTAACCATATGGGTTTACTGCCAATGTACACGGAATATGCAACGAAAATCGTTGAAACTGAACTATCAATCGATATCGCAACGGTAAATAGTCGCATAATCTCGCTTTTGTCTGCGAGTGATGATCGTACAAAACTGAGTGCTGAAAAATACATTGAAGATATACGCAACGGCGAACAGGGTATAATTGCAGAAACTCCGTTTTTGGATGGTGTCCGAACACAACCATATACAGCAACGGGCAACAATACGATCATATCTTTAATTGAACTGTTACAATATCATCGTGCAAGTTGGTTTAATGATATAGGTCTTTCGGCAAATTATAACATGAAAAGGGAAGCTCTCAACAGTGGCGAATCGTCAATGAATAACGATATACTCCTACCATTAATTGACGATATGCTGAATTGTCGTAAGATTGCATGCGAAAAGGTCAATAAAAAATATGGTACTAATATATCTGTGGATTTGGCAAGCAGTTGGGAAGATAATCAAGAAGAAATCGAAAATGAATTGAATTCTGCCGACGAACAGACCGAGAACGATAGTAAGGAGGTACTTGACGATGACACAACTCTACAAACTGAATGAGGTTTTCTCTACATGGCAAGCTAACCTTGCATTATTTGACCGCCTTAATTTGCTTGATGTACCGTGGAAAGATGATATCGGATCAATGCCCCTGAATTACGAATACATTGGCAATCGGTCAGGTGACAAGTACTGTGCCCCCATTGTTACCAAATTATTACTTAACGGGGTACTACCCACAACATCGATAAATACACTATGTAATATACTACTCGCTATATATAACGAAAACTGGACAAAGCAGTATGCGACTCTGTCAGCTGAGTACAATCCGATTGAAAACTACAGCATGACCGAAGCAATGACCAATGACGACACAACAATAACTTTCGGCAAAACAAACACACTGACCCGAAACACCACAGACACAGAAACACCAAACACAACCGAAACCCGAACAGATAACCTGTCACACGGTAAAACGGGAACGGAAACCCGAACACCTTTGACAACAAATACAACTGATAATGGGATAACAGGTTTTAACAGTACGGACGATGTACACACAGGTACAACCACAGTGTCAGCAAGTGGAACAGATACTATGACCCACAACACAACCGACACTGACACAGGAACTGTAACAACTGGTGTTACAGGTACTGTGACCACAACGGGAACAGGAACACTGACCAATTCCGACAGTGGAACTGAGACACATTCTCACGGTTATAATCTGACCCGATCGGGCAACATTGGTGTGACTACATCACAACAGATGTTACAGTCAGAACATGAGTTGTGGAAATGGAATTTTTTCAACGATGTTGTATTCCCTGATATCGACAGAGTGTTAACTCTGATGATATATTAATAATTTTAAAGGAGGAAACAAAAAAATGGAATCAGGCTACATCATGATTGACTGTAAGGGGTTTGACCTGCTCAGCGAATCAGCAGTCACAATTGACGGACTTTTTGACCGTCTGACCGAAGCAATGAAAACGGGTAAAGTTGTCATTGCTCACAATCTCAAACGGGGCGGCGAAAAAACAAGTCCTTGTCCCGTCTTTGTAACAAAACCCGATGCGCGGTATTGTTGCACTGTGGCTACCCTGCAAATATGGGTAACAAACGAGGATAGTGTGTCGGTGGTCAACCTTGCACCGACAGAATAAAAGGAGGTAAAAAACAATGGAAGTAAAACAGATACATGACATTATGAACACTGTCACTAAGGAAGTTCTCGGAACGGAAAACCTTGTTAAAGAGGACATGTCGAACATTGTTGATATTGGAAACGAGATTTTTAACGCGAGCGCAGTTGACAACTATGTGAAATCACTCATTAACCATATAGGGAAGGTCGTTTTCGTTAACCGTCCCTATGCAGGTTCTGCACCTTCCGTTCTTATGGACGGATGGGAATTCGGAAGTGTTCTTCAGAAAATTACTGTCGAACTGCCCGAAGCACAGGAGAATGAAAGTTGGTCACTGGTCGACAACACCAGTTATGACCCGAATGTCTTTAAGAAGCCTCAGGTTTCAACAAAGTTTTTCAACAAAAGGGTCACGTTCGAAATTCAGCTTTCATTTACTGAAATGCAGGTCAAGGAATCTTTCGACAGTGTCGATCAGCTTAATGCATTTATGTCTATGCTTTACAACGCTATTGACCAGTCAATGACAGTCAAAACAGATAGCCTTGTTATGCGTTCTATAAACAACATGATCGGTGAAACGGTTCATGCTGAGTACGGAGCGGCTAATCTGAACAGCAAATCGACGAACAAAGCAATAAATTTGCTTTATCTGTACAATCAGCAGTACAACAAAAACCTGACAGCGGCATCGGCACTCACAGACCCCGATTTCATTCGTTATGCGGCTTATATCATGGGTATAACTGCAAACCGCATGAGCAAGATATCAAAGATTTTCAATGTCGGAGGAAAAGCACGTTTCACACCGTCAGACCTGTTACATGTGGTAATGCTCACTGATTTTAAAAAGGCGGCTGACGTATTCCTTCAGTCCAGCACTTTCAACGAGGAGTTTACAAAACTTCCGAGGGCGGAAGAGGTCCCATACTGGCAGGGCAGTGGAACGGGTTATGCATTCGCTGACACAGGAAAGGTTTACATTAAAACCGCAAGTGGACATGACGAAACAATCACTGGTATTCTTGGTGTTATGTTTGATCGTGATGCACTCGGAGTAACCAACATGAACAAACGAGTAAAACAGAACTATATCCCGAATGCGGAATTCTTCAACAACTGGTACAAGTACGATGCAGGATATTTCAATGATCTTAACGAGAACTTCGTAGTTTTCTTTGTCGCATAACAAATAAAAGGGGTGAACTATTCACCCCTTAACTATTATCAGGAGGTGTATATATGGCGGCTACAGTTTTTAAAGGACAGTATTACTTCAAAACTGCAATAGGCTACTACGTTTATAACTACTTTGAAGGTGATGAACAGACTTATAGATTTCCTGCAAACTCAACTATAGAAGCGTCAACGTGCAGTGTTCAATCAAATAGAGTTAGACATGCCATATCATACCCGGTTAATGTAACCAAATATGCGGCAAAAATTAACAAATGGGAATCGTCTGATCATGATATTTTATCCTCCCGATTAGTTGAGACGGTAAGTAATAACTATATTAATTTGGAATCATATAACGGTCTTTCTGTTGACGGATGCGGAATTTTTTTTCTGCGTAAAGATAGCAGCGGTCGTTATTGGTACGGCAGCTCTTGGGCTAAACCCCTCGATTCTGATTATCGATATGCAGTAACTAATCCTACCTCTAACACATTCGGTTATGTAACTTTATATTTCAACAATAATAGGTGGTTTGTTGCTTCCACTACCGCACAACTACCGTCATATTTTGTTGAAATTTTCTCAGGATCTAAACCCTTTAAACCCACAACTGATCCATATGCGCGCGGAGACATTACAGACAAGGACGGCGGCAACGGCGACTTTGACAACACGTCAGACCCAATTGATATACCACCATTGCCCGCGGTATCAGCGGTTGACACTGGGTTTATGACACTTTTCACACCGTCTTTGCAAAACATGCGTGATTTGGCGGCTTATATGTGGGCTAATCCTTTGTTTGATGTAAATGCATACAAAAAAATACTTGCAAATCCGATGGATGCAATTTTAGGGTTGTCATTAGTGCCCGTAACAATACCTGCCAACACGGCAAAGCAAGTAACAGTCGGAAATATCCCGACAGGCATATCAATGCCCGTTGCAGACAATCAATTTATCGAAGTTGACTGTGGTAGTATCAATGTAAATGAACACTGGGGGGCATATCTTGACTACGCGCCATATACAAAATGCGAGTTATACTTGCCGTATTGCGGCATACACCCTATTGATACAGATGATATAATGGCAACCACTGTAAAAGTAGTATATCATGTTGACATTCTGACAGGTGCATGTTGTGCGTATGTAAAATGTGGCGACAGTGTGCTGTATACTTTCACAGGACAGCTTGCAACAACTATCCCGATCACTGGCAACGATTGGACATCAATGATAAACGGTATTATCAACGCAACTACCGCGATTGGCTCAATGGCGGCAACAGGTGGATTAACTGCACCTATGGCTGTATCCGAAGTTGCAAGTACAGTAATCAATACTGCAAAACCCACAATGGAGCGGTCAGGCTCTTTGTCGGGAACTGGTGGCATGATGGCGACACAATATCCGTACCTGATACTTACACGACCACGGCAGGCACTACCCGAACTGCAAAATAGATTTTCGGGTTATCCGTCGTTTATTTCTTCTTATCTTGCCGACTTGTCGGGATATACGGAAGTATATAGTGTACATCTGGAGGGCATATCTGCAACAGGTGTGGAATTGTCCGAAATCGAACAAATTCTGAAAGGTGGTGTCATCTTATGAGTTTCAGCATACTACTACAGCGCAACACGTCGGAGTTAAACAAGCTTGATAAGACACTAACAACAATATCAACTCTGACGGGAACACTAAAAACAGAAACGTCAATTATTGACCCTGTTATCATCGTTGAAGGTGCGTTGTCAGACCTTAAAACATGCAACTATTGCACGATCTCTGAATTCGGGCGGTCTTATTTCGTCAACAACATAAAATCTATCAGAAACAATCTGATAGAATTAACGTGTCATGTTGACGTTGTGTCAACCTATAAATCGCAAATCCGCTCGCAGTTTGCTATTGTACGCAAGCAAGAAAACAATTGGAATCTGTACTTGAATGACGGTTCGTTCAAATGTTATCAGAATCCTATTGTTTTAACAAAGAAATTCTCAAACGGCTTTACAACCCCGTCTTTCGTCATGGCTGTTGCAGGCTCGTAAACGGAAAGGAGGTGTAAAACATGGATGAGATTTTCAACACGATTTCAACGCTTGTCGGCTCAATCGGTTTTCCGATCGTTTGTTGTATTTTCCTTTGGAAATATATCAACGAGACGATGAAATCATTTACCGAAACGATGAACGAAAATACAAAAATGCTGACAAAACTATGCGAAAAATTCGATAATGTCAGGAGGGAAAACGACAATGACAGACCGTGAAAAACTTGTAAAAACTGCGGAATCCTATGTCGGTAAAAATGGAAAATATGTTTGCATTGAAAAACTACAAATCGGAATGATCGTTGACTGGTGTGCGTTCGCTGTGTCATCGATAATGCGTGACTGTGGTTTCATTGGTAAATATCAACACAATATATGCGGTGGTGCCGGAGATATTCCACGATACTCAGACGGAAAACATGGTACATGGTTTAAACGTGGTTTTAGAGCACCACAAAAAGGTGATCTTTTTTTCATGCGGTATGCGGATTATCCCATGCAGGACAAATATTTTTGTGATCACGTTGGTATTGTAAAAGATGTCAACGGTAGTACAATAGTAACCCTTGAAGGCAACGTCGACGGTCACACAGGTAACTGGGCGGTAACGTCAGAATTCAAACAGAAAAGCAGACAGTTGTCTACTATATACGCGTTCTACCGTCCAAATTGGCAGGGTGAAAAAACACCCACAAAACCGACAGAAAAAACCGCTGATATCGAATATCAGGTCAACGCATTGACCACGTGGCAACCTTACGTCAAAAACCTGACGGATTTTGCAGGTATCGAAAATCGGGCAGTTTATGCGCTGAGAATTAAAAGGTCCACAATCGGCGATATAATTTACAGGGTGCATGTGATCGGAAAGGGATGGTTACCGTGGGTTAAAAATGATACAGATTATGCAGGGCGAACGTATAAAGACATACCCATTGACGGAGTACAGATTTACACAAACAACAAAAACTATACTGTAAAATACAGAGTATCCCCACGGTACGGAAAATATTATGACTGGATAACAGGATATAGCAATGACCCCGAAACGGGTTACGCGGGTGAATTCGGAAAACCGATTGACAGAGTACAAATGTGTATAATTAAAAAGTAAAAATAGGCTATTAGCAACGCAATTCGGTCAAATGTTGCTAATAGCCTTTATTTTATGCGTGTTTACCACACCATATCAGGTAATTCCTGACGATCTCGCCCACTTCGTTATCTGCATAGTAAATTTTATCTTTTTTATAAAAATCTGCAATGCGGTGCTCAATTTGGGTCATCGGACGTGTAATATATCTGTGGTGATTTGGTGCAGGATTAAAATCCGTACTATAAACAATGTGCGTGTCATCGTCTGCAATTGGTGTCGTTTTGCGGTGGATAAAGGTAAAAAACATATCATTTTGTAAGACAATCTCGCATTGTAGAATCTCACTATCAAAAATGATATAGTATATCATAATGATATCTTTAGGCTTAATTTTTGTAGGACAATGTGGGTATATGTCAATTTCCCATGCACCGCCCGTAATCATCTGCAATTTAGGGTTATCAAATGCAAAATACATGTCGGACGGCTTACCGTTTTTACTCGGTTTCGCATACTCAACAGCAACAGTCAAATTGCTATTGCCGTACTTGTAAACGTCAATCGTTCCCGGTTTCATGTCCTTAATATGCTTTAAACCCATTTCGGCAAAATACGGACAGAATTTGTTAACCGTGTTTCCGAGCATGAAAATTTTCACGTTTGTTCGTTGTCTAACAATAGTTGATATCACGTTCATAAAAAGAACAAATTCATCGGGCAGGTAGGCAGAACGTGACAAGAATTCATCAAATACAATCGTTGTGATTTCAGGGTATGACGTTGACTTGTCATGTTCCATACTCGTAAGTGCAAAACCATAACAAAACGGGTTTGTATCCGTTGTTCTGTTCCCGTCCTTGTCAAATCGACATAAATACCATTTACTTGCATAGTAATACACATTTGTCCATTCTCCGTTTGTCATTTGGGATATGACACCCGAATTAACAACACCGTCAAACATGGTACTACCACGTTTACCAACAAAATCATCCTGCCAGCGTCTGACAAGTGCCATTTGTTCACCTGTTTCAACATATTGTTTAATTCCATATTCTTCGAGGGCGAACGTTTTACCGTTTGAACGTTCGCCGAAGATCATATTATATGTGGCATTTTTGCCAAGTATATTTTTTAATTTATAGTATTTCATTATTTTAAACCCCTTTCAACAAGTCCGATAAGAAATTCAACATATTTCGGAGCAAGTGTCAATGTGTATTCACTGTTTTCAAGATGTGTACCCGACATTTCGTAATAGTCGACTGTATTGCCTAAATAGTCAGTAACTTTTCCTGACCGTAAAACGTCTATATATGTGTGTGTTGATCGCCCTGAATACTCAGGAGGAACAGTCATTCTATTATTAAATTCATCATACATTCTGTTTCCAAATGTTTCAAGGTACTTTATACCTGATTTTTTCCCAAGACCTGCAACGGTCAAAAAATTTTTACCGCGTTTTTTTTCTCCGTTTTTTGGACTGTCGCTATAAGTCATTATATATCGTTTTGCACCAAGTGTTTTAAACTTCGTATATTCGCCGTCAAAATCCCAAATACCGAGCGGCTTTTTAACTCCGTCAACCGTTTTCGGTTGAAGTAGTTCAGTGTTTAATCCGTGTTGTTTAACTGCGTATTCAAGTTTGTTTGTAATCCATGTATTATACTTTTCAAAATATTCCATGTGATTTTCTGCGTTTGTGATTTTTATACTGTCCGTGTCGCTGTAACAATAATCGTTTGTTTTACAACATTCATAAATACCCGTAAAAAGATTTCGCCTTGCATATGCAGTAACAAAAACACCCCACGGGTAAAACAAAAATCGGTTTGTGTCGGTATTATATTTTTCAATCAAATCTAATTTTTCACCGTCTGTCATTTTATTATTGTAATCATCCTGTAATTCCACCCAATCAGACGTGTATTCGTGTAGTGTCTGTATTACATCCATTACCATACAACCGTAACAGGAGTTCAAACATTCTTTTTTATTCAAATATTCTTCTTCTTTTCCATCAACATTTTTCAAGGTTGTTTTGTCTGCGTATAGTTGCAGGACGGTTTCAACAATGGGTTTCGGTAAATAGCCTTTTCGGTATCTGCGGAAATTGGTAATTCTGTAACTGCCGTATGTGTAAAATTTCTGTATGATCTCAAAATCAACATTAGTTAAAGTTGTACATAAGTGATCAGCAGATACAACACGACCATTGTTGACAACTTCGTTCTGAACATCCCAACAACGTGAAAGAGATAACGGGTTTTCCTGCCATACTTTGGGTGATATATTGTTAAATTCCACATCAAAAACACAACAATATAATTTCAAACTTTTTTTGAATTCATCATAGTTGATATTTGGTATATATTTCGCTCTTGACATTGGATACATTTCCGAAATCATGACTGTAGGATAAGACGATGTAAAGTCAAAAGATGTCACTATATCAGTGATCAGCTTATTAACCTTGAAAGCATTTGCATGTGTAAAACCACCTTGAAAAGCACGTTTTAATTGTTCATATTCAACTAAATCAAGCTGTAGCTCCTGCATTAGTTTTTTATATTTTCTGCCATTGGTTTTTGATAAACAGTTTCTACGAAGCAACCGCCGAACGTATCCCGTTTGGGTCATCGGAATTTTTGTGACATTTCCGTCTGAGATCATGCGTTCAGCAATCAGACACACGACAACACGCACATCATTGACACAATACCTGATTTCTTGTTGTGTTAGTGGCGTTTCGGAATGTCTGATCTTGCTATAATCAAGATCACCGACCATTTTTTTAATATCAAAATATACAAGGTTTTCGCCGACTGTTTCAAGGTTGGAGTTAGTCAAAATATAACTACATCGAAATTCAACACCCTGTTTACATACGGCATATACAGGGCGGCGAACGTCCAACGAAAAAACGTTTGACCATTCAAAATAATAGCGCATAGCCTGAAATTCAAAAGCCAAATTATGACAATAAATAACTAACCGCCTATTATTGGATAAATGCAGAATTTTTTGCAAATTGTCAATCATTATCATAAATTGCCACCAGTAGCGACCAATGACGATTAACCCACATATCGAAAATGTCCATTCATACATCATGGATACTTTTTTGTCGTTATCATAAAAAGACGACGTTTCTATATCAAATGCACATGGTAAATTGATGTATTGAATACTTTGTTTTGTCCGATGATCGTATTTTGACACTGTGTATTTTGGTATTGCTTGCAAAACCTTTGATACAACCGTATCTATATTATCAGGATTATATATAGTTTCAGTCTGTAAAAAACTGCGCAGTGCTGAAATCAGTATGCGACTTTTCTTGTTCCTGCATAAACTGTTCATAGTCGGCATTATATTTAGCCCCCATTTTTTCAACAATTTCATCATCGTCTAAATCGTCATCAATGTATTCGACGACTTCACGCATGATCGTATACTTGAAATCTTTATTAGCATTAGTCCGATTATCCAGTTCTGCATATTTACGGTATATATTCCAAAATCTCAACTCGTTTTCAGGGGTTAATTCAACATCGTATTCTTTCAGTTTTTTGGCGGTTCGTTTTTTGATCGTTTTAAAACCCTTGACCGTGGATTCATACTGTTGTAAAAATCCCTTTACACGCATAAACTCTTGTCTGAGTTGGTTTAAATTTTTTCCTTTGGTTGTAAACTTGCCGCCACGGTCTACGGTTGCAAGCGCAGGACTTGCACCAAGTTTCGGAATTTGTTGCTCCAATCGTTTAACACGTTTTGCGGCAACGTCAACAAGAATTTTTGTTGCCTTTCGCATTTCCTGTTCTGACAACTGTAACCATTGTTCTTCGTCCATAGCTAAAATCTGTTTAGCGGTTGCCATGCTTTTACACCCCTTTTATATTACTGTCATAAATTTTGCGGATTTTCCTCCACGGAATATTAAATTTTGACATGTACACATTAAAAATATATGCGTTGTTGTTTCTACCATGTTCAAACCCTGATATTGTAGTAACATGTATTCCGAATTCATCTGCAATTTGTTGTTGAGTATACCCGTTTTTCCGCCGGTAATAAGCACATAGTGCAGATAAACCGATTAAACAGCGTTTTTGTTCAGATGTCATTGTTTTATACCTCCTTTTGTTTCATGTGAAACAATGGGCGGCTGTTACACCGCCCATGTTGTTATTACAGGTCATAATCGTCCATACTGTGGTCTACATATGGATCACCCTCTGACCAGTCAGACACCCACATTTTATAAACGGTTTTTACTTCGCCCGTTTTTTCAATTGTAATCTGTCGCTGTGACATGCTACAATTGTCTTTGTTAACAACAATGTTCATCGGGCATTTTGTTCCGTCAGGTTTGCCGCAGGATTCACGGAATTTGATTTCGACAGTCTGTTCTGTGCCGTCTTTACGCTTGATTCTTCCAGTGTAAGTGTAAAATGTTCTTCCCTCGTCTGTTGTTCTCTTTTTTGAAAAAATTGTTATCTGTGCCATAATAGCACTCCTTTCTGCCTATCGGCTATAAAATATTGTTACGGGTTTTACCCGTTGGGTTGGGACTGTTACGGACAATCCCACAGAACCGTTAATCGGGTGTAAGTTCTCCTAAAATCCAATTAGCTATATATGTAAGTGTATACTGTCGTGTTGACATTCCATATATTTTCTGATTAACAGGCGGTAAACATTCACCGTTCGTGTAGTGATAGTCATAGGCGATATCAGGGATTGTTTCAGCTATGTCCATTTCGATTTGTTCCCGAATTTCGGGTGTGATCTGCGGATATTTACTATAGATAGTCACCACTCCGACCATGTAAGCGTACAGCTTATCAGGTTCGATGTAATAGATTTTTACGGGTGTAATGTTCATTTTTTTTGCTCAATCCTTTCTATTATGTATCCTTTCTATTATGTATCCAATTATCATCGAAACAAACATTGTCACAACGAGAGTTATTGCGATCCATTTCATTTTGTTATTCCTCCATTTCTTTAAGATAATCAAGTGTTTTCTGTGCCACATCATCAGGTGTAAAGCAACTCGACAAATCGTCGTGATCGTCGTCCGTGCTATCTGAGAAAAAGGATTCATCATACTCATTGAGTATATCCTCAGCTGTGAGTTCATCGGATGAGTATCCGCTGTAGTACCAGTTCTGTGCGTCCATCTCGCACATACCTCTGAATTCGTCCCATGTCATTATCTTACATTTCATTGTTTATACCTCCATTCATTTTATTATTTATAATAACCGTTTTTATCAAGTAAATCATAGATCGTGTTTGCTAAATTCCTTGCGTCATTTGCTAAATGATCACAACCTACATTATCATAGCCACGTGATGCTTCATATGCTAGCATAGTTAATGTATTTAGCACGAACATAGTATCAGTGTCATTATACCGATTTTTTCCTGCTGATTTTGCTTTGATCTCAACTTCACAACCATCAATTATAATTTTCATGATATACCATCCTTTCAAAATGTCCCTATCGGGTAAGATCAGTAAGGGTATTTCAACCCTCACTATGTTAATAGTATAACACAATATACACAATTTGTATACATATAATAGTAACTTGTTTTAATACAATAGTAACCAATTTATATATC
>Ga0326514_10002337_pt1 | contig 12095 bp, 14 predicted proteins | sample 3_2548_0518_D_FD_203653 | JGI IMG/M metagenome (GOLD analysis project Ga0326514, IMG submission 203653) | Bovine rumen microbial communities from UC Davis, California, United States - 3_2548_0518 | ecosystem: Host-associated > Mammals > Digestive system > Stomach > Rumen | place: USA... | reverse complement strand
GGTAATACGCCGCCACCGTCGGGATGGCCAAGTCCGTGATCGTCTGGAACGTGCCGTCGTTGTTCAGCGACGAGCGGTAGACAGAAGTATCCGGAGCGAGGGTCACACCGGACGATGAAGTCGCGTATGGAAGCAGGTTGCGCCATTCCGAAACGGCGACGAACGTAATCGGTTCGTTCAGTGGGATGTTTCCGAGCTGTGGCATTTTTACACTCCTTGAAGCTGGTTGTTCCACTCGACGAGCGCGCGCCCTGCGTCATCTCCCGCGATGCGGTATGGCTTTGTCCCGCCGTTGTAGAAGTGCAAGAGTTTGGCGGTCTGCATGGCTGGGTCTGCAGCGCCCTGCGTCGGCGGGTAGTTCCACTCGCGTCCGATGTCGGCTATTTTCCCTGCGAAGAACCGGTTGATTGTGGTCTGGTCCGGGCAGAGAAAGCCGCGCGTGTTCTCGCGCATGAACTTGTCGAGGCGCTGATAGAGCGACTTGTCCTCGCGCATCGCTGCGAGGTCCATCACCATAACGCCGCTGTTGTATCCGTATTCTGGGACGGAGCCGACGTTCATACCGAGCCACTTGCCATTGAGGTCGGTCGCGGCGAGGTCGGAGATCGGCGCGCGGCAGAGCGTGTCCGCGTCCAGATACACGCAACGCGCCACGTCCTGAAGGAACAGCGGCAGCCAGATGCGCGCGAAGACGATTCCTCCCCAAGAACGGGCGTCCGAGCGCGGGTCGTGCTTCGAGAACTGCTGCCAGTGGTTGAGGTCGAAGTCCACGATGTGGCGCGTGGCTACCTTGAAACCGTCGCCGTCAAGCGCGTGCAGGCGCTCCATCAGTTCGACCGGAACGTGCGCGTAGAAGACGTGCGCGACGATGCTCTCGCCGGGCCGCTTCGTGCGCTTGAGCGACGCGGCGGAAACGACGAGTTGGTCGCAGAACTGTTCCGCGCCGCGCCCCTGCACGTCGATGCAGTACGCGACGTGGACCGGCTCTTGCGGCGGCTGTTCCTTGTATTGCTCCATTACGCGGCGGTTTCTGCGGTGTTGTCCGATGCGTGCAGGGCCTTGACGAGCGCATAGATCGTCCCGCTCGTCGGCGTGGCGGACGGATTCGACAGACCGTTCGCGACGAGGCCGGAATGCAGGGTTCCGCCGTTCACGAGACCGCTCACCGCGCCAGAGATCGCGCCGCTGACGATAGCGGCTGTCGGAACGACAGTCCCAGTCTCGGTAATGGCTGACGCGATCCGAACGACGCCATTCTCGGACGTTGAGCCGTCGGGGACGGAGAAATAAATCTCCTGCTTCGATGCGTTTCCAGATATGTTGACGTTGCCGGAGCCCCGCAGATAGACGGCGGTCGCGCCGGAGGACGCCTGGACGGCCGTCGTTCCTCCATATACGATTGAGAAGCCGACATTCGCACCACTCGCGACCGAATCGAGTTTGCTCTTGTCTCCGTGCGGCATAAGGCCGTCGCCTGAGTATGTCGCGTTCGGGATCGTCACGTTTCCGTTCGTCGGCGTAATGTTGTTCACGGACTTCACGACGGACGAGTCCTGCGTCGCGAGAACGTTGAACTTGTAGACGGGCGAGGCGTCCGTTCCCGTATTGATGACTGCGATATCAGTTCCGGCGATGTACGGCTTCCCGGAACCCTCGATAAAGTTCGTATCGGTCGTGCCGGACGCGGACATATTGTAGACCTTGCCCTCGTTCGCGGCGACGAGCAGCGCGCTCGTCAAGTCCGTCGGTGCCTTGCTTCCGCCCGCCTTCCACGCGGTGCTGACTGCGGAAGCGATCTCCTGCGAAAGCACGCCAGCAACGTCGGACAGCCGCGTCTCGACCTGGCCTGCGGTGTAAACGTCCTCCGTGAGAGGGATGTTGCCGAGCGCCACGACGCTTCCGGCTTCGACGGATGTGATGGTAGTTGCCATTTTCCTTCTCCTTACTGCCCTGCGAGGGCGTTCATGTTGCCAACGAGCGCGTTCTGCCGCTCAAGAATCTTGTTCACCGTGTCGGGCACGGTCGTTGATACGGGGCGGAGCGCGTCCACCTTGCGCTTGATCGCGTTCGCGATTTCGGAGACGTCGGCCACCGATTGCGCCGTCGGCACCTCCTCCTTCCGGGGGAAGCGCTCGAACGTATACTTGGTCGGCGCGTCGGGCATCTTTTGGCCTCCTACTGGTTCAGGTTCTTGAGGATGCGAACGAGGTCCATAACCATATCGTCGGTCGAGCCGTAGTCCGGGTTCTCCGTGCCGGTGTCCAGCGACTTCGCGGCGGCTGCGGCTGCGGCGATTGCGGCGGCGAGAACCTCGATGCGGTGCGAAAGGGTGTCGGCCTCCTCCGGTTCGGCGGTGTCGTCCGAGGTGTTGCCGATTCGGATGTGCGTAAGGACGGATACGATGCGCGCGCCGTTGCCGTCGAAGCCGGACAGGAACGCGGGGAACTCGCCGATCTCGCGGTCGGCTAGCGCGGCCTCCATTTCGGTCGTGTAGGTTCCGGTGAGGTCGATTGCGATTGACTGCGTGTCCGCGTCAAGCACGATGCCGCTCGTCTTTGCGAACAGACATATATGTCCAACCCCGCGCCGGTCTGTGATCTCGAATCGCCACGAAACGCATTCGTCGGCGCGCGGGGGCAGCGTCGGCTGGAACGAGCGGGCGTCCCGGAACGAAAGGACTAGGGTGGCGGCAGCGCCCATCGGGACGCAAACCGGGCGCGACTCCACGTTGCGCGCGCCGTCGCACGGAACTCCGTAGAGGGTTCCGTCGTAGATGAGTGTCTGGGGAATCGCGGTGTTCGCCATTGGCAGAATCTCCAACTTTTACCGGACGGTAAAAGTTGAAGCCACACCATCCAAAACAAAGGAGTCAAAAATGGCAGTAGGATTCTTCAACCCGGAAGGGATTTTCGCATCGCTCGTCGGCACGTCCGTCGGCGAGGTGCAGACCACGAACCACTCCACATCGCAGCAGCGCGCGCAGGCCGTCGACAAGTACGGCGACGAGAAGTCCTCTACTCTCTACGGCGGGCAGGACAGCATCACCGAGACGTTCAAGATTTACCAAGAGTCGGGCACGTTCTCCGTCGCGAACATCGTCCCCGGAACCGTTCAGGACGGATACCACGTCGACAATCTCACAGTTACCTATACGCCGACGGACTATCCGGAGGTGTCTATTTCCGCGCACAAGCACACCGATTTGGCGACCGGCGTGTCTTCGCACGGAACGACGCACCGCAAGGCGACGGCATCGCTGACTCTTCCCGCCGGATTCGGCGCGTGCGGCATCGCGGCGCTCGTCGGCGTTTCCGACGCATCCATCGCCGTTTCCGGCGCGACCTATACCCTCGGAATCACGCACGAGGACGCCACGGACTGCGGCGGCGCGTATCTCGCTTCCGAGAACCGCGACGCGGTGGAAACCCTCAATGTCAATTTCGTCGGCATCGCTGGCATCACCGAACTCGACGGATGGGATATGACGGCTTCCAGCGAGGACCGTTCCAACACCTCGGTCGAAACCTCGTCCTACACCTTCGAGAAGCACAACGAAACGGCGCAGGCCGGGAACGGCGGCGGCGGCAACAACGGCTAGTCCCGCCAGCGGAGGCGCGCGATGCCGCTCAATCCCGTCGCTAGGAGCGCAATCAATGAATTGCGCCGCGTGTTCCACGTCACCGACTTGACTCCGGACGAGATCGTGGAACTGAACGACCTCGGCGCGGCGCAGATGGCGGCGGGGAAGTCCTCGGACGGGGAGCGCATATGCGCCCCCGTTCGCGTCGGCAACGTGACCCTTCACCCGCTCACCTGCGCCGCCGAGGACTGGCTTGAATACTGGGAGGACAAGCGCCTTTCGCGCAAGGCGGAGGGCGTTCTGATCCCGTTCGCGATGGCGCATGGGCGCGAGCCGGACTTGCTCTGGGGAATCCTCACGGGCAGGGACGCGGAGCGGGAACTGCGCGCGTTCCGCCGCAAGGCGGGCGCGACGGAGGCCGAACTGGACGATGCCTGCACCGACCTCCTGCGCGGGGACGAGGACATCGTCGCGCCAAGCATTCGCGTCTCCGCCCTTGCGGTCTGCGACTGGATCGGCGCGTGGGACAAAGACCTGGCCCAACTCCTGCGCCAACTCTGCCTGACGCGGCTCGAAGAGGAGAAGGAGCGCGCCGAGGCCGAAACGCCGCGCGTCGCCTCCCGGTGGCGGCGGTTCTCCGCCGAACTCGGCGCGATGACCGGCGTTTCGCCGGACTACTGGTATTCGGCGGACAGGAGCCTCGCGCTCGTCGCCTACCGGCGCGCAATCGAGCAGGAGGCGTTCCGGGCCGGTCTTGGCGCGAAGGGGTTTGAGAAGTCCGGCGTGATAACGGCGCTCGCCGCGCAGCGCAAGGCGGTCAAGCGCATCGTAGACCTCCGTAAGACCGCCTATAGCGCGCAGGAAGGTGGTAGCTGCGCTCCGGCTGGGCAAGTTCACAGCGAGGCCGCCGCCCCTGCCAAAAACGAGCCCCTAGCGCAAGCGGGGGCAGGAGGAGGTTCCAATGGCTGACCGGTCAATCTCATTCACGATCTCCCTCAAGGACGCCGTCTCAAAGGCCGCGCTCAAGGCCGGGACGAGCATAAAGGAAATGCAGGGGGCATTTGAAAATGCAGTCCATGCAGTAGCAAAGGCCGAATCGGATGCAAAGGCTCTTGCGGACGCAAATCTCGCGCTCGCCAGGTCGCAGAAAGAGGTCGCTTCTGCCGCAGCGAAAGCGGCTCCCGAAAATATGCTACTAGGCAAGAGCCTATCAGATATAATCAAGGCTGACGAGCAACTACAAAATGTCCAAAAGCAACATGAGGAGGTCCAGCGCGCACAGACAAAAGCGCAAAACGAAGCAATCGAATCCGCTAGGAAGGCGCAAGCGGATATTGATAGGCTGACGAAATCAATTTTTGACGCAAAACAGGAGACGAAGGATAACGGAAGTGAAATGCTATCCTTCGCAAAAGTCCTCAAGGGCGAAGTCTCCAAGGCCGCGCTCAAGGCCGGGACTGACATGAAATCATTTTCCGCCGACATCCAGAAAGCATACAAGGCAATCGAGGAGGCCGAGCGGAAGGCAAAGGCGTTAGAGATGGCGGAGCGGGCGCTCGCCAAGCAGGAGCAGGAAATCACGAAGGCGCGCGCCGCCGCCGGGCGCGAGAACATTGCGCTCGGGAAGAGCGAGGCCGAAGTCCTCAAGGCGCAGAAGGAACTCAAGCGCCTGTTGCAGGACAACAGAATCCTGCTCAAGGCGTACGACAAGGTAAAGCAGGAGTCCGCCGAGGCGGAAGAGGAGGCCAAGAAAGAGGTCGAGGCCCTGACGAAGGCCATGGAGAAGCAGAAGGCCGTCACGGACGAGTCCGGCGGCAAGGTCAAGACCTTCGGCCGCGTCCTCGACCAACTCGCGCAGGGCAACATCCGTGGCGCTATCGCCGCGCTCGGCTCCTTCGGCAAGGCGTTCATCGGGCTTTCCGGCGTCGCGACCGGCGCATACGCCGTTTTCCGAATGGTGAAGGGCGCAATCGACGGAATCCGGGAGCGCGCCCACGCCGCGAGGATGGAGGAACTGCAACGCGGCTTCGAGAACGTCTCAAAGGCGGCGGCGGAAACGGAACGTTCGCTCAATGAAATCATCACGCGGTTCGATAGGTTGAAGGCGCGGTCGAAGGAGAAGATCGAACTTCAAGTCAGCGTGTTCAACACCGCCCGCAACGCTGCTCGCGCGCAGAGCGAGGCCGACTACCAGAAGTCGATTGCCGGACTGACCGACCCGGAACTGATTGCTGAAAAGGCGGCGCAGAACCAGCGCAATTCGCTATTCTCGCAGAGCAACGCGGTTTCGCGAGACTTCTCGCTTCAACGCAAGATGCTGACCGAGGAGGACAAGAATCTCAAAATGCAGATTGCGACGATGCGGGAGAACGCCGGGCAGTACGCGCGAGACATTGAGGCGGCCCGCAAACAATACTGGGCCGCGCTCGGGACGGAAAAACAGGAGGAAATGTCCAAGCGGTTGGACGAACTGTTCGACAAGGCGGACGAAGAGCAAAGGAAAATCATCGCGCTTGAAGACCGACGCCGCGCGATTGCCGAGGAGTTGACCCGTTCCAAGAAGGAGGAAGCGACCGCGCAGAAGGAGATCGAGGCGCAGGCGCAAGCGCTCAAGAACGCGGACGAAGCCCGTGCGAAGGCGGCGGAGGCCGCCGCGAAAGCGAAGGAGCGCGAGGCCAAGTTGCGCGACCAAGGTTTCGAGAACTCGTTCGGGATGATGAAGGACCAGGCCTTGCTCAAAGGCGTTATGGCGAAGCCGGACGATATTCGCGGACAAATCAACGCGCAGAACGACGTTCTGGAAAACGCCGCAGAATGGGCTGTAAAGCCGTTCGAGCAGGCGGAGGCGGCGGCAAAGGAAGCCGTTTCAGAATGGGAAGAAGTTGTCGAATCGCTCAAAAAAGCGGCGGAGACGGCAACCGGCGACCAGCGCGTCGAGGCCGTGAACCGGCTGATTGAGGCGGAGAAGAAACTGGACGCTTTTCGCGAGGAGGCAGCGAACGCGGAGAAGGTTCGCGTCAACGAAGTGGCGAAAGCGGCAATCCAGTTGGAAGAGCAGAAGAGAAACATCGTCCAGAACGCGAACCAGAACGCTCGGGCGGAGCGCGACAGGCTGCAAAACCAGTTGGATGCGAAGCGCGAGGAGAATCAGGACAGAATCAAGGCCGAGGCTCTTTCGCAGGGCGTCACCCCGGCGGAGCGTCGCGCTGCGAAGCGGCGCGCAAAGGCCGAGGCCAAGGCGATTCGCCGCTACAAGAACAGGTTGTCGATGGCGGAGCAGGCTTTTGAGCGGAATGGCGGAAATAAACTGTTCAACGATGGGGACATATCCTCGTTCGTTGACGAGGAAGGGAACATCAAGGCCGAACGTGGCAAGGGAATCACGGGCGAACAATACGATTCACTCAAGAGGTTGACGAAAGCCGACCGCGCTCGTCTCGCAGCCGAAGCGAAACGCAAGCAGGAGGAGAAAGACCTTGAAGACAAAATCAAAGCGCAGAATAAATTGATGGAGGAAACCGCCAAGAACACCGAGGAACTAAACAACAAAATCGCCGCAATGACGCAGAATCTTGACTCGGTTATGAACGCGCTCGTCGATATTTCCAAAATCGACATGGGCGCTGGCGAAACTCCGTCCGCCGGTGTGATCCGGTGATTTACCTGCCGGGGATAGGTGAAGATGGACCGCAAAGCAATGACACCGGAACAACTCCGCATCGCCCACGTTCTCGGGCGCGCCGTAGCCGCGTACCTCAAGTCCGACCAAGAGGCCGACTACGAGTTGCCGGAGCGCGTCGCCGTTGTCATCGAGGACGAGGACTTCGCGGCATTCGCCAAGACAGACTTCGACAATGGAGTTCTGGGCGTCGAGAAACTCGGCGGCGGGAGGATTCGGCTCGTCGCGCACAAGTTCCCGCGCAAGGGCCTCTGGAACGGCCCCGACATCCTGCGGAACAACACGTTCCGCCGGATGCTTTCGTCGCTCTTCCACGATCTGATCTGGGTCTACCGGCGCGAACTCGCAGCCGCGTGGGGCGTGGACGAGGTCGCCGTGATGCGCTGGGGCGGAGACGCGCTCTGGCTCGTCTGGTCTTGGGCTTCGCAGGACAGTTGGTGGGGCCGCCGCGAGGCTTGGATTGCCTTTCAGGTCACGCAGACAGCCGCACCGGTCTACCACAAGGCGAAGAAACTGCTCGGGAAGGCCGTCGCAATCGGAGCGCTTGCTGCTCTTGCGTCCGGCTGCTCCGGGTGCTTCGCCACGCCGAAGGGCCGCGTCGTGTCGGTCGAAGGCGAGGACGTGATTCTGCGCGTGATGCGCGAACAGGGGGACGGCCTCGGCTGGAAGACGAACGCCGTCCCGGAGAAGGAGGTCGCGCGATGAGCGCTCCGAAAGCACTCACGCCCGCGCAGGTCGGGCATTGGCCGAACGCGCGGCTCGCCGCCGCGATCTCTACGCACAACAAGTGGCGTCGCGGCGAGGGAGACGAAATGCCGTTCGGCCCAGCCGACCTCGGGCTGATTCTGGACGAATGCGCGCGGCGGCTCGAAGAGGCGAAGAACAAGGAGGCCCCGAATGGCGATTAGCGAACACAACCAGCGCAAGGCGGAGCGCGCAATCAAGTCCGTGCAGGACTCCAACGCCCTCAACCACGAAAAGGAACTGTGGGAGGGCTACATCGAAGAAGCGCTCGCCGCGACGAACGGGATGTCGGAATCGGAGAAAATCCAGTCCTGTACCGAGAACCAGTTGACCCTCATCTGCCTCCTTGCCGAACACCTCGCCAACCCGCGCCCGGACTCGTGGAAGGACGTGTTCATCGTCTGCAAGCGCGAACTGATGTGGCTCGGCTTCGGAATCACCGGGCTCCTCGCGTTCCGCCCGCAGATCGCAGCCGTTTTCTCCAATATCTTCGGAAAGGGGTAGCGCGATGGCGTGGGACAGCACTCCTCTAACATTCGCCGGTGCGTTCTCGTATGACAGCAGTACGAACACAATTACCGGAACGACGAGCGACCGCGTGTGCATGACGTCCTACAAGACCTCAAAGCGCGAGGTCTACTTCACCGTTTCGCTCGTCACGAAGATTACGACCTATACGACAGTTGACGCGACGTATGTCGCGACCGGATTCACGGAGGCCGCCGCGCGAACCACAGCAGACAACTTCAACGAGCATCCCGGCTTCTTCGCGGAGGCGCGCAAGGCATACTCGTCTGACGGATGGGAGGTATCCGTCACGCAGCACACAACGACCTCATCTACCGATACCGTGACGCCGAATTCTTAGCAATGAGCACTTCCGAACCAGCGAGCGATACATTCATCGGTCGGCTCTTCAAGCGGATCGCCCCGGGCTCGTCATACGCAGCCTTCCCGTGGAAGTCTTGGGACAAGGTCTGCACGATCTTGGAGACGATTCGCGGACGCGGCTGCCGAATCAAGCGCTCGCACAAGGACAACGAGTGGGAAATCGACGCGACCGACGGAACCGCACTCGACAAGCCGCACGCATATTCCGTCTTCGTCCTCGATATCGAGGCGGCGCGCGAACGTGCGGAAGAGCTCCCGGCGTCGATGATGTCCGATATAAGCAATTCGGACCTAGAAAACGGAGCCAAGATCGTGTTCGTCTATTGCCCGTATGTTGAGAATAGCAGGGACGACGTTCTTGCCGGTGTGAACGGCCTGGATATGACGGGAAAAATCGGCGATCTTGCCGACGAGGAGTTCCCGGAGGGTTCTCATTGGGGGTGGAGGCGGATCGGAGAGTTCTACAACGACGATCCGATGGTTGTCTACGGACAAGAATTCGAAGGTCGGTTTGAAGATATATCAATCGGTACGGAGGGGGACTTCTTGTCAGAGACCTCCGTATATTGTTCGTGTATAATTCCGATTGCGTGGATAATCGGCAATAGGATTATACAAACACTTCTCGGCAGGCCGTGGGATGTAAAAGGAGAAGTATCAAAGGCCGTTATCACAGGCGCCGACCCGGGTCATGTCGTTCAGGACGGGCTTCTAAGTGTCAGACTCTACGGAACGGGCCTAGAGAGCGCAAAGTACGCAAATGCGACGCTCTCTCTGACGGAGGTGTGTCAAGGGGCGTCTCTTCCGACGGGCTCCGTACTGCTCGCTCATAGAGCGTTTGTCCGAACAATACAGGATACAAGCGAAAGTTAGGGAGTCGACGATGAGCGAGGCGTTCGGAACTTGGGATAATATGCTTTGCGGAGCAAGGCTCGTACTCGGTGACCAATTATTCCGTTCTACTGATTGCTGGTATAACGAGAAGCGCCATCTTTGGATTGTGTCCGCACCATCGTTCCTCGGAGGCGGAAATATAATCGCAAATTCGCTTTCCGCTGAATACGATGTTTCTGGCGGCAACGAAACTCTCGTCCTCGATTCTCTGGTCTTGTATAATGGAAAGCCAGTATATAGAGGGAGCGGCTCAATTCTATTTTATTCGCTAATATACGGCGAATGGATTTATAGGACCGGGATTGCAATCGAGGAACCTCACCACTATCAGGCGCTAGACGGAAGTTGGATGGGAGATGGATGTTGGGCTGGAGGAAACATACTCGCGAGAAGGCATGGAGATACGACAAATTTCAGGCCTCTTGGTACGGAAGACGATTCCGATCCCGACGATCCTGACTCTGTTCCGACAAACAATATTACACTTACATGCAAGTTTACATATTGGAAGAAGAGCAACGACGCGCCAACTGTAAGCGATACGAAGTTCAGTATATCGAACAATCCGTGCGGAATTTACAAGTCCGGAGCGGATGAAGGAAACGCCGGTAGAGATATAACCGTCGGACAGAAGGTGTGGCGCGGGACGCCTGGCAATGAGCGATTCTACAAAAGCGCCGATAAGGACGCAACCGGCCATTGGCGATACGGGCGCGTAATGTATAACGATGATGTTGGACAGTGGGTTGTTGGCGGAAAAGTTGGTGCGTATAGAACATTGAGGTCTAGTTCCGAGCCAAACGAGAGAACGCCAACCGATTTCTTTGTGTACGACGAGGATGGGAACCGGACGGATGATCCCGTTGCGCTTACATTGAGTTATCTCGGGGTGGGCCCTAGCGCGATTGGCGTCGTTCGGGAATTCGCGGAGGCGTGCGTATGGCGGCAATAGAAATCTCCGTCGCCAACCCGACGAGTTGGTCGGGTGTCGATTTTACAAATGCGTATCCGTCCGATCCTACTCCGTTACGCTCAATATATGCGGCGCTTGCGGAGCGGTGTGCAGCCGCGTGCATTCAAGCCCCGTCATGGATTCTAAATGGTCTAGCTGGTGGCGCTTTCTTTTCTCCAATACACAATATACTATATCAAATTCGAGGAACGATCATTGATTTGTGCAAACAGAGTTTCGTTACAATCGACTATCCGCGCCGGAACGGATTCGGGTGGAACTACCAACTGAGCAACTGGTCCTCGTTTCCCGTACCACTTTTTCCGGAACATTTGCCGAACCACACTACCGACGGTCGGACCGATCCGTTCGGAGGAGCAGGACACCCGATGCTGCTCCCTGCGGAATGGTCCCCGGAGTTGAACGAGACCGGACTTACGACATACCGGACGTTCCTGAGCGACTGCGCGTACTGGATCGACAAGATGAGATACGTCGACACGACGTCTGTTGCGAAAATGATGGATTCCGTAGAAGAGCCGCGTACGCCGTATAGAGAACACACAACGTTTTCAGATGCGTATTCTGCGCTGAGGCAGGATGCCGGTTCGCAGTTCGGAACAAATGAAATTTATTGTTCTCTAAATGTCGCAAACTCTCGCGACGAAGAAGACGGGCCAACAACCATTTTGAGAACATGGCGTTTTGGGACTCCTGTATATAGGCTCGTCGCCGTCAATCCTTCTGCACTTAGAGCCACGGCGTATCTTCTAGTGTCCATGCCAAAAAGAGGCGACTACTGGAATCACCATTTCGATTCTAGACGTATTACATGGGACCGAGGAGGAACAACGAGCTCGGCGACTATAACGCATTCAGATTCTTCCAAGCATGGATCAATTTGGGCAGACGAAGATGTATCTACGTGGATAAAGAGCGGGCATGATATAACAACTACTGAAAAAGAATATATATGGACGGAAGATGGAAGCGAAAGTTTGTGCGTTAGAGACGATATAAGCCATAGCCAAGATTCGGCAGAACTTCCAGATCCTCCGATTCCGAGACATAGTAGTTATATGGCAGTTCTCTTGCTATTCGACTCTTTTGGGATTGGAAGCGCCGGCATGTCAAATCCTATCGCAATAGAAGCGCATGACGAGCATGAAATCTTCGACTTTACGACTGGGCTATCCGCTCCTACGGAACGGGACTCTGGTGGAATTCAAGCGTATGATTGGAGTTACAATTATATATTTGCGTTTATTCCGTACGTCGTTATGGATTACTACAATTCATTCAAGTTCAAACTCAATATATAACTATGGGCTGCTCCTGCAAGAAGAAAATCAAAC
>Ga0326514_10002336_pt1 | contig 12098 bp, 23 predicted proteins | sample 3_2548_0518_D_FD_203653 | JGI IMG/M metagenome (GOLD analysis project Ga0326514, IMG submission 203653) | Bovine rumen microbial communities from UC Davis, California, United States - 3_2548_0518 | ecosystem: Host-associated > Mammals > Digestive system > Stomach > Rumen | place: USA... | reverse complement strand
TACTGGCAATCGAGTACGATCCTAACAGAAGTGCTAACATCGCTCTGATCTGCTATACAGACGGCGAGAAGACATATATCCTTGCTCCCGAAGGCCTCAAGGTTGGCATGGAGATCCACAACGGCCCCGCAGCAGAGCCCAGAATCGGCAACTGCCTGCCCATGGCTAACATCCCGATCGGTACCATGATCCACAACGTTGAGATGCATCCCGGCAAGGGCGGCCAGCTGGTTCGTGCAGCAGGTACAGCTGCTCAGCTGATGGCTAAGGAAGGCAAGTATGCAACCCTTCGTCTCCCTTCAGGCGAGATGAGACTTGTTCCGATTAACTGCAGAGCAGTCATCGGTGTAGTAGGCAATGGTGAGCATGCTCTGATCAATATCGGTAAAGCAGGCCGTAAGCGTCATATGGGTATCAGACCTACCGTCCGCGGTTCCGTTATGAACCCCAATGATCATCCTCATGGCGGTGGAGAAGGCAAGACCAGCATCGGTCGTCCCGGTCCCAGCACACCTTGGGGCAAGCCCGCTCTTGGTCTTAAGACCAGAAATAAGAAGAAACAGTCTAATAAGTTGATTATCAGACGCAGAAACGGCAAGTAATGCTTTACGCGATATAGGAGGTTATAATGGCACGTTCAATTAAGAAAGGCCCTTTCGCAGATGAGAGCTTATTGAAGAAAGTAGATGCTCTGAACGAGGCAGGCAAGAAGGAAGTTATCAAGACCTGGTCCCGCCGTTCCACCATCTTCCCCTCATTTGTTGGTCATACATTTGCTGTACATGATGGCAGAAGACATGTTCCGGTATATGTAACTGAGGATATGGTAGGCCACAAGCTTGGTGAGTTTGTTGCAACCAGAACCTACAGAGGACATGGCAAAGACGAGAAGAAGACAGGTCGTTAATCTGGAAAAGGAGGTTACAAATCATGTCTAGAGGACATAGATCCCAGTTTAAGAGAGAAAGAAATGCGCAGAAGGATACACGTCCCAGCGCAAAGTTATCCTACGCCAGAGTGCCTGTTCAGAAAGCTGCCTTTGTTCTGGATGCAATTAGAGGCAAAGATGTTGAGACAGCACTTGGTATTTTAACATATAACCCTAGAAATGCTTCTACAGTGATCAAGAAACTGCTTGAGTCAGCTATCGCGAACGCTGAGAACAACAACGGCCTTGACAGAAGCAGCCTGTATGTAGCAGAGTGCTTCGCAAGCGATGGCCCTACACTGAAGAGAATCAGACCCAGAGCACAGGGACGCGCTTACAGAATCGAGAAGAGACTGAGCCATATCACTGTTATCCTGGATGAGAAGAAGGAGGAAGCATAATATGGGACAGAAAGTTAATCCTCATGGTTTAAGAGTCGGCATCATCAAGGATTGGGATTCTAACTGGTATGCTGAGAAAGATTTCGCTGATAATCTGAAAGAAGATTATGAGCTTAGAAAATTTGTTAAGAAGGAACTCTTCTCCGCAGGTATCTCCAAGGTTGAGATCGAGAGAGCTGCAGGCAGAGTTAAACTCACTATCTACACTGCTAAGCCCGGTTATGTAATCGGTAAGGGCGGCGCTGAGATCGAGAAGCTGAAAGCTAAGGTTCAGAAGCTGACACCCAGCAAGCTTTACATCGACATCAAGGAAGTTAAGAGACCTGACAGAGATGCTCAGCTGGTTGCAGAGAACATCGCTCAGCAGCTTGAGAACCGTGTTTCCTTCAGACGTGCTATGAAGTCTGCAATGTCCAGATCCATGAAGGCTGGCGCACTTGGTATCAAGACCATGGTTGCAGGTCGTCTTGGCGGCGCTGATATGGCACGTTCAGAGTTCTACAGTGAGGGCACAATCCCGCTGCAGACACTGAGAGCAGATATTGACTATGGCTTCGCAGAGGCTGATACAACCTACGGTAAGGTAGGCGTTAAAGTATGGGTATATAATGGCGAAGTACTTCCGGTTAAGGCTGATAAGGAAGGGAGAGATTAATCATGTTAATGCCTAAGAGAGTTAAACGTCGTAAACAGTTCCGCGGAAGCATGGCAGGAAAGGCCAGCAGAGGCACCAAGATCAATTACGGCGAATACGGTATCATAGCTATGGAACCTGCATGGATCACTTCCGTTCAGATCGAGGCAGCCCGTGTTGCTATGACTCGTCATATCAAGCGTGGTGGTAAGGTATGGATCAAGATCTTCCCTGACAAGCCTGTAACATCCAAGCCGGCTGAAACCCGTATGGGTTCCGGTAAAGGATCACTTGAGTATTGGGTAGCTGTTGTTAAGCCGGGTCGCGTTATGTTCGAAATCGCAGGCGTTCCTGAGGACGTTGCAAGAGAAGCTCTTCGTCTTGCAAGCCACAAACTGCCTGTTAAGTGCAAGATCGTTTCCCGCGCAGAATTAGAAGAAGCTTAAAAGGCGGTGCTGACATGAAGAATAAGACATATTTAGAAGAGTTAAACGCTAAGAACTTGGCTGAACTTCAGACTGAACTGGTCAGCGCCAAGAAAGAGCTGTTCAATTTAAGATTTCAGAATGCAACAGGCCAGCTGGACAACACAGGAAGAATTAAGACTGTCAGAAAGAACATTGCCAGAATTCAGACTGTGATCGCTGCAAAAGCCAATGCTTAATGGATAGGATATCCTAAGGAGGATCTATTTTGGAGAGAAATTTAAGAAAGACCCGTACAGGCAAGGTTATCAGCAATAAGATGGACAAGACTATCGTTGTTGCAATTGAGAATCATGAGAAACATCCTCTGTACGGCAAGATCGTTAAGAGAACATACAAGTTAAAGGCACATGATGAGAATAACGAGTGCGGTATCGGCGATACTGTAAAGGTTATGGAGACAAGACCTCTGTCCAAGGATAAGAGATGGAGACTTGTTCAGATCATCGAGAAGGCTAAATAATTATACAGCTTTAAAGCCAGCCTGGCCGGCTCTTTGACCGCGATACACACGGACGAGTGTCAATCGCAGGGGCCATGCAGGACCCGGCAAAGACGGCTGAGCTGAGATATCGGAATATCCACGAATCAGAAAGGAGTTTCAACATGATTCAGCAGGAAACCAGACTTAAGGTTGCTGATAACAGCGGCGCTAAGGAGCTTCTGTGCATCAGAGTTATGGGTGGTTCTACAAGAAGATATGCTGCAATTGGTGATATCATCATAGCAAGTGTTAAAGATGCAGCACCCGGCGGCCTTGTTAAGAAGGGTGATGTCGTTAAGGCTGTAGTTGTTCGTACTGTTAATACAACACGCCGTAAAGACGGATCTTATATTAGATTTGATGAAAATGCAGCGGTTATTATCAAGGATGATAAGACCCCCAGAGGAACACGTATTTTCGGACCGGTAGCAAGAGAGTTAAGAGATAAGCAGTTCATGAAGATCGTTTCATTAGCTCCGGAAGTATTATAGGGAGGTACCATATGGCTACTTGCAAGATTAAAAAAGGTGACACCGTTCGTGTGATCGCCGGTAAGGATAAAGGCAAAGAGGGCAAGGTTCTGTCTGTAGATGCTAAGAAGGGCAAAGTTACAGTTGAGAAGATCAACATGCTTACAAAGCACACAAAACCCAGCCAGGCAAACCCTCAGGGTGGCATTATCGAGGTAGAAGGACCTATTGATATTTCTAACGTAATGTACGTTCACAATGGCCAGGCAACCAGAGTCGCTTTCAAGGTAGAAGACGGCAAGAAGGTTCGTGTTGCTGTTAAGACCGGTGACATCATCGGCTGATCGGAAGGAGGTTCTTTGCTTTGAGTAGATTAAGAGATACTTATTATAATGAAATCGTTGACGCTATGATGAAGAAGTTCGGTTACAAGAATGTTATGCAGGTACCGAAGCTTGAGAAAGTTATCATCAACATGGGCGTTGGCGAGGCTCGTGAAAACGCTAAGGTTCTTGATTCCGCAATTAAGGATATGGAAACAATTGCAGGCCAGAAGGCTGTCAAGACCAAAGCTAAGAAGTCAGTAGCTAACTTCAAGATCAGAGAAGGCATGCCGATCGGCTGCAAGGTTACCCTCAGAGGCGAGCGTATGTATGAGTTCGTTGATCGTCTGATCAACCTTTCACTCCCCCGCGTACGTGACTTCCGTGGCGTGAATCCCAACGCTTTTGACGGCAGAGGCAATTATGCACTCGGCATCAAAGAGCAGCTCATCTTCCCTGAGATCGAGTATGACAAGGTCGATAAGGTAAGAGGTATGGATATCATCTTCGTAACCACAGCTAATACAGACGAAGAAGCACGCGAGCTTCTTACTCTGTTCAACATGCCTTTCCAGAAGTAGGAGGAATATTATGGCTAAGACTTCTATGAAGATTAAGCAGGCACGTGAGCCCAAATTCTCTACAAGAGCTTACACTCGCTGCAGAGTTTGCGGCCGCCCGCATTCAGTTTTAAGAAAATACGGAATCTGCAGAATCTGCTTCCGTGAATTAGCATATAAGGGTCAGATCCCCGGAGTTAAGAAAGCAAGCTGGTAAACGTCACGGATACCCTGTGGTATCAAAAGCAGATTTTAGGAGGAAATAGAAATGACAATGAGTGATCCTATTGCAGATATGCTTACAAGAATCCGTAACGCTAACACTGCAAAACATGATACAGTTGATGTTCCTTCATCCAAGATGAAACTGGCTATCGCAGATATCCTGGTAAATGAAGGTTACATTAAGAAATATGAACTGGTAGACGAAGGCAGCTACAAGTCCATCCGTATCACTCTGAAGTACGGTAAGGACAAGAACGAGAAGGTTATCGCAGGTCTGAAGAGAATCTCCAAACCCGGCCTTCGTGTTTATGCCAGCGTTGAGAACATGCCCAGAGTCCTTGGCGGCCTCGGCATCGCAATCGTTTCTACAAATAAGGGCGTTATGACCGATAAGGAAGCTCGTGCTAACGGTATCGGCGGCGAAGTCCTTGCATACATCTGGTAATCAGAGTACTGATACTGTATTTATCGAATTTTAAGGAGGTACGGGCATGTCACGTATAGGAAGAATGCCAATCGCGATTCCTGCAGGTGTTGAAGTTGAAATCGCAGAAAATAATAAAGTGACTGTTAAAGGCTCTAAGGGCACACTTGAGAGAGTTTTACCGTCTGAGATGGACATTAAAGTCGAAGATGGACATATCGTTGTAACAAGACCCAACGATCTGAAGAGAATGAAACAGCTTCATGGTCTTACAAGATCCCTTCTGAACAACATGGTTCATGGCGTTAACGCCGGCTATGAGAAGGTTCTTGAGATCAACGGTGTAGGTTACAGAGCTGCAAAGCAGGGCAACAAGCTGGTCCTGACACTTGGCTACTCACATCCTGTTGAAATGATTGATCCTGAAGGCGTAGAAGCAGTTGTTGAAACTCCTACCAAGATTGTCATCAAGGGCATCGATAAGGAAAAAGTAGGTCAGTACGCTGCTAACATCAGAGATAAGAGACGTCCTGAGCCTTATAAGGGCAAGGGTATCAAGTATGCTGATGAGGTGATCAGACGCAAAGTTGGTAAGACAGGTAAGAAGAAATAAAGGAGTGACAGGACATGATTAGTAAGGCATCAAGAAAAGATGTGCGCATTAAGAAGCACATGAGAATTCGTAATCGTTTTGCCGGTACAAGTGAAAGACCTCGTCTGGCAGTATTCAGAAGCAACAATCATATGTACGCTCAGATTATTGATGATACCGTCGGAACAACATTAGTTTCAGCGTCAACCGTTCAGAAAGAAGTCAGAACTGAGCTTGAGAAGACCAACAACGTTGAGGCAGCCAGCTATTTAGGCAAAGTTATTGCGCAGAGAGCTCTGGAGAAAGGCATCAAGACTGTTGTATTCGACAGAGGCGGTTTCATTTACCAGGGTAAAGTTAAAGCATTAGCAGATGCAGCCAGAGAAGCTGGTCTGGAATTCTAATCGAGGAGGAACGATAATGAAGAGAGAAATCATTGATCCCAGCCAGTTAGAACTCAACGACAGACTCGTTGCTGTCAAGCGTGTTGTTAAGGTTGTTAAAGGCGGCCGCAACATGAGATTCTCAGCGCTGGTTGTTGTAGGTGACGGTAACGGTCACGTAGGCGCAGGTATCGGCAAGGCAGCCGAGATCCCGGAAGCAATCCGCAAGGCTAAACAGGCTGCTGAGAAGAGCCTCGTTTGTGTAGCCCTTGATGAGAATAGAAGTATCCCTCATGACAACTTTGGTACTTACGGCAGCTCAACAGTGCTGCTTAAGAGAGCTAAAGATGGTACCGGTGTTATCGCCGGCGGCCCTGCCCGTGCAGTCATCGAGCTTGCAGGTATCAAGAATATCCGTACAAAGTCTCTTGGCTCCAACAACAAGCAGAACGTTGTCATGGCAACCATCGCTGGTCTGGCAGCAATCCAGACACCTGAAGCAGTTGCTGCAAAGCGCGGCAAATCTGTTGATGAGATTAGATAGGAGGCATTAAGATGGCAGATAAGTTAAAAATTACACTGGTAAAATCTCCTATTGGTGCTGTTCCGAAGAACAAAAAAACCGTTGAGGCTCTTGGTCTCAAGCACGTTAATATGTCAGTTATCAAGCCCGACAACGAAGCTGTCAGAGGTATGATCTGGCACGTAAAGCACTTAGTAAAAGTAGAAGAGATCTAAGGTCAGGAGGTTTCAAAAATGGATTTATCAACATTAAGACCTGCTGAAGGTTCCAAGCAGAGCAATAATTTCAGAAGAGGCCGCGGCCACGGCAGCGGCAACGGCAAGACAGCCGGTAAGGGTCATAAGGGTCAGAAGGCTCGTTCCGGATCCCCGAGACTTGGTTTCGAAGGTGGTCAGATGCCTCTGTTCAGAAGACTCCCCAAGAGAGGCTTCACATGCAGAAATTCCAAGAATATCGTTGCTGTTAACATCGACAGACTCAATGTATTTGAGGATGGCACAGATGTAACCATCGAGTCCTTACAGTCAGCTAACATCATCAATAAGACTTATGATGGTGTAAAGATTATCAAAACCGGCGTTCTTACAAAGAAGCTGAACGTTAAAGCCAATGCTTTCAGCGAAGGCGCTAAGGCAATGATCGAAGAACTGGGCGGAACTTGCGAGGTAATCTGATATGTTAACAACACTTAGGAACGCATTCAAGGTTAAAGATATTCGTAACAAGCTGTACTTCACAATCTTCATGCTGATCATTGTGCGTGCAGGGTGTCAGATTCCTGTTCCAGGTGTTAATAATTCTTCAATTGTCAATTTCATGGAAGAGCATTCAGGTGATGCATTTAACTTCTTTGATGCTATGACAGGCGGATCTTTTATGTCGATGTCGATCTTTGCATTGAACATCACACCATACATTACTTCATCCATCATTATGCAGCTTCTTACCATCGCGATCCCGCGTCTGGAAGAACTGCAGAAGGATGGAGAGGATGGCCGTAAGGTCATCCTGAAGATCACCAGATATCTCACAGTCGGCCTTGCCGTATTTGAATCACTGGCTATCGCCATTGGTTTCGGCAGAAGCGGTCTGTATGAAGAATTTACCTGGTATTATGTAGCAGTTACTGTTATCACCCTCACAGCTGGTTCCGCTATCCTGATGTGGATTGGTGAGCAGATCACTGAATATGGTGTCGGCAATGGTATTTCCATCGTCCTGCTGATCAACATCGTATCCAGTCTCCCGGATGACCTGAGAGAGCTCTTTACCCGCTTTACCAGCGGCCAGAACGTTCTCACATCTGTATTTGCAGTTGCAGTGATCATTATCCTGATCGTTGCCATGGTTGCATTTACAGTTATGCTTCAGGAGGCTATCAGAAGGATCCCGGTTCAGTATGCGAAACGCGTACAGGGCCGTAAAATGGTTGGAGGACAGTCATCACATATTCCTCTGAAGGTGAATACAGCCGGCGTTATCCCGGTTATCTTCGCATCTTCACTGCTGATGACCCCTGTTGTGATTGCACAGTTCTTTAATGTGGATTATTCCACTATCGGCGGCAAGATCCTGCTTACCCTGAATTCAGGCAACTGGTGCAATCCCCAGGAACCGATCTATTCCATCGGATTTGTAATTTATTGTGTACTGATCATCCTGTTCGCATATTTCTATACTTCAATCACTTTCAATCCGGTTGAGGTAGCGAACAACATGAAGAAGCAGGGCGGTTTCGTTACAGGTATCAGACCCGGCAAGCCCACGTCTGATTATCTGCAGAAGATCCTCAACTACATCGTATTTATCGGTGCTGTTGGCCTGCTGATCGTATGCGCAATTCCGATCATCGTATCCGGTATCTTCAATGTAAGCCACATGTCATTCATGGGTACATCACTGATCATTATCGTAGGTGTTGTACTTGAGACCCTCAATCAGATCGAGTCTCAGATGACAGTCCGCAGCTACAAGGGATTCCTGAACGATTAAGATTTTATTCACGTAATTAATGCCGCCCGGTAACTATGAATCATGAGGCAGGTACAGCCTGTGCTCCGTTTCTGCCTGGCGGCATATTGCGTCTGGGCGTACATAAATCCGCAGTCCCTGCCCTGCGCAGGGGTCCCGGGCAAAGTTCGCACAGGCCATACACGGCAAACATATCTCATAATAAGGAGGTGCAGCATGAAAATTGTTATGCTTGGCGGTCCTGGTGCAGGCAAAGGCACACAGGCTAAGATGATCGCAGCTAAGTATGAGCTTCCCCACATCTCTACCGGTGATATCTTCAGAGCAAATATCAAGAACGGTACAGAGCTGGGCAAAAAAGCAAAGACCTACATGGACGCCGGTCAGCTTGTTCCGGATTCACTGACAACAGATCTTCTGGTTGACAGAATCTCACAGGATGACTGCAAAGTCGGCTATGTTCTGGATGGTTTCCCCAGAACCATTCCTCAGGCTGAATGCCTGGAAGAAGCCCTGAAGGAGCGCGGAGAGTCCCTGGACTACGCAATCGATATCGAAGTACCCGATGAGAATATCGTTAAGAGGATGGGCGGCAGAAGAGCATGCGTTACATGCGGTGCCACTTATCATATCGTAAATGTTCCTCCCAAGCAGGAAGGCATCTGCGATAAGTGCGGCAGCAAACTGATCCTTCGTGATGATGATAAGCCGGAGACAGTACTGAACAGACTTAGAATCTATCATGAGCAGACCCAGCCCCTTATTGATTTCTATCAGGCTAAGGGAATCCTGAAAGAGATTGACGGAACTCAGAATCCTGATCAGGTATTCGCGGAGATTACTTCAATCCTGGGGTAATATAGCATGGCTGTAACGATTAAAACCGCCAGGGAGATCGCCCTCATGCGTGAGGCCGGTCGTATCCTGGCGGCTGTTCATGAAGAACTTCGGAAGTTTGTTGGTCCCGGGATCTCAACACTGGAGATTGATCAGAAGTGTGAGGAGATCATACGGGATTATGGCTGTATTCCTTCATTTCTTAATTATGAAGGTTATCCTGCCAGCGTATGCGTTTCTATTAATGAAGAAGTAGTTCACGGGATCCCCCGTCCGGACCGCTTCCTTATGGATGGAGATATAGTAAGTCTGGATACAGGCGTCATATACCAGGGATATCAGTCCGATGCAGCCCGCACCTGGGGCATCGGCGAGGTGGATCCGCAGGCCAGGCTTCTTATGGAAGTAACTGAGAAGAGTTTCTTCGAAGGCATTAAAATGGCCCGGGCCGGCAACCATCTATATGACATATCCGCAGCAATCGATGATTATGTCAGACCGCTGGGATATGGTATTGTTGAAGACCTGGTAGGACATGGAATCGGCAAGAAGATGCATGAGGATCCCATGATCCCCAATTACAGACAGCGGCGCAGAGGCATAAAGCTTCAGCCGGGCATGACACTGGCCATTGAACCCATGATCACGCTCGGAACCTGGGAAGTCGAATGGCTGGATGATGACTGGACGGTCGTCACAGCGGATGATTCCCTGGCCGCCCATTATGAAAATACGATACTGATCACAGAGGGTGATCCCGAGATCTTATCGCTTTCTATATAGAAGACACATATTAAGGCAGAAGGGCGGATCCTTAAGGCCGCTGTATAAGACACATAAGAGACATGGAGGATATATGTCAAAGTCAGATGTAATTGAAATCGAAGGCAGAGTGGTTGAGAAGCTTCCCAATGCAATGTTCAAGGTAGAGCTTGAGAATGGACACATCGTTCTTGCACATATCAGCGGAAAGCTGCGCATGAACTATATCAGGATCCTTCCCGGCGACAAAGTAACCATGGAGCTTTCACCCTATGATCTGAGCAAGGGCAGGATCATCTGGAGAGATAAATAAGCCGGAGCAGACCAAAGCAGGTTAAAGCAGACCGGGACAGGCTGAAATAACCGGAATCCGGCCTGTAAAAAAGCCTGAAAAACACAGGGAAACGCAGGGAAAAATTAAAATAAAAACTGCTTGCATTCCCTTGACAGTTATGTTATTATTCGAAGTGGACTTTTTTTGAAAGGAGATACAAATGAAAGTTAGATCCTCAGTAAAGCCCATCTGCGACAAGTGCAAAGTTATCAAAAGAAAAGGTATCGTAAGAATTATCTGCGAGAACCCTAAGCATAAGCAGAGACAGGGCTAATTATTAACAGTTCAAATTTTTAACAGGAGGTGTAACACACTTATGGCTCGTATTTCTGGTGTTGATTTACCTAGAGAAAAGCGTGTTGAGATTGCTATGACCTACATTTATGGCATTGGTCTTGCAACTTCCAGACGTCTTATTGCCGCAGCCAATGTCAATCCCGACACACGTGTTAAGGATCTGACAGCTGACGAAGTTAAGGCACTGACAGAAGCAATCGAAACAGAGCAGGTTATGGTAGAAGGTGACTTACGTCGTGAAGTTGCCATGAACATCAAGAGACTTCAGGAGATCGGCTGCTACAGAGGCATCCGCCATAGAAAAGGTCTCCCTGTGCGCGGTCAGAAGACTAAGACCAATGCGAGAACTCGCAAGGGCCGCAAGAAGACTGTTGCGAACAAGAAGAAATAATTGATTGATGCATTTATCTACCGTTTAGGTTTTTACCTGTTAGTGGTATCAGGCCACAGATTAATACTTTAGAAAGGAACCCAACAGGGATAAGGTTAGTTTAATATGGCAACGAAAAAAGGCGCAGCTAGAAAAGTGACCAAAAAGCGTGTCAAAAAGAACGTTGAACGAGGCCAGGCACATATCCAGTCATCTTTCAATAACACTATCGTAACCCTGACAGATAATCAGGGTAATGCCCTTTCATGGGCAAGTGCCGGCGGCTTGGGATTTAGAGGTTCAAGGAAATCAACTCCCTATGCAGCTCAGATGGCTGCTGAGACTGCAACAAAAGCTGCACTGGTACATGGATTAAAATCTGTAGACGTTATGGTTAAAGGACCCGGCTCAGGAAGAGAGGCTGCTATCAGAGCCCTTCAGGCATGCGGTCTTGAAGTAACCAGTATCAAGGACGTAACACCCGTTCCTCATAACGGATGCCGCCCGCCCAAGCGTAGAAGAGTATAATCAGGAGGATGTCAAATGGCAGTAAATAGAGTTCCGGTTCTTAAAAGATGCAGATCTCTGGCACTTGATCCCAGCTATTTAGGTTATGATAAAAAGTCAAACAGAAATACTGCAAGAGCTAATAAGAAGATGAGCGAGTATGGCCTCCAGATGCGCGAAAAGCAGAAGGCTAAGTTCATCTATGGTGTTTTAGAGAAACCTTTCAGAAACTATTTCGAAAAAGCAAAACGTCAGAATGGTATGGTTGGTGATAACCTGATGATCCTTCTTGAGAGAAGAATCGACAACGTTATCTTCCGCAGCGGTTTTGCCCGTACAAGAAGAGAAGCAAGACAGATCGTAGATCACAAGCAGCTTCTTGTTAACGGCAAGAGAGTTAATATCCCTTCATACCTGATCAAAGCTGGCGATGTTATCTCCGTAAAAGAGAGCAAGAAGGATCTTCAGAGATACAAAGATGTCTTTGAAGTAACCGCAGGCAGACTCGTGCCCGAATGGCTTGATGCTGACACAGAAGCTATGACCATTACCGTTAAGGCTCTTCCTACAAGAGAAGAGATCGATGTT
>Ga0326514_10002334_pt1 | contig 12102 bp, 9 predicted proteins | sample 3_2548_0518_D_FD_203653 | JGI IMG/M metagenome (GOLD analysis project Ga0326514, IMG submission 203653) | Bovine rumen microbial communities from UC Davis, California, United States - 3_2548_0518 | ecosystem: Host-associated > Mammals > Digestive system > Stomach > Rumen | place: USA: California... | reverse complement strand
TGTAGCTGCGACGAACCTTCAGTAAATAACTATGAAAATTGGTCTTAAAAACTAAAGTACATTAGTCACGGGCTAGGGTTAGATTTCCTAGTCCTTGTTTTTTTTACTATCTAATAGGTAATTGTCCTATAAGAGGTATAAGTAAATGGCATTAAGTTCTTTATTCTACGGTATGGAAGCATATCTAGACAATAGTACCACTACTATCGAAGATACTTCAACTCCTAAAAATACCAGTGATCATGAAGTAGCAGCTACTCAGCAGGCTACTGAAATATCCGATGATACTGCTGAAGTAGTTGATACAGCTAAGGATATCGATTTACAGTCGCAGATGCTTACTCGTATGTTCGATATGTATCATCATGCTAAGCAGTATGGTGTAAACAGAACTTTCGTAGCATTATTCAATTCTAATGGTGAATTAGATAGATTATGTCATGTAAGATATCCTTCCTGTGAGTCTATACCAACTGTAGGTAACCCACGTAACCGTTACAGTACTGTATTTATCTCTGCTATGGAAGATGATACTGGCGGTAAGAGTCTGTGGCAAAAGTTTAAGGATCTAGTTAAAAGAGTATGGGATTGGATAGTAAGTAAAGTATCGCCATTATGGAACAAGATCTTACAGTTCTTTGGACTAAGAGCTAAAGATCTCGATAAGCTAATTCAAAAGATTAGATCTTATGCAAACCTTACAATACCTATCACAAATTTATATGTTCCGTTTTTGAAAAGATTATTGTGTGAAAATCTCATTGATAAAATAGGTAAAGCCGATCAAGAAGTTATAGATTCAGCTCAAAAAATTTATGATATCATAAATAAAAACGCTGACACCCTACTAAAATCTTCCAGCACCTCGCCAGCTAATTCTGGGGATATACAAAAACTAGAAGAAGAATTGACCAACGCTGAGAATAAGCTCAAAGAAACTATAAAAACTTCTGAAGAAAACCACAAAGAACGTACCGACAGAGGTCTTGTTATATCTCTTATATTTGATCACAAAATTCCAAATGTTGCTCAGGCTCTTGACGCTGTCACTGAATACAACAAAGCGGCCAAAAAATCTCTAAGTGATAGAGATTCATTAAAAAAGATGTTTTCTGATGTTATCAAAAGAATAAAAGATAATACTAAAGACACAGATAACAGTAGCTCTACTGGAAAATTTATGATCAAATGTCTTAGTGTTGCTAAAGAAGTATCAAGTAACGTTATTCAGTGCGGTAAAGTTATTATAAAGACGGTAAATTCGATTTATGGCGAATTAAAAAGACTAGACAGCGGACTAGAGCAATTCTCTAAGTCTCTCGAAAAAGACTTTGATTTTACACAAATAGAAAAAGATCATAACTACGCAGCTCAAGCAAGAAAACATCTTAGCCAATATAAACAGAATGATTTCTCAAATTGGGTTGGAATAGATGTTTATGCCCCTAATGATCCTATACTTCGTCAGTGCATAGCGGCGCTAGTACCGCCACAATACGACGATATACCATATACTCCTGAAAACATGTTCATAGTTATAGATCCCGAGTTACTGTCTAAAGCTAGAAAAAATCCTAATGAAATGCTAATGCTATTTGGTATATTATTCCATGAAGTCGGTCACGGTCTTAAAGTAGGAGCTAGTGGCAGATTTGAGAAACGCGAACAAGATAAAGGTCTACAGGCACACCTACGTTGGAAACCTATAGCATTCGAAGCTATGGCAGATCGTAATGCGTCTCAAGCCGGCTACGCTAAGTATCTATTAAAGAAATTCTCTAAGCTGTATGGTATCAAAGAAGCTGCGCTTCTTGGTTTCTTTAGAATGCTATTCGGTGATCTAGTAGCTAACGATATACCAGGCCGTATAGAATTACTTAAGCGCTGGATAGCTGAGCACGGTAATGATCTAGCTACCAAGATATAACTTACGATCTAATCAATACTTAATATTTAAGGAGAATACAAATATATGTCCCTAAATTATCTATTTACCGGGATGGAATCCTGCCTGGATGGCGATATCAAGATCAGCAACACTGTCGCAGCTCCAGGATCCAATGAATCGGCATCTTCAGAGCCGACTGGCGATTTAATTTCAGCATCTGAAATTTCTGATCAAGCAGACAGTGAATCCCCAGACGAAAAAGCAGCAACCCAAACTAACGAAGTAGCTGATGAAGCTAATGATGCTGCTGCGGAAGCTAAAGATACTGAAATAGCTACACAAATGTTAGCACGTACATGCAGCCTGTATATGCATGTCAAAAAGTATGGTATCGATAGAACTTTCGTGGATCTCTACAATAAGCATGGAGAACTAGACAAGGTCTGCGGTATACGCTTTCCCTCCTGTGAAGCCATGAGCCCGACTAATAGTCGTTATAATAATTATAACGCTGCATTCATAGCAGCCATGGAAGACGACTCTGGTAAAAAGAAAACTTGGTGGCAAAGATTCAAGAAACTGCTATCCGACATCTGGGAATGGATTAAGAAAAAAGCTTCAGCTATCTGGGAGAAAATAGTTAACTTCTTTCGTGTACGCTTTGTAGACCTAAAGAAGGTACTAGCTAAAATCAAAGCAAATTATGCTGGACAGCTTGATACTACTGTAGATATTCCAGCTAATACTGAATTAACAAAAGTAGCAGACGAAACTAGTTTCAAACATCTTCTAGAAAGAAATAGTAGACAATTAGCTAAAGGCAGAGAGATTCTTCCGTTACTGATAAGCCTTTCTGATACATTACAGAGAGAAGCCAAAGGACTAAATGATGAAGACGGCCAGGCTGCTAAACGCGTTAAAGAAGTTGCCGATAAATGGACAGATGCTGCAACAGAATACAACAAAATAATTCACGATAAAGAACTCTTTGACAACGAAGCTAAAAAGAGTACTCTTGGCGATTTATTAAAGAAACTAGACAGCTACATAGACAATATGGATCGCGACACCAAAACTTACGATTCTCTAAAAAAAGATATTACTGAAATAACAGCTAGAATTAAGAAGTCGCTTGATGACGTAGCAGATAACGCGCCTGACAGTCTAGCACTTCCACGTTTGATGATGGCAGTTCAGCAACCGGAAAATATCATCAAATCGATTGTTCTATCTGGAAAAGGCTACTTAGAAAAAGCTGCTAAAATTGGTGTAGAACTAAAGAGAGTTGTTAAAAAATTAGATAAGGATAGTGCAGCTACTAACGGAAGTGAATCATTTAATCTCGCTTTCCTATAAATACCTTCATTTAGTCAAACTAGCAGAGCAGAACTTTCCCTTTGAGGGAAAGTTCTGCTTCTGTGATTAGTTTAGCTTATTTAATCGTTCTTAATGTCAGCAAATACAAACGGTATATAAGTATTCAGCTCATTCCAAATCTTCCAAGCTACATCTCTAATCTCTTCCTGTGCATGAGGACTCATACGCAGACTAATAAAATGCATCACTTCTCTAAAGTTCATAGTTACTAGTATCTGAGTAGAGATAGCATTAGGATAAATAGCACGGATATCTTCATTCTTGATACCTGCATCTCTAAGCTTAGCTATATCCTCAGCTACTTGCTGCATATGTTTATCAAAAATAGCAAAAGCTTCTTCATTATCTCTAATCTTACTAGGTACTGCAATATCAAGATCACCTTTCTCGCCGACATATCTCTGAGACAGCTGTGAATAAGAAGCAAGTCTATGCCTTACTAACTGATGAGTTAAACTACGAGATACGTTTGATAGCTTAAAAGTAAAAGTACCATGCTCAATAGGACTCTGATGATTAACGTGGCCTTTAATGAACTTACAATATCTCAGGAATCCAGTAAAATTAACAATACCCGTATTCCGGACAAAGTGGTTATATAGTCGCTGAGCAACTTGATCAGAACCGTTGCGTTCGGAATAATCAGGATCGTTTTTATCGTAAAAAACTCTATCTCCTAACTTCAGCACATCAACACTCTTGCCGAATTTATTTTCAGCAAGTACGGACTCAACGATATGCTTCTTATACAGATTCTCAAGTTCAGTAAAATCCTTCTCTGTAAGTTCTTTCTCCATCTCAGGAGCTTTAGAATAGCACTGGCGATAGCCTAAATAAATCTTGTACACCTCTCCGTAATACGGGATTTTAGTAGGATGTACGTTAAGCTCACGAGAAATCCAATCAATCTTAGGCTCGTGAATATAATTTATAGCCATAAATTTAATACTCCTAAAAAATAAATAGTACAGGTTGCCAAGCCTGTACTATTACTGGGGCAATGATTTAGTTCAGGTTTAGAAGAAACCTGCGTTAATCATGCCCCTAAGAATGTTGTCTGCCAGGTGTGTTGCATCGTAAACCTCGAACGTTACCCTCCTTCCTGACGGCCTGGGGGATTCACGGTCAGCCATATACTGCCTGACATTAGTGTTACTGCAAATGACGTGATACCACTCCGGGTTTCCCTGATGGAAAACCTCGACGGTACCGCGCCAAGATGTTGAGTAAACCACAACACTCTTGTCCTGGCGGACAATCTTAGTGAAACGCTTAACCACGGTACCAGCAGGTGTACCGAAGTCAGCACCCTTCAAAGCCTTAGCCCAGTCATCCGGAAACCAAGTCTCTGTCCTAGGACAGTCCTTGGCTACAACCAGCTTAGGATGATTAACGAAAGTACCCTTAACGAAAACCTTACCGCTTTTCTCCATCTTTACTCCTATCAAGCTCTTGCTTGATGACTTTGTACTTCCTGATGTCAATGACTTCCTTAGGCTTACCAAAGCGTCTATACCAGAACGCTCTGGGAGTCCAACAACCGTTCTTGACGTGGATAGTGTACAACAGCGAATTCGCCGTTGACGCCTTAGACTTCTCGAGAATAAAATTCCCGATTTCAGTAGACAGTTTAACCTTGGAGTATTCAACCGGAACCGGAATGAATCTATCCTTAGCAAACAGTTTATCAATCAGTCCAGTGCACAGATTCTTATGCACTCTAATGTTGTCATCAGTTGCCTTATCCGTAATGTACAAACCCGCCTTAAGCTCATTGTTAAGAATACGAGTAGTGCACTTGTGCTCGTAGTAATTGTACTCGAAGTTTACGTACCAAGAACCAGGGTACTTAGCTGCAAGGTACATTAACATATTGAGCGCCTTACGGCATACGGAACTGATGTTGTATTTCTCTGTAGGGAAAAATACGTTGATTGCATCCATCACTTCTGACGGAGTGGTCTGCAGAATATTTATCGAATGACTACTATCAACCATAGTGTTCACCTCTTCGTTATTATTATTAAGTGGATAGCACTTCGCATAAGCTACCACAGCTTATGCCTCACTATCCACGCTTGTAATATATAAGTATAAAACCGATGAAATTTACTCTTCTTCACCTAAATTCAAGATACGGCAGGTATGTACTACAGTGTGTACCAGCTTACGAGTCCACTTGCCAGACTTGTTAAGGTCAATGTACTGGTGATCTTTACCATCACTAAACATATGTGCAATGTTTCTGATAATTAACTGGCTCATGTTAAGACTCTTGAGGCAGTCATCAGGAAGATTGGCATAAATATCTTTAGTTTTGATATTGAACACACCTAAGATACAGAGTTTACCAGTAGCTGGAGTATACATCTCACCAACATTAAACTCACTAGTCAGTATTCGGTCTACTCTGATGGTATTAGGCTCTGACGTATTCATGTGCAGTACAACCACATCTGACACATTACTAGGCAAAGCATATACGATATCAGTTTTAGCTCCAGTACTTACTGTTTTGCGAATAGTAAAGTTAGTATACTCCTCTACAGTTATCTTACCACTGCGATGTATAGCATAGAACTTCTTAGATATCGGGAAAACGTGCCACCCGTTAACTAAGCCATCTACGTTACGTTCTACTACTGCAGTACTTCCGTTAGAGTTGATACACAGAGATAGATCCTGTCTATTATCAGGATAGCAGACTACACCCTCGCACATGATTTCCCTGGAAGGGTTAATCATCGGTATAAGTTTACCATTACGAATATAATACCTGTGATCTGATTTAGACCCGTACAGATGTATCTCTTTTCTAACAGAACCCCAGCCTTTACTCTGAAGAAGATTGTACATATCTTCATCATCAAAGAAATGGACAATACCTAAATTACCGTACTGTACATATCCCTTGAAATCTGAAGAATACTTAGTCTTCTCAGTAGAGTCATACTTACTCTTCTTAAAGAACATGGCATCATTGTAGATAATTTCATCCACCTTGTTGCCATGGAATTTATCAGCAACCTCCTCAATTCCCTGAGCAATGTTTTCAGCTTCAGTTGTAAGTTCTTGCCTGTTGTATCTGGCAAGTCTCTGCAAAGGTTCGTTGGCAATGATCTTAGCCTGCATGAGAGATAACTTACGATCAGCAAATCGCCTAACTAAAGCACGAACTACATCACTCTCATCCTTGTTATTCGGATTACGTATAAGGTTAATAACATCATCGGTGTTATCGCAAATAAGAAGTATAGCTTCTATTTTACGAAGTTTATTGACCAGACGAGAATGCTCATACTTCAGGCCGCCTACGATACTGGCATGACGTTCTCTATACCAGTCAGTAAGTACCTGAAGAGGAGTAAGCTCTATCAGCCTATTGTTATTATCTGCAAATAACCAGCATGGATGTATCTTATTGTGTAAACCGAGTATACCACTGATTTTCTCTAAGGCAACAAATGGATTTTTACCTTTCTTCAGCTGGAAAGAGAACTCAGCATCCTCAGCCGAAAGAGACTTAGCATCCTTAATGTAATCGTACAGTTCCTTAGCTTCTTCCGTATTTCGTGCTTTCATTATTTCACGAATCTTGGAGGTAGCCTTATCAAAACCAGGACCGCCATAAGCAACTGACCTGAGAGTAATGTTATCTCCAGACAAATCTACTACGCCATCTGTGCAGATAGGAGCGTCGAAATTGCCAGCAGTATACTCACGTATCAGTTCGTCTCTGTTGGTAATGATATTTCGTATCGGATATGAAGGTATCAGTAATTTACCATAAGTCTTAGCCTGAGGGATAACTCCCAAATCGTTACGCTGTGCTTCAGCATACTTCAATACCAGATCGCATACGCTTTCCAGAGACATTCTGGGAATAACACCTTTGAACCCAACTCCTACAGAAAGTGTAGGTATAAGCAGAGCAGTTGGTAACTTAGGTATCAGATATCTGGGCTCTACACCGCTGAAGTCTTTAGACTGTTCCATCGGTATAGTTCTAAGGTTAATTCCCTTAAAAAACAAATTGTACGCAAACTCAGAAATGGATACTTTCAGGTACCTGAATGCCGCATAGCCTTTAGGATTGTAATACTCACCATTCTTACCTTGAATGTAAATGAATGGCTCACCCATTACGAAATCCTGAGAAAGCCTGATAATACTCTCAGTGATAGTTTGGTCGCCTGAGGTATGGATTTCCATCACGTTACCTAACAGTCTGGCCAAACTCACTACGCTCTGATACTCTTTGGCTTTCCAAAGGATACGACGATGTATCGTTTTTAAGCCATCGACAAGAGAGGGATACTTATCAGCAACTACTGCTTCTGAATAAGTAGATAACCCTCTCGTCATCTCATCGGTACCAGAACAGTCTCTAGTTTTATAGAAACCGTCCATGTATGTTACTTCTCCTTAGGAATAATACCTGTGTCAAGCTTATGGGATGCCAGCGTATCAGCATCAACACAGTTAACCTGAATACTCTCAAGACCCTTCCTATCATTAGGAAAAGACCGCGAAATTCTCTCGTTGACATCATCCATAGAGAGTGTTGATACTTCACCGGTATTAGGATCCTTGAGAGTCAGAACTACGTTCTGAAGAATAAGCCCGAACATCGGGAGTACATCGATAACGAAAGTACGCCAAGTGATGTTGTTCTTCTTCAACGCCTTACTGAGATTGCTGCGTTTACTATCTCCTTCGAGATGTGCACGCTGTGCATACCTACGGAACATCTCAGTGAACTTCTCTTCAGTGATGCCGTTAGCGATGAACAGTAACTTAACTAGCTTAGCTACCTGATCATCGGAAGCCTTAAGATCATCGACAGTAAACATAGGGTTAGCCGTACGTTTAGGTCTGCGTAAAATCTTAGCTGCTTGATCAGCATCCACACTTTTTCTAATAATGTCTAATATATCGCTCATATCAGACTCCTCCCTTTTGTTTTATGAATGATGAGTCCGTCCGCTAAGTGAACTCATCATCTAAGTAATATATAAATTCAGCCCTGCTGGAGTTACTGAACTTCGTTCCAAGAGCTAAGCAGCTCATTCATACGCATGAACGAAGAACTCAGTGATCCGTTGGAAGCCATAAGGGCTTTACGATCCTCAACTGTATCTCTGCCCACTAACCGATAATTCCTTGAGGCATCTCCAGCTTCAACGATGTGAGTTAATGATCTGGTTGCCGGATCCATCAGAGTCTCGAAACAAGAGTCCTTAGGCATTTCTCCCAAACCCTTGTATCTCTTAACTTTGATTTCATCGTTGATGTGCACCAGAATAGTGTATAACTGCATCGGTGACAGAAGCTGGTAATTGTGACTAGAAGCATTCTTCAGCAGCCATCTGAAATTAAAGTACAGGTTATCATACTTGTACTTCTTAACCAGAGGAAGAAGATAGTCTCTAATAGCTTTACCTACATCAGCTAAACTTATCGGGTAATCTTCATCACCGATAGATATAACTAATGTCTGCTGCTCAGGTAAGACATTAACCTGCACATTGCCATTATCAGAATTAGCGAAATACTCACAGATGCGGTCATAGTCTATAACCGGGTAAAGATACCTGATAGCATAGACAAACCGTTCCAGAATAAGCAGGGGTATGTTGAGCTGTTGAGCTACTACATCGAACTGTTCTCCTATGTAAGTTATCAGATAACAAATCTCACGATACAGATCTCTATCAACTTTAATAGTATTGACTTTATCTCCTACTTCAGTAACTACCTGTAAGTCAAAAGCCTTTATATACATAAAGTTGATGCGTGCATCCATAAGAGCTTTCTTGTCTCTCAGGAACAGTCTCTTATTTGAGCTGATATCGATACTGTACAGAGGAGGGTTAGCTACCCAAACCAGTCCAGATGAAATCAGCAGAGGGTTGATCAGATACAAGTCGTGTATATGCAGAGTACTGATGTGATAGCCATCAGGATCAGCATCGGTAGCGATGATGATCTTACTGAATCTACAATTACTTATATCTGTTGTTCTCGAGTTAACATTAAGGATACGCATGATATCCTGATAGATCTTATCCTTAGTCAGATCTCTTCTATCCAGTTCTATACGCTCCTCACGACGTGCTGGATTAAGCGGTTTACCTCTCGTAGTATAAATAGCCTGATAGTCGGGATTACGGGTACTTACTATACTGCCAGCTGAAGTTCCTTCTACTATGTAGAGTTCGGTCTTGGTATTATCAGTACTTCTGCAATCATAGTAATTATCAGGCAGATTAAGATCAGTGAACACATGCTCATCAGCTTTCTTAGCCGGGATATCGTAATAACTGCTATAACGCATTACAACATCATTAGAGAGAAGTTCATAGATCTTCTGCCAATACTCAGTTCCCTTAGCTGTTAATAAATTATACAGCTCAGAGTAGTACTGAGTTTCAAACGCCTTATTCCTGAAGCTACTCTTAGTAGTGCCTCCATGCAAAGCTCCATTATACAAAATACCGATAGCTGCAAGCATAGTAGGAAAAGTATACTCTTCCTTAACAAACTTCTTGTAGTTAGGATCTTCTATATACTCGCTAAGAATATCTCTGAAAACCTTAACAGTAGTAACAGTAACGCTATCTGTACTGTAGTCCATCATAGCCACGTTGTTAACTGTCAGGAAATACTGAGGAGTAGAGGTAGGTGACTTCTTAGTGAAATACAGCCGAATATCGAACTCCAGTTTATCCTCATCGTTAACTGGCTTCTTCAGGATTCTATCGAAAAACTGAGGAGCGTGCGACATTCTCCACTGAGAGAAAAGATACTCACTTTTATCAATTTCTTTAGATGAATCGAATTCACAAGAAGAAGCGCTGATAGCTCTGGTAATAGTTGCTATTGATTTAGGAATATCATTATTCCAGAAACTAGCTGGAAGAAGATGCTCTGACCTGAATACTCTGAAAGTAGCTATCTCGTTAAAGATAGATAATCTACGGCACATGTTAACTACGTCATTGTAATTAGCCATACCGAAGTTAACTCCAGCTAAATCTGTAAAGAAACTCATATCCAGCTGGAATGCTACTATAACTCCGCTCGGAGTATTCTCTGCAGGAGCTGACTCAGTCTTAACTATAACTCCATTCTCAGTATGAAGCATAGAGACCACATTCTCAATATAGCTCTTAGAAATAGCCTTAAACTGAGTAGACAATGCAGTAGCTACTTTAGCACCTTTACCGAACTCACCAGTAGAACTACGATAAGCACTGTTGGAATACACCTTACCTGAAGTATTCAGTTTAGTGTAAACATTAACCAGACGCTCCTGGGGTATACCCCTGCCGTCATCTCTAATGATGATCTGAAAAACATTAGATGCGATGTCGCACATAACTGCAACATCGATCGTTCCACTTCTTTGTAGCGCTATGTATTCATCAAGAGAGTTAGTTACATACTCCCAAATCAACTGGGTGACACCAGCAGCACCCATATCTACCAGAAGTCCGTTGGGTCGTCTGCGAATCGACTCCATATCTGACATGGAGTATATCGATTCGGCATTATACTCGGTATTATTTGCCATTACGTATACCTCTTAGTTATACACACTATGACACTTTTAAGTTAAAAACAATAACAGCTAATTATGTTATATAACAGCCGTCTATATAGTAATATATAGATGAAGATGGTATGGTTATTTCATACAAAAGGAGTCTGCTATGACAACCGGTGATCCCTTTGCTGGACTTGAAGTTGATACTACTACTACTGAAGCTAAACCTCGTCCTAGTGTAGAGTATAAAAATGTCTATACTCCAGATACCAAAATCAAAGACATCCTAGATTCCATGGGTGTTTATGATCAGAACGTAATTAACACTCAGCGTGCTCGTGAAGCGCTAGCTTCCAAATTAGTTGAGATAGCTTCCGACATCGATCTTAATGAGCACAATGCTGAGATGTTCCAGGCTAAACTGGAAGCTATCAACACGGCTAAGAATTTACTTAACGATTTGGATAAAGCTGCTAAGGATCACGTTACTGTTAAACTTAAACAGAAAGATACTGAGACCAATGCTACTGCAGGTATCAATATCGCTGAATTCCTAACGAAGATAAAGATGACTGATAATATTTCAAGTGGTACTGTTGTACAGACCAAAGATCAAATAGAAAAAGCTCTGGATAAACAATTTGAAGAAAGAGGAACAGTAGTATTAGATACTGAATTGGAAATGGGTGGCAATATGCTTCCCAAAGAACAAAAAGAAGAGAGTAATAAATAATCACATACCTGTTGTTAATGTTATAGTGGATGACGAACCTGTGAAGGAATGACAATATGCTTATCTGGTGTACATTATTTAGCAGTTTTTACTTGGTCGTGGGCTGCTAAGATAGGCATACTAACCACTACTCAAAGTACTCACTGTCGCCTCTCCGGGCGACAGTGAGTACCCCTTATATTTATCTTGAACGTCTTGCCAGTTGTATAGCAACCCAGTTAGGGAAGTCATCTGAACGGAATAAGTTACGAATAACTTCAATAGATGTATTCTTAGTATTAGCTGTATTAGTAGCTAATGACATCATAATCGAGTAGAATATACGTACTTTATAATGCAGAGTAGTTTCCAGAGTAGCGATACCTTGAAGTGCCTGAGATTCGGATAATAGTTCATTATCGCGATTCTGATAGAAGAACTTAAGAATATTATCCAGAATATCTTTCTTAGGTTGCTTGGATACTCCATCAACTACTTTAGCTAAAGCTTGAATACGTTCATGCATCTTAGACTTAGGATCAATATATTTTTCAAGATTAGTAGCTATTACATCCT
>Ga0326514_10002333_pt1 | contig 12107 bp, 12 predicted proteins | sample 3_2548_0518_D_FD_203653 | JGI IMG/M metagenome (GOLD analysis project Ga0326514, IMG submission 203653) | Bovine rumen microbial communities from UC Davis, California, United States - 3_2548_0518 | ecosystem: Host-associated > Mammals > Digestive system > Stomach > Rumen | place: USA... | reverse complement strand
TGTTTGGCTTCCTCAGACGAGGAAGCTGTCATTCGTGAATTGCAGAGCAATTCACCTTTTAAAGAATGACTGAAGGAGGGAAAAAGCTATTAATTAGATGAATTAATCGGTTACTATCTAATTAACCTACAACTACATAATCATCCACACAAACTCTAATTTGCACCATAAAATAAACACTAGAATCAACCTAATTTTTCTGACAAGTCAGATTTAATTTCTTCCTCTAGGGTTGGAGTTTCTGTATTGATGGGATTTTCATTAGCAGAACTTTTACTACCGTTATCATTCTTATTAGCAGGGAAAATATCTGCCACATCATTTAGTGAAATGTATGCTTTAGGGTCAATGTTATGTACAATGGTTTTCATTTTACCAACTTGAAAACGATTAACAACATAGTAAATCATAGTCTTTTTTGAGTCGGAATAATAACCCTTAGCATCAACAGTTGTGATACCATTTTCAAAAGTATCTGAAAGTGCCTTACACACTTCTTTAGGTTTTGTAGTAATAATGAAAGCAGCCTTTGAACGGTCAAATCCTTCGATAATAAAGTCAATTGTCTTTAGTGCTGCTGCATAAGTAACGATTGAATAAAGTGGCAACACCCAAGAGTTAATTACCAAACCACAGATAATGTAAAGAATAACATTGAAAATCATTACAAATGTGCCGATAGAAAGGTTTAACTTCTTGGCAAATACAACTGCAATAATTTCCATACCGTCCATTGCACCACCAAATCTAAGTGCAAGACCACTGCCACAACCTGAGATTACACCACCGAATATAGCACATAAAAATAAATCTGTACCGGCTAGTGGTGACACTAGGCTAACATCAATAGGAAGTACATCGGTTATTAAGTATGCTGAAACAGAATAAATAATAACGGTGTAAATTGAGTAAAAAGTAAAACTTGCACCTTCTCTTTTTAAGCCAAATAAAAATATAGGAATATTCAGCACAATAAGAATAAGAGATAGGCTACACCACTCAGGTGTTACTTGTGAAATCAACATTGATGTACCGGAAATTCCACTGTCATATAGCTTTACAGGTGCTAAAAACAATGTAACACCAAAGGCGTTTATAATACCGGCTAAAGTCAGCACCAAAATATTTAGTGGCTTAATCTTTCTTATTCCATTAAGAATTTTGTTTGTCATATAAATCTCCCTTTCTTTTCTCTTTCCAATAAAGTTTGTGAGGTTTATATATATGAAATGCACCTTGCCTTTTTTCAAAGTGCATTTGTTTTATTAAATTTTAATTTTAGATAGAACTTCTCCTACTTTTCCGTGAATTACAAGGTCAGCTGTTTTGTCGGCTGATGTTTCGCTAAGATTAATCAGTACAAGGTGGTTGCCCTTAAAGTATCTAATAAAACTTGCTGCCGGATATACTACAAGGCTAGTACCTGCAATAATAAGTGTGTCACAGTTAGAAATAGCATTAATTGCATTTGTTACTGTTTCATCATCAAGACCTTCTTCATATAGCACAACATCAGGTTTGATAATGCCACCACACTTTGTACATTTAGGGATAAGTTCTTTACTGTTCTTTACAAATTCAGCATCATAAAATGCGTGACACTTTGTACAGTAGTTTCTATGTATGCTACCGTGTAGCTCATAAACAGTATGACTGCCACCGGCTTGGTGAAGTCCATCAATGTTCTGAGTTACAACGGCAGAAAGTTTTCCTTTTTCTTCCAACTTAGCAAGGAAAGTATGTGCCTTGTTAGGTTTAGCATCCAGGCACATCATTTTGTCCTTGTAAAATCTGTAGAATTCTTCAGGCTTATATTGGAAAAATGTATGGCTGATAATTTGTTCAGGTGGGTACTTGTATTTTAAGTTGTACAACCCATCAACAGAACGAAAGTCAGGTATACCACTTTCTGTGCTAACACCTGCACCACCAAAGAAAACAATGTTATTACTGTTATCAATTATTTCTTGTAATTTTTCAATATTTTCCATAATATCACCTACAACTTAATACTTTTAAAGTAATCTTCAAGAGCATCACAACTTTCTTGAAGTTTTTTCATTTCTGTATCAGTTAGTGAAAGTTCAATAAGTGACTTTACACCACTTTGATTTATTATAGCCGGTGTACCGGCATAAATTTTTTCTTGATTATAGCAACCGTTTAAGCAACAAGAAACAGTGAGAACTGAATTTTCATTTTGCAAAATCGCTCTGCAAATCTGTACAATTGCCATACCGATTCCATAGTATGTTGCACCTTTTGCATCAATGATTTTGTAAGCTGAGTTTCTAACTTCAGCCTCAATTCTCTCAATATCCCTTTTTTTAAAGGTGTTTGGATTATCCTCTAGCACATCATCAACTAATTTTGTGGATAATAGAGCCTGACTCCAAGGTACAAACTCTGTATCACCATGCTCACCCATAACATATGCGTGAACACTTCTGGGATTAATGCCAAAGTAATCACCAAGAAGGTATCTTAGTCTTGCAGAGTCAAGGGTTGTGCCTGTACCGAAAACTCTTGACTTTGGAAAGCCTGAGATTTTTGCCGTAACCCTTGTCATAACATCAACAGGGTTTGTGGCAACTAAGAAAATCCCTTTAAAGCCACTTTCACATACAGGTGCAACAATAGACTTAAAAACTTCTGTGTTTTTCTTTAGTAACTCAGGTCGTTTTTCTCCACTTTTTTGTGGAGCACCGGCACAAATTACAACAATGTCTGCATTGCTACAATGGGTATATTCCCCTGAATAGATTTTCATTGAAGAATTTGAAAAGGCTAAGCCATGGTTTAAGTCCATAGCCTCACCGATAGCTCTCTCTTTGTTAATGTCAATAAGCACAAGCTCATCACACAAATTTTGGTTAAGGGAAGCATAAGCAAAGCTCATACCTACCATTCCTGTGCCAACTAGTACGATTTTTTTCATATTAATCTTCCTTTATATAATAGCATAAATACTGAAAAAATTAAAGGTTTTAACTTTTATAATTGATAATACCTAATATTAGTGGTATAATTGTCCCATTGGAGATGGAAATTTGAAAAAGTTTTTTTGGATAGCAAAAATGAAGATTATGCGTATTTTCTTATACGCAGGAGTTTTTGTTAAGTGGATTATCATAGCTTCCATCACCGGGGTTTTGGGTGGATTTATAGGAGTTGCTTTTAACAAAAGTATTTCCTATGTAACAGGTCTGCATCAGCAGTATCCGGCACTTTTATTCTTAATGCCTGTGCTTGGTTTACTGATTGTTTTAATGTATGACAAAGCAAAACTTTCAGGTGACGGTGGCACTAATTTAATATTACATTCAATCAGACACCTAAAAGGTGTGCCTATTATTATTGCACCTATGATTTTTATTAGTACAGTTCTTACTCACTTGGTTGGTGGTTCAGCAGGTAGAGAAGGTGCTGCACTTCAGCTTGGTGGTAGTATCGGTGCTCAGGTTGGTAGAATTTTTAGACTTAGCCAAAAGGATATGAATGTTGCCGTTATGTGTGGTATGGGTGCTTTATTCTCTGCACTTTTCGGTACACCACTAACTGCTGCTTTCTTTGCTATGGAAGTAATAGCTGTTGGTGTGCTTTACTACTCAGCATTTGTACCTTGTGTTGTATCAAGTCTTGTAGCCTATGCAATAAGCTACTTATTTAAAGGTTTTACTTTGCCTTACAACCCACCGAAAGTACCACACCTTTCACTTATTTCAATGTTACAAACAGGTGGACTTGCAATTCTATGTGCCTTTATTAGTATTCTTTTCTGTTTAATAATGAAATATACTAAGGAAGGATTAACCAAATTATTTAAGAACCCCTACATTAGAATGTTGTGTGGTGGTGTTATTTTTATAGCATTGGCTATGATTTTTGGTGATGAATATACAGGTCTTGGTGCAAAGACTATTGTAACAGCAGTAAATGAAGGTCATGCAAAATATTATGACTTTATTTTGAAAATGATTTTTACAGCAGTAACAATGGCTATCGGTTTTAAAGGTGGCGAGATTGTTCCTACTTTGTTTATCGGTTCAACCTTTGGTTGTGCTATTGGTGCACATTTAGGACTTGATCCTACATTTGGTGCAGCAGTTGGCATTGTGGCAGTATTCTGTGGTGTTGTAAACTGTCCTATTGCGTCAATACTTTTAAGCATAGAGCTATTTGGTGGAGAAGGAACTGCCTTTTATGTTGTGGCAGTTTGTATTAGTTATATGCTTTCAGGCTACTACAGTATTTATAGTAGTCAGAGATTTGCTTACAGTAAGCTTCGTGCAGAATATGTTAATATGAAAGCAAATTAGTTTATGGATAAGGAGAGAGATAGATGATTAAAAATATATTCTTCGATTTGGATGGAACTATGCTTCCTATGGATATGAAAAAGTTTATGAAACTTTATTTTTCTTCAATGGCAGAGGCAGTATGCCCTTATATAGAAATGAGTCCTGAAACATTACAAAAAGCATTACTTGGTGGTATGGAGGCTATGTACCAAAACCAGGGTGCTATGTCAAACAAAATGTGCTTTTGGAACAAGGTTGCAACAATGGTTGGACCTGAAATTATCAACGATATTCCTATGTTTAACGGTTACTACGAAAATGAATTTATCCTTACAAAAGAGGCTACAACAGTAAACCCATATTCAAGAAAAATTGTTGATGAAGTTAGAAGAAAAGGTTATAACACCGTAATGGCAACAAACCCATTCTTCCCAAAAATTGCAACAGAAAGACGAGTAAAGTGGGCAGGTCTTGATAAAAATGATTTTTCTGTAATTACTACATATGAAAATTCAAAGTATTGTAAGCCAAACCCAAAGTACTTTATTGAAACTTGTGAAATGGCAAAATGTAAACCGGAAGAAACTTTGATGGTTGGTAATGATGTTAGGGAAGATATGGTATCTGCTACAGTAGGTATGGAAACATTCCTTGTTACCGATGACCTTATTAACAGAGATAATGTTGATATTAGTGGTTATAAGCAAGGTAGCCTAAAGGACTTTTACGAATATTGCTTACAGTTACCTGATTTAACAGAAGAACAGTAAAAAATTTAGATAGTATAAAAATAAGGGTTGCACTTCTGTGCAACCCTTTTAGTATGCTTATTATTCTAAATTATAAACTTTCAACCTCATCAAGCCATAGCTTTGCACTTGAGTCTGTTGGCATACGCCAATCACCTCTTGGAGATAAGCAAACTGAACCAACTTTTACACAGTCAGGTAGGCAACTTCTCTTGAATTGCTGAGTGAAGAATCTATGATAGAATGTTTTTAACCACTTCTTAATTGTGTCCTTGTTAAATTCACCGTCAAAAGCAGTAACTGCAAGTGAATAAATCTTCTTTGGTCTAAAGCCAAAACGAAGAACATAGTATAAGAAAAAGTCATGTAATAAATATGGACCAACCTTTTCTTCTGTTTTCTGAGCAATTTTGCCATCCTTAGTAGGTGGTAAAAGTTCCGGAGAAATCGGTGTGTCAATAATATCTTCAAGAGTAGCTGTGCTGTCATTAAAGATATTGTTCTTTGCTACTGCATCAATCATCCATTTAATAAGTGTTTTAGGAATTGATGCATTAACACCGTACATTGACATATGGTCAGCATTGTATGTGCACCAACCAAGTGCAAGTTCAGAAAGGTCACCTGTACCTACAACAATACCACCAACCTTGTTGGCAACATCCATCAGTACCTGAGTTCTTTCTCTGGCTTGTACATTTTCATAAGTAATATCGTGTACTTCTTCATTGTGACCAATGTCTTTCATATGCTGACGACAACTGTCTGCAATAGGAATTTCCATTGTAGTAATGCCAAGTGTTCTCATTAGGTCAAGGGAATTGTTGTATGTTCTGTCTGTTGTACCGAAACAAGGCATTGTAACACCAACAACATCTGTCATTGGTTTTCCCATTCTGCGACAAACTTCACCACATACAAGTAGTGCTAGGGTAGAGTCAAGTCCACCACTTACACCAACTACCATTTTGCCACCGATAACAGAAATTCTCTTTCTTAAGCCCTCAACTTGCATTGAGAAAATTTCTAAGCATCTTTCAAGTTTTTTGCTATTGTTTGACGGTACAAATGGTGTTCTGTCAATATAGTACATTTCACCCTTAGTAACAATCTCATTATCACTTAAATAATCCACATTTACTGTGTCAAATGTGGAAAACATATTGTTTGTGATACAGTCTTTATATGACTTGTTCTTTAATCTGTCAAAACGAATTTTACCTAAATCTGTATCTGTAATTAGTAGGTAGTTGTTTTCAATAATTTCTTTGTTTTCCTTTAAGATAACACCATTTTCACAAATAATTGAGTGACCACTGTAAATAAGGTCTTGGGTGCTTTCTCCTGAACCGGCTGAACAATATACATATGTTGCAATGTTGCTACCACTGTTTTGTTTAACCATTGAGTTTACATAATCTCTCTTGCCAATAAGTGCATTACTTGCTGATAGGTTAAGGATAATTTCAGCACCTGACATAGAAAGTACAGTTGATGGTGGAATAGGTGTCCATAGATCCTCACAAATTTCTACACCAAATGTAAAGCCCTTTGCATCAAATACATTTTGTGAGAATGGTACTTCTTCACCGTCAAAATTAATAAAACTGTCTTCTGTGTCCATACTTGTACTGAACCATCTTTTTTCGTAAAACTCATTGTAGTTAGGTAAGTAAGTCTTAGGTACAATACCGTAAACAGTACCCTTAGAAATTACAACGGCACAGTTGAAAAGTTGATTTTTGTGTTTAATAGGAGCACCTACAACAAAGATACCCTTTAGCTTTTCTGACTTTTTCTTAATTTCAATTAGACTTGAATATGTTTTGTCAAGTAGTTCTTTCTGAAAGAATAAGTCTTGACAAGTGTAACCTGTAATAGATAATTCAGGAAAAACAGTAATGTCAACATTTTCTTTACTTGACTTTTCCATCATTTTAATATGTTCTTCAGTATTCTTTGTAGTATCTGCTACAGTAGTTTTGATTACTGCTGATGCTACTCTTACAAAATCGTTCATAATAAACCTCGTAATGTTTTACTAATATTATAAGCATATTTTATTAGTTTTATAGGTTGTTGTCAATAAAAAAGGGCAAGTAAAAACTTGCCCAGGTGTTTTTTATCTGTATTGTGCCAGTAGGTTTTTGTTGTAGTTGTCATCTGCACTAAAGAGTGATTCAACAGTTGTTTCTGAAGTGTATCTTGGCACATACCATGACTGACTTTCATAATAAGCCTGAATACTCTTTGTTTTGAATATGTAACCGTAACTTGCATAAATGTCGTTGATTTTGTTCTGAATTTCTGTCTTAGACATTTTGCTAACTTCACTTGCAGTTAGTCGGTTACTGCTTGGTGCAACATACTTTGTTGTTGGAGCAACATACTGTGTAGTAGGTGCAACATACTGAGTAGTTGGAGCAACATACTGTGTAGTAGGTGCTACATACTCTGTAGTAGGAGCAACATACTTAGTTGTTGGCTGTGTATAAGGTTTAGTTGTTTTCTTAGTAGTTGATGGCTTTGTTGTAGCCTTTGTAGATGAGGTTGCCTTAAAGCTAAATGATACAGACTGAGAAACTGTTACAGTAGGTTCTTTTGGTTCGCTACTTGAACTGTTGTTATTATCTGTACTACAACCTGCAAATACTAGTAGTGCAGAGGATAAAGTCACAATAGATAAAATAGTTAAAAACTTTTTCAAAATTAATATACCTCCTTAATAGTACATATTTAACTTTACTTTAACAAATAAAATAGACTAAGTCAATAAAAAAGCGACAATTGTAGAAAATGTTCCAAAACTGTAATAATTTTTCTGTTATATTGGGACTTTTTAGGTTTGATTTTTTGTTTCATAGTGATATAATAATGCTGATATATTATAAATTACAAATTACAGGGGTATTGTGTAATGAATGTTATTGTAATCGGTGCCGGTAAGATAGGCAAATGCCTTATTAGCAGCCTGAGAGAAGAAAACCATGATGTTGTTGTGGTAGATATTGATGAACAGAGAGTTGACAGAGTTGTTGATGAACAAGATGTCAACGGTGTACTTGGTAACGGTACTCAGTGTGATACTCTGAAAGAAGCAGGAGTTGAGAACGCTTACCTTGTAATTGCTACAACATATTCTGATGAAATAAATATCCTTTCTTGTTTAATCGCAAGAAAAATGGGTGCAAGACATGCTATCGCAAGAGTTAGAAGTCCTGAGTATGTTAATCAGATTGACTTTATGAGAAATGAACTTAGCATTTCTATGATGGTTAACCCTGATATGAGTGTTGCTTCGGAGATTTCCAGAATTCTAAAATTCCCTACTGCAACTAATTATGAAACCTTTGCTAATGGCAAAATTGATATGATTGAAATATCTATCAAGGAAGGTAACAATATTATTGATAAACCTATTTATGAGATTTCTCAGATTTACGGTAATGAATTCCTAATTTGTGCCGTAAAGCGTGGTGAAGAGGTATTTATCCCTAACGGTAACTTTATTATCAGAGAAAAGGATAATATCTATATTACCGGTATCCATAAGCAAGTTGTAAACTTCTTAAAGGGTATGGGAATCTTAAAAGATAAGGTTAAGAATGTTATGATAATCGGTGGTTCAAAGATTTCCTTTTATCTTGCTGCAATTCTTGCAAAGATGAGTATTGATGTTACTATCATAGAAAAGAATAGTGACAGATGTAAGTTCCTTGCCAGTAATCTTCCTGAAGCCAGAGTTGTGCTTGGCAACTCTGCTGACCATAAACTTCTTATTGAAGAAGGCATTGACAGATGTGATGCAGTTGTTACTGTTACAGACAGTGATGAGGCTAATTTCCTTGTTGCTATGTATGCACAGAACTTGCATGTTCATAAGCAAGTAACTAAAATTAATGAACCTGAGTTTTTCCAGCTTTACGAAAAGGTAATGGGAGAAAGTGCGATTTCACTTAGTCAGGTAACTTCTTCTACTATTGTTAAGTATTTAAGAGCAAAGCTTAATGCTAATAGTGACCAGATTAGAAACCTATATAAACTAATGGGTGGTAGAATTGAGGCTATTGAGTTTATTACTCCAAATGATGCTGATTATTTAGGAAAGCCAATTCACACTTTGAAGTTTAAGAAGGACCTTCTTGTTGCAGCAATTAGCAGAAAGAAAAAGATTATTTTCCCTAACGGTGATGATATAATTGAGGCCGGTGACTCAATTATCATTGTTACTAAGAGTAAATCAATTCGTTCAATCGAGGATATATTTGTATGAATTACAGAGCAGTAGTAAATGTACTTGGCAAGATAATGTTTATGGAAGGTACTTTGATGATACTTCCACTTATCGTTGCTATTATTTATGGTGAATATGATACACTGATTGCATTTTTGATTCCAATAGTTATTTTAGTTAGTGTTGGACTTGCTTTTGGTGTGAAAACCCCAAAGAATAAAATGCTTCTTGCTAAAGAAGGTTTTATGATTTGTGGTCTTGCGTGGATATTTATGTCAGCATTTGGTTGCTTACCATTTGTTATTTCAGGTATGATACCTAATTATCTTGACGCATTTTTCGAAACAGTTTCCGGTTTAACCACAACCGGTTCATCAATCTTAACTAAGGTTGAAGGTAATCCTTACGGATTACTATTTTGGAGAAGTTTTACTAACTGGATAGGTGGTATGGGTGTTATTACATTCTTAATGGCTATTGTACCTCAGGGTGATGGTCAGGCAATGCACCTTATGAGAGCTGAAGTTCCGGGTCCTAAAGCCGGTAAAATTGTTAGTAAACTAACTGATACGGCCAGAATTCTTTATATTCTGTACTTTATCTTAACTGCACTTGAGATTATTATGTTAATGTTCTCCGGTATTGGCTTTTATCACAGTGTTGTTACTGCCTTTGCAACTGCCGGTACAGGTGGTTTCTCGGTAAAGGATGCATCTATTGCCGGTTATCACAGTCCATATGTTGAATATGTAGTTGCAACATTTATGCTATTATTCGGTGTAAACTTTAACTTATATTTCTTTATGATACTAAGAAAGTTTAAGGCAGTGCTACAAGATACTGAACTTAAAGTTTACTTAGGAATGGTAGTTGCAAGTATCACTTTGATATGTATTAACTTGCTATCAACAGGCAAAATAGCATTTGAAACTGCATTTAGAGATTCTTACTTTACAGTAACTTCCATAGTCAGTACCTCAGGTTTTGTAACGGCTGACTTTGAACAATGGTCTGTATTCTCTAAGGTAATACTAATCAGTTTAATGTTTGTTGGTGGTATGGCCGGTTCAACTGCTGGTGGTATGAAAGTTACAAGAATTGTACTGTACTTTAAGCAGATGATAAGAGACATTAAACAGATGGTACGCCCTAGACAGGTTATGAGTGTTAGAATAAACAAAAAAAGTGTTGATAACAGCATCCTAAAGGGTATCAACACTTACCTTGTAATTTATGTGTTTATTCTTTTAGCAAGTACTCTACTTGTCAGCATTGAGGGTGAATCCCTTGTAACTACATTTACAGCAGTAGTTACTTGTTTTAACAACATTGGTCCCGGTATGGATGGTGTTGGTGCAACTTCTAACTTTGCACATTTATCTGTATTAAGCAAGATTGTTCTTTCCTTTGATATGCTTGCCGGTAGACTTGAGATTTTCCCTATGATGATTTTATTAATTCCATCAACTTGGAAAAGAAGAGTTTAATTAAAAATTTATATAAATACAAAAATGGCACTTCAGATGAAGTGCCATTACTTTTGTTATTGTTTATTTAGTTTCTTCTAATTTAAAGATTTCATCGGTAACATCTTCCAAAGTTTCTGCAAATCTATTGTCTTCACTACAAACAGAAAGTTTATATCCGGAAACATCGTATTCCTTAAAGTAGTAAATGTTTCTGTTGATTTTGTTGTCAATTCTGATTTTTCCATCATCCAAATGAATTGTAAATCTCTTTAAATCTTTCCCAACACCTGAACCGATGCATTTTAGAAATGCTTCCTTTAAAGTCCAAATCTGTGTAAATGTTTTGTCCGGGTCATAGCTACGGTCAATTTGTACACATTCGTCAAGTGTAAAGAATCTTGGTGCAATGTGCTTGTTGCCTCTCTGCATAAGCTCAATATCAACACCCACAGGTTCTGTACCACCTTTTGTCAGTACAACATACTTACCACTGTGACTAATGTTAAATTCAGTATCGTTGTTTTTAGGTTTACCGTTTTTGTTTAGAGAATGAATATTTCCAACATACTTTTTGATTAGTAGTCCGGCACCTAAAGATTGCTTTTGCTTTGTAAAGGTTCTTAATTTTAATATTTTTTCTTTTCTGGTGTCATCAACCTGTTCCAGTAACTGTTCAAATAGTTCTTTACTATCCAGTGGGTCGGTATTTAAAATAAATGTTTCAACCATAATTTTCTCCTTTTGCAAAATTTGGATTTTGCATATTACTCTTTACTATCCATTTCCATAATAGGATTGGCTTGTTTAATTAATATGGCCAGGAAAAACAGAATTTTAAAGAATAGAAATATTCCGGCAAAATTCATAACTACCCATCCGAATAAATGGGTAACTGAACCTAAAGAAAAGCACAGAACAAATGCAAGTCCTATTACAATAAATTCAACTACTGATGCTATTTTTGGTACAAAAATAAGCATTGCCAAAAAACAAGCATATAAAATTAACGCAGTAAATTTGGAAGAAGAAATCATCAGCCATTTGCACACTTGGTCAATCGGTACCAGCATTGCAAGAAATGGAATAATTATCTTAAAAATTATAAAGAAACTTCTTCCGAATTTTTTACATATAAAATCAAAAAAATTTACTAATAACATATCTTTTCCTCTATTTCATATATAATAAATTTTAACATATTTAATAGAAAAAGTCGAGAGCCTATAAGGGTTAATGTTCTCTATATTTTAGAATATTATAGTACAAAAATCTGAAATATAAAAGTAGTTAAATAAAAAACTTAAATAAACTTGATTATCCTTGTTTGGAAATGTATAATTATAAAGAATAAACG